>Ga0222719_10004882_pt1 | contig 11684 bp, 10 predicted proteins | sample C33_34DmetaG_FD_165039 | JGI IMG/M metagenome (GOLD analysis project Ga0222719, IMG submission 165039) | Estuarine water microbial communities from San Francisco Bay, California, United States - C33_34D | ecosystem: Environmental > Aquatic > Marine > Unclassified | place: USA: California...
TTGTTCAATATTACTCATAATCATCCTCTATTAGTTTATTTAATAATCTTACACCGTAACCTGTTGCACCACCTGAATTTAATGCTCCACCATATTTTGAAAAAGCCATACCAGCTATGTCTAGGTGTGCCCATGGTGTTTTGTTTAAAATAAATCTTTGTAAAAATTGAGCTGCAGTCGTAGATCCTGCTCCACCTACATAATTAATATTTTGCATGTCTGCATTTTTAGAATCTATTAATTTATCAAAGTTTTTATGTAGTGGCATTCTCCATAATTTTTCATCAACTTTATCTCCAGCTTCAATTAATTGCTTTGATAGCTTATCATCGTTAGAAAAAAGACCAGCATATTCTGAGCCAAGAGATACTATAATTGCACCAGTAAGCGTTGCTAAATCAACCATAAATCTTGGATTAAATTTTTCTTCTGTGAAGGTAAGCGCATCTGCTAAAACTAATCTACCCTCAGCATCTGTATTTAATATTTCAATTGTTTTGCCACTATAAGATTTAACAATATCACCTGGTCTTTGAGCATTTCCTCCTGGCATATTTTCTACAAGCCCTACAACTCCAACGGCATTAATTTTTGCTTTCCTTACAGCTAAGTTTTTCATTAAACCAACTACTGTAGCAGAACCTGCCATATCATAAGTCATATCTTCCATAAACTTTGCAGGTTTCAATGAAATACCACCTGTATCAAAACAAACACCTTTTCCAACAAATGCTAATGGTTTAGAATTATTTTTTGCGCCATTCCATTCTATTGTAACGAGATATGATCCTCTAATACTACCTTGGCCAACTCCAAGTAATGCATTCATCCCAAGTTTTTTTAATTTTTTTTCGTCATATATATTTATTTTTAATCCAAATTTTTTAAGTGAGTTTATTCTTTTTGCATATTCATCTGGGTGTAAAATATTACCTGGTTCAGAAACAAGATCTCTTGCAAAAAAAGTTCCTTCTTCTAATGCTTTAAATCTTAGTTGATCCTGTAATGATATTTTGTTTTTATTGCCAACAACATTTATGTTAACAAATTTTTTATTTTTTTTAGATTTATAAATATTAAACTCATAAGATTTTAATTTTATTCCATGTAAAAAATACCCTAAAAAATTTTTTATTTTAGTACTTATCGTATCTGAATTTACATAATAATCGTTTTTCTTATTATAATTTATAAAACCATGGAATTTAGCTCCTAGTCTCTCTATATCAGAGGTTTTAATATCCTTCTTGATAGATGCTAAAAATATTGTTTTTTTTGAGTTAATTTCAAAGACGAGTAAATCTTTTTTCAAATCACCAGTTTTTAATAAGTCTGAAATGTAAGAATATTCGGAATTTGTAATATATTTTTTTAATCCACTGATATTAAATTTTTCATCAACAAATAAGACAAGGTTTGATAAAACTTTTTTTGAAAGGCTACTTTTATAATTAATCTGAACAGTCATAAATTTAAATACACTCCATACGAGTAGAATGCTATATATTGTTAAAATTTAGAAAATTCAATGAAAAAAATTATTTATAGAAAACTGCTGCAAGACTGTTTATTATTTTTCTTCCTAGCTTTATTTGGTATCAGCACTATCATTTGGGTTTTTCAAGCTGTAAATTTTTTAGATATTATGATTGAGGATGGCAGAAATTATAATGTCTATTTTGATTATACTTTATTAAATTTTCCTAAAATAATTAGTAGAATTTTACCGTTTGCCCTTTTTTTTAGCTTTTCTTACACACTGATTAAATATGAAACCAATAACGAATTAATTATTTTTTGGAACCATGGTGTCAGTAAAATAAGTATAATTCATTTTTTTTTATGGGTTTCAATTTTAATTATGTTGATTCAAATTTTATTTTTAACGATTGTTGTCCCAAAATCACAAGAAATAGCTAGATCAAAATTAAGAAATTCAAATGTTGATTATTTTGAAGGTTTAATAAAACCAAAAAAATTTAATGACAATATAAAAGGTCTTACTATTTATGCTGAAAATAAAAATACTGATGGAGAGTTCAAAAATATTTATATTAAAAAAAACAACTATAAAAAAGGATTTCAAATCACATTTGCTAAAAAAGGAGTTTTTGAATTAAAAGGTAACAAAAAAATTTTAGTTCTTAATGATGGTCAGACTTTAAATCAAAATGATAATAATGTAACAAACTTTGAATTTTCAAAATCAGATTTTGGAGGCACAAATATGGAGTCTCATTTTATTAGTCATCCAAAAATTCAGGAGCAATCAACTAAATCTTTAATACTTTGTTTACAGTTTATGTTTGAAAAAAAACAAACAGATATTACTAATTGCCAAAAAAGTAAACTTAGAGAAGTTTATAGAGAATTATTTGAAAGGATAGTAAATCCTTTTTATTTGCCTGTTTTAATTTTAATTTCATTATCATTAATTTTAACCTCAAAAGAAAACCTGAAGTATAATAAAAATAAATTTTTAGTGTTATTTATGGGTTTAGTAATAATTATATTATCTGAAAGTACACTTGGTTACATAACAAGTAATTTAACTAGAAATATTTCAATATCAATTATACCTATAGTTTTTATTTTAATTACTTACTTCATTCTTGTTTATAAATTAAAATTTGTAAATATAAAAAAATTATGATCAAAACATATGCAAGATTTTTAGTAAATGAATTTTTGAAATCATTTTTTAACGTTTTTATTATAATGATAAGTCTTGTTTTTATTCTAAATATTCTAAAAGAAATCGAATTTTTTAATGATCTGGAAGTTAATTCACTATTACCTGTTTATTTATCCTTAATGAGTTCACCCACTATAATCTTTGAAATGTTTCCGTTTATATTTTTAATAGCAACACAATTTTTTTTTATAAAATTGTATAACAATGACGAAATTAATATTTTTAAATATTCTGGACTAAAAAATATTAAGATAATTACTATACTAAGTTCAGTAAGTTTTTTTATTGGAATTTTAATTATAACTGTATTCTATTCCGTTTCCTCTAATTTACAGCATTATTATTTACAAGTTAAAAATCAGTTTTCAAAAGACAAACTATACTTGGCAGTTATAAATAAAAATGGTTTATGGATTAAGGATGTAGTTAATAATCAAACTAGTATTATAAATTCATCAAAAATTGACAAAAATTTTTTGACAAATACATTTATAACAACTTTTGATGCAGAGTTTAATTTAATCAGAAGTATTAAAAGTGATAAGATTGATATTAAATATAATGAATGGTTGATTTATGATCCGATAATTTTTAAAGGTAATATAAGTAAAAAAAGTAATCTAATAAAATTTAAATCTAATTTTAATCAAAAAAGAATAGAAAGTTTGTTTTCAAATTTATCATCGTTATCATTGCTTAAACTTATTGATTTAAGACAAAACTACAAATCATTAAATTATTCTACTATAGATGTTGACATGCAGATTTATAAAGTGGCCACATACCCCTTACTTTTGATAATAATGACAATCCTATCATCGATAATAATGCTCAATACCAAAAAAACTAGTAGCAAAGTCCTAAAGATAGTAATCGGTCTATTTTTTTCAGTTATTATTTATTATATAAATAATTTTTTTAATGTGATGGGATCAACTGAAAAACTTCCATTAATGGTATCAATATGGACACCAATTATATTCTTAAGTTTAATTAATTTAATAATGTTAGTTAATATAAATGAAAAATAAATTAAAAATCTATACATCTATTTTAGTTTGTTTTTTTCTTATAACTAAAAGTGTAAACGCAAATGAACCATTTACATTTAATGTAACCGAAATTGAAATTTTGGAGGATGGAAATCAAATTAATGGTTATAAAGGTGGTACTGCTACTTCTGAAGATGGTACCATAATTTTTGCTAAAAACTTTTTCTACAACAAACTAACAAATATTTTAGAAACTTCAGGTAATGTAAAATATTTAGATAAAATAAATAATATAGTTATTACTGCTGACAAAGCTATCTATCTCAAAAATGATGAAAAAATATTTACAATTGGTAATTCAAAAGCTGTAAATAATAACAAATCTATTGAAGCATATAATCTAGAATATGATAAATTTAAAAATATTTTTTTAGCTAAAAAAAATGCAGTAGTTAATGATTTTGAAAAAAATACAATTATTTATGCTGATGAAATCACATATTTAAAAAATGAAGAAAAGATTTTTACAAAAGGTAAAACTAAAGCTTTAGTTCAAAATAAATATAAATTTAAATCAGAAGATGTTTCTTATTATAGAAATTTAGGAAATATAATTTCTCAAAAAAAATCTATATTAGAAGATGACGGTGGAAATATTTATAAACTTAAAAACTTTACCTACAATATAAATGAACAATTACTTAAAGGTAAAAAAGTTGAAGTTTTAGCAAAAGTTGAAAAAAATAAAATTGACAAATTTTTTTTTTCAGAGGGATTTTTTAATTTTAAAGATAAAAGCCATTTAGCAAAAGAAACTAAAATTAAAACTCATAAAGATGTGTTTGGTGATGAAAATCAAGATCCAAGAATATATGGTTCCTCGTCATTGAGCAATCAAAACAAAACTGTAGTTAATAATGCAATTTTTACTAGTTGTAAGTTAAATGATAATTGCCCTCCTTGGAGCATAGAAGCAGAAAAGATTACACATGATAAAATTAATAAGGATATGATTTATAAAAATGCAATTCTTAAAATTTATGATGTACCAGTTTTATATTTTCCTAAGTTTTTTCACCCTGATCCATCCGTAAAAAGAAGAAGTGGTTTTTTACAACCACAATTTAATAATTCTGAAATCTTAGGATCTTCATTATACATTCCTTATTTTAAAACATTGGGATCTGACAAAGATTTAACAATTAAACCAACATTTTTTGAAAAATTTTCAAAATTTGAAAAAGAAAAATACATTTTACAAAGTGAATTTCGAAAAAAGGGAAAAGACTCTTCCTTTATTGCAGATTTTGCATTCTTAAGAGATTATAATTCATCAATAGATAGTAAAACTAAAAATATTAATCATTTGTTTTTGAATTATTCAAGTGATTTAAAAATTCCAAATTATTTAGAAAGTAAACTAGATGCTAAAATTGAAAGAGTTACTAACGATACATATCTTAAAGTTTTTCATAATAACCTTTTTGACACTCCTATAATGCCAGAAAGTCAAACAACGATGAACTCAAAAATTAAACTATACCTTGAAAAAGAAGATCAAAACTTGACAACTGGTATTGAAGTCTTTGAAAATTTAGGAACAAAACATAGTGACAGATACCAATATACTTTACCCTATTATGATTTTTCAAAAAACTTTACTTCGCTAATTGCAAACAATTCCATAGATGGTTCTCTTAATTTTTATTCAACAGGAACTAATAAACTTTCAAATACAAATAATTTAAGAACTACTATTGTGAATGATTTTAATTATAGTTCAAAGGATTTTATATCAAATTTAGGATTTAAAAATAATTTTGATTTATTTTTTAAAAATTTAAATGCTGTTGGAAAAAATGACTCAATATATACATCTGATGCACAAATAGACGGATTAAGCACTTTAAAAATAGATACATCCTTTCCTCTAATAAAATCAAAAAATACAATCAAAGAAACTCTAACACCTAAAGTTTCTCTAAGAATAAATCCTGGAAATAATATGGACAATTACAGTGGGTCATTAGCAAATATAAATGCAAATAACGTATTTGATATAAATAGACTTGGTTTAACAAATGACTTTGAAGCCGGAAGATCTCTTACTCTAGGTTTGGATTATAAATTTGATCTATTGGAAAATGATCAAATACAAATCGACGAGACCAAAGATAAATATTTAGAATTCAAGTTAGCAACAGTCATAAGAGACCAAAATGAAAACGATATTCCAATAAGTTCAACAATTAATCAAAAAAAATCAGATCTATTTGGATCAATTAATAATCAATTATTTGAAAATGTTAACTTTACTTATGATTTTTCATTAGATAATGACTTGAAAACTATAAACTCCAACGCAATAGAATCTGAAATTTCTATAAATAATTTTATAACAACTTTTAATTTTATTGAACAAAGAAATGAGATTGGATCAACTCATTTACTTTCCAATGTTACGGAATATAAAATTGATAAAAATACCTCATTAAAGTTTTCAACAAGAAGAAACAAAGAAATAAATTTAACAGAATACTATGATCTTAGTTATGAATATAAAAATGACTGTTTAACAGCTGCATTAAGATTTAATAAAAGTTTTTATCAAGACAATGACTTAAAACCTACTGAGGATTTATTTTTTTCGATAACATTAATCCCTCTAACGACGTATGAAAGAGAAATTTATAAAAACACATCTGGTCAAAATTGGTTAAAAGGATGGTTTAAATAAATGCTTAAAAAAAAAATTTTAGTAAGTTTAAGCTTTATTTTTTTAATTTTTATTACAAGTTCAAAAAGTACAGAAAATAAGATTTTAATAAAAATTGAAAATCAAATAATCACCAGTTTAGACGTAAATAATGAGTATAAATACCTAGTTGCGCTAAACCCAAATATAAAAAATTCTAAGAAAGAAGATATCATAAAACTTTCAAAAAGATCAGTTTTACAAGAAAAAATAAAAAAAATTGAAATAGAAAAAAATTTCAATAACCCAAAAATACCTCAAAAATTTCTAGAACAAATTTTACAAAATGTTTATTCTAGAATTGGAATCACAAATTTAGATGACTTTAAACAGTATTTGATCGGTAAAAATATAGATTTTGAAAGTGTAAAAAATAAATTAGAAATTGAGGCTTTATGGAATGAATTGATTTTAATCAAATTTTCAAAAAAAATTAAAATTGATAAAAAAAAATTAAGAAAAAGAATAAAAAATAATAACAAATTTTTAAAATCTTATTTGCTATCTGAAATTTCTTTTGAAATTTCAAATCTAAAAGAATTAGATAAAAAATTTCAAGAAATTAGCGAGGTAATTAATGATAAAGGTTTTGATTTTGCAGCTCTAAAATATAGTGTATCTCCAACATCTAATCTGGGAGGTAAATTAGATTGGATCAATGAAAATTCACTCAACAAAAATATTAAAAAAGAAATAAATAATCTTAAAATAAATGAATTTACAAAACCTATCAATGTGCCGGGTGGTTTTCTAATACTTCAAATTAATGACATAAAAAATATCGAAATTAAAATTGATATTGATGAAGAATTTAAAAAATTAGAAAATTATGAAAAAAATAATCAATTAAATCAATATTCAAAAATTTATTTCAATAAAGTTAAAAAAGATTTGGAAATTAATGAATTATAAACCTATAATCATAGTAGCTGGAGAGCCTAATAGTGTTTTTTTTGAACTTTTTTTCAACATTATAAAAAAAAAAATTAAATCACCCATAGTTTTGATTGCATCTAAGCATTTGATTTACAAACAAGCTAAAATTTTAAAAAAAAAAATTAGTTTTAGTATTACTAATGAGCTTGAGGTAATTAAAAACAAAAATAATTTAAAAAAAATTAATTTAATAGATGTTGATTTTAAACAATCTAATGCGTTTAGTAAAATTACATCAAAATCAAATCATTACATTAATGAGTGTTTTGATATAGCTATTAAATTACTTAAAAATAATGTAAGTAATAAATTTATTAACGGACCTATTTCTAAGAAAACTTTTTTAAAGAAAAAATATAATGGAATTACCGAATATCTTGCCAACAAAACTAATACGAAAAAATTTGCAATGATAATTTATAATAAAAAACTCTCAGTTTGTCCTTTAACTACTCACCTTCCCATTAAATACATCTCCAAGAAAATTAATAAACTTGAATTAATTAATAAAGTAAAACTTATAGATAACTTTTGGAAAAAAAAGTTCGGTAAAAAGGTCAAAATTGGTATCACAGGATTAAATCCGCATTGTGAAAGTATTGATAAATTCAATGAAGATAGAAGTATTATTTTTCCTGCAATTAAGAAATTAAAAAATCTTAGATATAATGTTGATGGGCCATTAGCGGCAGATACTATTTTTTTAAAAAATAATAGAAAGAAATTTAATTTAGTATTGGGTATGTACCATGACCAAGTACTTACTCCCATGAAAACGCTCTTTGAATATGATGCAATTAACATAACTATAGGACTTCCGTTTTTAAGAGTTTCTCCAGATCATGGTCCTAATGAAACTATGCTTGGTAAAAACAAATCAAACTATTTAAGTTTGCTTAACTCAATAAAATTTCTAGACTTTTAAGTGATTAAAGCAAAAAAAAGTTTAGGTCAAAACTTTTTAATTGATAAGAATATAATTGATAAAACAATCAATATAGTATCAATCACCGATAATGAAATTTTAGAGGTTGGACCTGGTACAGGAAATTTAACTAGAGAAATATTAAAAAATAATCCAAGCAAAATGTATCTTGTTGAGAAGGATACTTTTTTAGCAGAGTCTTTAAAAGATGTAATTGATGAAAGGGTTAAAATATTTAATGAAGATATTCTTAAATTTGATGAAAATTTACTTTCAAAAAAAAAAATTATAGTATTTGGAAACTTGCCGTACAATATTTCAACAGAAATATTATGTAAATGGATTACAAAGTTAAAAAATGATTATTGGTTTTCTGATCTTGTTTTAATGTTTCAAAAAGAAGTAGCTGATAGAATTATAGCTAGATTTAATACTTCTACTTATGGAAGATTATCAATTTTAACTAATTGGAGACTTAACATTAATAAAATTTGTGATATTTCTCCTGAGAGTTTTTCACCAAGACCCAAGGTTCAAAGCACTTTAATTCATTTTACTCCTAAAAAAAACTTTGCTGAAATTAAAGATCCATTAAATTTAGAAAAAGTTACAAGAATATTTTTTAGTCATAGACGAAAGATGTTAAAAAAACCATTTAATCAAATATTTAGTGGAAATAATGATTTACTTAATAAATTAAATATTGATTTAAATTTAAGACCTCAAAATTTAGACTTTGATACTTATTATAAATTAACAATTGAGTATGAAAAACTAAGATGTTAGTTTTTCAACATGATTTCTTATATATTCTAGATCATAGTCTTTAGATCCATCAGAAATTTCAGCATTAATTAAATTAGTAATTTTAGAATAACAATTTTCTAAGTCATCATTAATGACTACATAATCATAATTGATCCAATGCAGAACATCTCTTCCAAATTGCTTCATTCTCTCTTCTGCAATTAATTTATCTTTCATATCTCTATTAGACAGTCTTTTAAATAAAACCTCTTTACTTGGAGGTAAAATAAAAAAAGTTACTAGCTTATAATCTAATTTTTTATTTTTAACTTGATCTGCACCTTGCCAATCAATATCAAATAAAACATTTTTACCTTTATTTAATTTATCAATAACAGGTGTTCTTGTTGTTCCATAAAAATTATTAAATACTTTTGCATATTCTAGAAATTCTTGATTGTTGATTAATCTTTTAAATTCATTTTCATTAACAAAATAATAGTCTTTGTTGTTTATTTCGTTAGGTCTTGGTTGTCGGGTCGTGTGTGAAATAGAGATTTCAAAGTTATCCATTTTAGATAACATTTTAACTAATGTAGTTTTACCCGCCCCAGATGGAGAGGATAAAACAATCATTACGCCATCATTTTCTGAGGGCATTTAAATTATTAGTTCGCTTTTCCTTCGATAAACCTAACTGCATCACCTACAGTTAAAATTTTCTCAGCTTCGCTATCTGAAATTTCAGATCCAAATTCTTCTTCAAAAGCCATCACTAATTCAACTGTATCAAGACTATCAGCGCCTAAGTCATCTATAAAACTAGACTCTTCAGTTACTTTTGCTTCATCGATACCTAAGTGATCAGCTACAATTTTTTTTACTTTGCTTGAAACGTCTTCTGACATATTGATCCTTTTTAGTTATAAATTCTTAATAGTTCAAAAAGCTATTTTGTCAAGCCATATACATGCCTCCATTAACATGTAATGTTTCCCCATTAATATAATCAGATTGATCTGAACTTAAAAATAATACAGCATTTGCGATATCGTCAGGCTCTCCAAGACGGGCTGATGGTATTTTTGATACTATAATCTCTTTAAACTTTTCATCAATTTTATCTGTCATTTTTGTTTTAATAAATCCTGGTGAAATACAATTTATATTTATATTTTTCTTTGCATATTCTATTGCAAGACTTTTAGACATAGCAACAATTCCTGCCTTCGATGCTGTATAGTTAGCTTGTCCTAAATTACCAGTGTGACCCACGACAGAGGTAATATTGACAATTTTTCCAGATTTATTCTTAAGCATTTTTTTAATAGCAAATTTACACATCAAGAAAGTTGAGGTTAAATTAATATTTATAACTTTTTGCCACTCCTCCAAGCTCATTCTAATTGCAAGATTATCTTGAGTTATACCAGCATTATTCACTATACCATCCAAACTTCCACCTAATTCATTTGTAGCATTTTCAATAAATTCTTCGATTTTGTCATTTTGGGATATATCAAATTTTAATATTTTAATTCCCTCAAAATTTTTTTTAAGCTCCTCTAATTTTTCAATTCGAGTCCCTGAAGCTAAAATATTCGCACCTACTTCATTTAATTTTTCAATTATGGCATTACCTATTCCACCTGATGCACCAGTAACAATAATATTTTTTTTTTCTAAATTGCTCATATTTTTAAACCTTCAATATCTCCTTGGTTATTAATAGTATCTATTTTAACTTCTTTGCTAATTCTTTTAACTAAACCTGATAATACTTTACCTGGGCCTATTTCAATAAAATGATTTACATCACTATTAATCATATTAATCACACTCTCTCTCCATCTAACCCTATTTTCAATTTGTTTTATCAGCAAATCCCTAAGTTCATCAGTATTTGATATTTCATTCGCAGTAACATTAGAAATTAATTTATTTTCACCTTCTAAAAAATTTAATTTATTTAATTCATTGCTCATTATATCAGTTGCTTTATTCATCAAGCTACAATGAAAAGGTGCGCTTACGGGTAACTTTATATTTTTAATATTATTTTCTTTTAATATTGCTATCAACTTATCTATATCATTTATTTTACCACTTAATACAATTTGGCCATCTGAATTATCATTTGCAATTTGAACATCTAAATTTTGCTCATTTTCTTTTAATATTTTTTCTATTGTATCAACTGTTGAACCTAATACTGCAACCATACCCCCCTGTCCTTTAGGAACTGAGTTTTGCATAGCATCTCCTCTTATTCTTAAAATTTTTATAGTTTCTGAAAAATTTAAATAACCTGCGCAAGATAAAGCAGAATATTCACCCAGAGAATGTCCAGCAAAATATTTTGCTTTACTCAAATCGATATTAAATTCCTTTCTAATTAAACTATAAATCGAATAGCTGATTAAAAATATTGCTGGTTGAGTATTGGCAGTTAAGTCTAACTCCTCTTTAGGCCCTTCTAATATAAGCTTAGACATTGAAAAATTTAATGTATCATCAGCTTCTTTAAAGAGATTTTTAACAAGATCAAACTTGTCATAGAATTCCTTTCCCATTCCAACCATTTGTGAACCTTGACCTGGAAAAATTACTGAAAACATATAAAAAAAACTATTA
>Ga0222719_10004884_pt1 | contig 11682 bp, 11 predicted proteins | sample C33_34DmetaG_FD_165039 | JGI IMG/M metagenome (GOLD analysis project Ga0222719, IMG submission 165039) | Estuarine water microbial communities from San Francisco Bay, California, United States - C33_34D | ecosystem: Environmental > Aquatic > Marine > Unclassified | place: USA: California...
TAACATATGCCGCATCAACCAATCCGAGAACTACACTTGAGTCAATAGGATGATCACCACGTAGGTTCTTTGCTAAGAGAGGTACATCTGCACCGCTATGGCGATTGACCATTCTAAAGCGGTCATTATGCTGCTGTAACTTCAAATCACCTAGATAAATTGATGTACCACTTAGATAGAGGTCTTTCCACTTAGCAGCTGAATCACCAAGATCATAAGTACTATCTGCAGCTGGTACAATATTCTGTGTTACTGCACTTAAGTCAACAGATGGTGATCTAGCTTGTACGTAAGCTGAATCGATAAGATTTGTAACTTCTCCTGAATCTAAGGCATCGGCATCAGTAATATATCCAGCATCATTTGTAAACTGGCTTATGTTAGTAGGTGCACCCGTTAGTGATGCATATGCAAAGTCTTGTCTTGCTTGCACGTATACAGAATCAACATCATTTACAATAATAGATGAAACGTTTGCGCTATCAAGGATATTTGGTTTACTAGTAACATTAGTATAATCAAGATAATATGAACCATCTTGACCATCTAAAGTATCAGCATCAACATTCAAAGCATCTACAAAAGTTTTAGTTACTCTGTTATCAATGTCAGAGTCGACTCGATCAGAAGTATAATATAGATTTGTACCTTCTGCAATATCAGTAGTTGACTTGATAACCAAGCGAGAATCAAAATCACTATCAACTCTGGCTTGAGTGTAATATAGATTGGAACCTTCACTAAGTTCTGTAGTTGAATGATTTGAAATATCTGATACAGTACCTGTAACATCTCCAGTTAGATCGCCTTCAAATGTATTGGCAACCATAGTACCAAGTTCGAATGAAGGATCAGCGGTATTGATATCACCATTAACTTCAGGATCGTACTTATTAAAGATCTTAAACTTTTGATCTGACGCATCTCTAAAGAAACCAGCATGTGTATATGGTTCTGATGGAGTATTATAGTTACCTACAATTCCTAGATCTAAGTTTTGAGGAGCTGCATCACCATACCATCTATCGCCGATAGTGTGACCAGTCGCTGCTTCGAAGCTAATCTTTATATTATATCTTAATGAAATAAGAGACTTATCTACACCCAGATCATGTTCTGTTGGGCCATTGGCCGAATCAAATCCTTCGATGGCAGAGAAGTCAGAGTCAAATGACCACTCAATGATATCTCCAGTTGAAGAGTCATCTTTAATACGTACATAGTATGATACGTCACTATCACCTTCGTAGTATTCTTTGAAAGTTCCATCATTTAGACCAGTACCAGTAAATGATGCAGTTACTGTATCCCCTGCTCCAATGTATATGAAGTTATCCGAAACGTTTAGATTTGCTACTGTAGTTTTATTCTCTGTTCCTAAGATATTGATATTTCCGGCAACAGTAAAATCACCTTCAATCCTACCATTACCTTGAACTCTAACACCTTCGAAGATTTCTGAGCGTGGATTAACCTGAATACAGCCACCTACGTTTCCTCCAGATGCAGAGTCTGCAACAAGTACAGTACCTATTTCAAATGGCCAATTAGGATATTCAGGTTGGGCAACAACCAATTCACCTGCAGAATCTGGTGATACATGTACAATGTCACCAGGATTAAAGGCTGCAGTGTTTAATCCGCCGTATAGACCTCTAACTGTTACAAATCCAAATGTACCATTTGCAATTGCATGAGAGGTCAAACCGATAGTAGTATATGTCGTATTATAATCGTCTGCTCGAGCGAGTGCGATTGTAGGAAAATCATTTGACGCGCCAGTTACATAGACAGCCTTGCCCTTCGCGATATCGGATCCAGTATTATTATATACACGTACGACTTCATCTTGGCCTAACTTAACGTTAATGCTAGCGTTAGAGTATGTTAGAGCGTCAGGTCCCTGGAAGTAGAATAAGTTTCCTTCTTGGAAAGGAGGAAGATTATCAGGTACATTAACGTCTGTGTATGTAGTAGGATCAAAGGTGATTTTATTGATATCACCAGAATCAGCCCAAACGATCTCACCTGTAGTCTCATCATATGATATGCCATTACCACCACTCAATCCTTTACGAGCGATCGGTTGAATCCATGCAGAATCGGTTCTTTCGCTTACTCGTGCGAGTACATAGTCTGAGTCAACTTTATCTTCAATAACGTTATTAACAGTAATAGTGACAGTATTAACCGAATCATTTAGTGATGCTGCGATATCAGAGTCTACACGGCTCTTTAAGTAATACTGATTTGTAGATCCTTCTGCTAGATCGTCTGTAGTCTTAGCAGCAAATTTTACATCGAAATCTGTTCTTGCTTGTACATATGCGCTATCAATTAGATTGATGACTTCTCCAGAATCCAGCATCGAGGCTGTATTCGAATCGATCTTATCAATGAAGTACTGAGCTTGATATCCATCTAATGTATCTGCGTCGACATTAAGTGCATCAACAAATGATTTTGTGACTGTCTCATCGACGATGTCAACGATTTGCGCAGAGTCAAATGCAGTTTCGGTAATGATATTGACAACACGATTTGAATCAACTAAGTTATTGACAAATGAGCTATCTACAGTTGCAGTGATGATGTCTACAACTTGACTATCAATATTAATCTCGGCTTGATTATTAAGAGCATCAAGGATAACGAGCTTGCCACCGCTCTCGCGAACTGTGATACTACCCAAGAAGATTGAGTTAGGACCTAAATATAGATCTCTGAATCGATGAGTTGCGCTACCAAGATCGACAGTAATATCATTTTCTGGAATAATACTCTGATTTAGATTTTGGAAGTTAGAGTCAATGACACTTTGAGCTTCACTCGAATCAAGTGCGGTCTCATTGATGAGTCTTAATACTTCAGCTGAGTCTAAGCTGTTAATATAACTTGGTACATTAATGAGAGAATTATAGTCATAATCTTGTCTCTCTTGTACATAATCAGAATCACCGAAATCAGTAATGATATTGCGAATATCGACAATATCAAGGATTAGAGGTTTATTAGTTAAGTTATCGTAGTCATTGTAATATGTGCCATCTAAGCCATCGAGTGTATCAGCATCATATGACTGTCTTGCTTGTACATAGGCCGAATCAATTAAATTAATGACTTCTCCACTATCAACAGTAAAGTCTTGAATATCGGCTGAATCTAAAACATTTGGCTTATTATATAGGTTATCATAGTTATTATAATAATTAGGATCGTTTAGACCAAGTGTCTGTGCATCGTACGATTGTCTAGCTTGTACGTAATCTGAGTCAATGATAGGAGCTAGCTCAGAAGAATCGAGTGAATAAGCTGTAACGAGTCTTGTGACTTCTGCAGAATCGAGTGCATTTTTATAGATTAGGTTTAATACTTCGGCAGAATCAAGTGAGATTGACCGAATGATAGGAAGTACATCTGCTGAGTCAAGTGAAATCTTATTGACTAAGTCATTAATAATCGCTGAGTCAATGAAAGCTTTGATTTCATTTTGATCGTTTTTATAATAGATCTTTCCATCAGCAAAGTTAAGAGCTAATTCGCCATAATCTAGATCTCCAGCTTGTGGAGCTCTACCGATAATGGAAGATCTTTTGAGTAGAACCTTTGGTGTAGTTGCCATTGTACTTCCTAATAAGGATAATTAGTAAGGTAAGAACCTTGCTCTATTTATTAAAATGTCCCGCAGTCGATTGTATTAATTTCAACATTACCAGCAGTGACTAAGAAGTCGACTGAATCAAACTTTGCACCACCAATATTTGTAGCTGTTGCTAATTCAACATTAATAGCGTATGTGTTTCCATTATCATCATATGTTGCATAGAGTGCTTCACCAGGATTTACTAATGCTGCAATCCTATCGTCAACTCGTTCATCAGTGAAATAAAGGTTAGTACTGCCTTCAGAAAGTTGGTCAGTATTATTATCATTAAAGTCACTATCAAAACGAGCAGTCGTATAATATAAGTTTGTAATTCCTTCTGGTAGCTGATCAGTATTTGCAGCTCCTAAATCAGAATCAAAGTTAGCCTTTGTGTATTCAAACTCAACATCAATGCTGAATATGCCGGTGGCCGAATCATATGATAGATCTCCAGCAGCACCGAAATGAGCTCTTACTTCAGCAGCATTTGGTCCACGATATGTGAATATACCAGTGGCTGAATCATAAGAAAACTCTCCATCACCACCAACATCGACGGCAGCAATCGCACTTCGTACTCGTGAATCAGTATAATAGAGATTTGAACCTTCAGCTACATCAGTTGTGGTCTTTGTAGCTAAGCGATCATCAAATGCAGAATCAACCCGAGCTTGTGTGTAGTAGAGGTTATCGCCTTCGGCGAGTTCAGTCGTAGTAACTGTTGTGAGTGCAGAGTCCCAACGTGCTCTCGTATAATATAAGTTATCACCTTCGGTTAAGTCCGTAGTGGTTTTTTGAGCAAAGTCAGAATCGAATCCAGCATATACACCAGTAATTGCTCCAGCAACTTGTAGGTTAGGAGCTACGATGTCTTTATTTAGGTTCCATTTATCAGTAGATGCATCGTACCAAATACTAGCATTTGCACCTTCTACAAATATTCCGGCTGAATCAGCAGCTGCAGCATTAGCAGCACCAGATGCTAATACGATGTTCTTATCATCGATCGTCAGTGTTGTTGAGTTGATGGTTGTAGTTTCACCTTCAACTTGTAGATCACCTTGGATAATAACTTTGCCTTGATATCCTACTGGATTAGGGTCAAGTATAAGATCTCCGGTGCGAGTAGATATCGTATTTCCATCGATATCAATATCGTCAACATTTAATGAGGAAAGTTTTTGAACATCGCTATCGAGATGCAACTTAACCGTTACTGGACCAACTGGGAATGTCCCGGTAACCTTTGTATTTAAGTTGAATCCACCATCAAATGATAGATTATCATTGTTATCGAATACATTAAACTCTGCTCCGCCTACATCACCTGTGATGTTAGTAGTTTGAGTTTGTATCCATCTTTTGTTGACTGCGTCTTGATCATTGATTGGATCAGCTAATGTTATAATACGAGAATTATTAACATCAACGTTCTCACCTTGTGCATCGATTACAAGGTTATTGCCGTTTTGTACAATAATCGTATTCCCGTCGAGTGTTAGGTTGTCGACGTTTAGAAGATCGATCTTATTAAATTCATCAGTGAGTAACGCGCTCGATGGGACAGTATGACCCATCTTATGATCGATCATGCGGATATAGTATTCACCACCAATGACTATGGTTTCTGAAGCTAATTGACCTGGAGTACCAATACCCATGAACATACGTTCACCACCGTCTGAATCTCCAGCGGCGTTAGAATATGCTACCTGTCCAGTGTACAGATAACCATTCGGTATGACGGGTGTAGTATTACTATATGGTACAGCAATAATGTTAGCCATTAGAATGTTCCTCCGGTCAGAAACAAACCATCTGGCTCAGTAGTATTTTCGAATTTTCCTGTTGCTGCATTGAACTGTATTAAATCATGCTGTTTAATACCAGTAAGAGAAACGTCCGTTAAATCACCAAGTGTTTGAGCTTGTGCGCCAGTAACTTTACGAACAGGTGTTCCAATGGTAATCTTTCTGATAAGGGTATTTTCTACCGGTGATTCAGCCATCTGATCTTCCTTACAATGTTACTGCCGGCGAAACTACTATCTTACCCTCTAAGATCCTTTCAACGATAACTGCACCATTGCTATCAGTGTATTGGATCTCTGTATCAAAAACATATCTACCAGCACGCAAAGCATCTGTTTGCTGGTTCGTCAACGAGAGTGTGATGATTCCATCCGTTGTGGGCGTATTGATAGCAAATGTAAATGGAGTTGTATCTGCACTATCACTATTATAGTTGCGCTTAATCGTAGCTGCACCAGTGAAGTTTGTCAGATTCTTTGGATTATTAGACGCATCGACGAGATGTAACTCTATCGCGACATCAGATCCCTGGTCTATATTGAACTGCTCGTACTGGGCCATACTCCACCCTCATTCGCTCTATACTATGGTTGTTTAGAGTATTTATAAATAACTCTACTTACAGTCTATTTATACATTTACAAGAACGTAAAAATATGGTATAATACATAGTATTCAGTTAGAGGGGACAGAGGATCCATATGGATAAAAGGATAAAAAATGAAGCTGGTGAATTATGGATCTTCGACTATGATAATCCAGAGTTTGAAAAAGTCCGCGATTTATGCCTATCAGATGAAAAAAATTGGTTAAGAGAAAACTACACTAGGGATAAGCTCAAGATCTCAGACCACATAGTCTATTGTGTACAATATGACCATGTAGGTAAACCTATCTTAATGTCAGGAATCAAAGAATACACCCCACGTGTAGCACGCATGATGAATCGTTGGTACATGTTTCCTAAAGATAGGGGTAAATCTTGGTCACATAGAGAAGAGCTAATGATAACATTAAATGTTCTAAATTCATCGTTTAGAGATATCATGAGATTAGATTATGATTTGTATTTTATTAGCATGCAACAGAGGAGGGCTATCTTTTCTGGTCAGCAGCTATGGTGGAAGGTGTTATGTAAAACCTTGAAATCATTTACTAAAAGATGGGTGAATTATGATAAGGGTTTAGTACAGGTATATCCAGGAGAACTATCGTCATGTTACCAAAATGTAGTTTATTTACCATTTAATGGGTATACGTTTGAAGATTGGAACCCAAATGTGATGTCTTATGACGAACATATCTTAAGGATGCAACATGAACTTGCTAAGAATAAACTATAATTTTCCTACTAGCATCCTACTGAAGGAAGCAATGTCAAAAGACTTTAGTGTGTATGAAGATTCAAAACACGGAAAATCAGAAGGATGGAATGTATATCGAGGAGACATTTATGACATACCAGAAGCATGGAATCAGTCGATTGCCTTTTGTGAATTTTATGGTATTAAACAAGGCCAACCACGATATTACATCTTAGAAGAAAATAAGATGTTGATGCCACACATCGATTATAACACTACGTGTTCTGTGAATCATATCTTGAATGAAGACGCAGCACCAGTCACGATTATGGGTGAAGAATATACATATAAATCTGCGTTACTCAATACGACAGTTATGCACGGTGTAAACAACGTTGGAAGGAAAAGGAGGATCCTATTTAAGATATCCTTCTTTGAACAGACATATGAAGAAATTAGAGAACAGATACGATCACGAGAAGCTACTTTCAGTATTTCATAATACGAATATTCGATCTGATCAGGTACATGTATCTTCGCCGACCGGTAATGAATACCTGTATCCGAGTGGCGATTTGATGAAACAAGGCTTAAATCAAAATGATTTTACAGTAGTAAACGAAGAGTTCGTAGGCACATATGCCGAAGAAGTTTATAATGATTTGAATGAAAGATATGATATATGCCGCGGCAGGTTCATGACAATGAGTCCAAATAATAGAGCTTATAGTTATCATTATGATATATCGAAGAGATTACATATACCTCTGACTACTGACGAAAACTGTATGTTCATTGTTGATGACGAGTTATATAAAGCACCTGAACTGGGAGCTCTATATGAACTTGATGCTACTAAGAAACATACTGCTCTCAATCTGGGTAGTAATACCAGAACACATTTTGTTGTTTGCTTAAAAGCAACATCAACTATAGATCAATACATGAAAAGGCTTTAACATGCAAATGGCTCTTGAAGAACTTTATAAGACTCATCCTCATATGAAAGGTCAACCTGAAGATAAGTTGATGGCTTTCATATTTAAGTATATTTCTCAGCCGGCTATTGCTGATGAAGATTATAAATTGCTACATACACAACCTATTATACCTACTGATATAGACATCGATATTGAGAAATTTCATTCTGAAATAAAAAAATATGATCATGAATTTACTAGCTGGGGAGATACACATCTAGATTATCCAAGGTTTGGATTACCGATAGTTAATATCACCGGTACTTTAGATGATCCACAAGATCCATCTCGCATGCCACTAGATGAGCACTTCATGAAATATGCAACTGCAGATAATATCTTATTAGATCATGAGATTCTTAAGAAGACAGAAGTGTACAACTTAGAATCATTAAAACCACTAACTACAGCATTTGGAGATTATATGTGCCGTAGCGCTATCTTAAAGTGGGATACAATGGGGCACTTCAAAGATCATGTTGATGTAAAAGTACCAGCTCCTAATCTGAGGTTATGGGGTACTACATCAAATAAAATGCAATTAAAAATGAATGGAAATATTATAAATAGTATCATTCCAGGCAAGATCTACATTTTTGACTCTAGCTTGGTTCACAGTGCACATGCACTCGAAGATAACATTTATCAATTTTTTATTGGATTAACGATAGATGCATATGACACTATGATGTCAAGGAGAAGTTGATGCCTATCATGATTGGCGGATTACAAGGTTCTGGGTGTACCACTTTTGCTAATAGAGCTAGAGAATACGGTATTACTGATTTCAATATTCATGCTGCTTATGCACAATACATGAAAGGTTACAAACCTAGATATACTAAATTATCAGGACCACATCTTTCAGTGGAGCAATCTATTTTAGCAGAATTTGCAGAAAGTTTCCCCTTTGCATATAAAGAAAGTAGTACTCTAAATCGCGATCTTTGGTACAATATTCCTTTAGAACTCTTAGAATGGATTTGTGATCATACTGAAGAGACCACGGTTTTAATTACTGTTCCTAAAGATATGTGGACAGAAAGATTATATGAAAGAGAAAAGTTAACTGATTATAGAATTAAAGGGAAAGAGAACTCCTACGAACTGGTAAAATACGAATATGAAAAACTATATGATTCTCGTACAGAAGTCATTTCCAGATTAGAAGAAAAGGTAGATTACCATATCGTAAATAATGGTGAACTAGGTCAATATCATGCAGCGATTGATAATATCTTAAATGAACATAATTTACTCAACTAAGACACTCGGTTATCACTATGACGACACCCTAATCATTAAAGATATGTGGGACCTTGGAGTTTCAGGGTCTCAGATAGCCATGTCTATTGCTCGAGCTCAAAAGATTCATGAAGTCAAAGGACTCATGAAGTGGTCAATCTTGATCTTAGTTGATGAGAAGAAAGTCGGTAAATTCAAAGAGTCCGACAAAGAGACAAACCTTGATCGATTGAAGTTTATATGCAATAGCTTCTTACAACCTGAGTTTGAAGTCATCTATACGATAGCCACAGTACCCAACATTCCATATAAAGATACCGAAGTATTCACCTCTCTCTGGCCATTTAAGAAACAATGGATTGGAGACGGAGATTATATCATGATCTATCGAGCTTCAGAGTTTGGCTTTGATAGTTATACAGTTAAGACTCGTGGTATCCATTTACCTGGTAATATATACAAAGATTATAACATTAGGGAATTTGATTACACTGACAAGTGGGAAGATTTAGTCGAAGCAATGGTACATGCTAAGATGATTGTGAGTGAACGAACCACTCTCTTAGCCTTAGCACTCTTTACACAAACTCCAACTCTGTTAGTATCACAGCCTAAACTTGAAATGTTTTTAGATGGTAAGATGAGACCAGTACTATACGGTAATGGCAATCTTGGTATGTCATGGAACGTAGATCATTACAACGAAAAGATTGAGCAAGACTATATGAATGCTCCTTTCTATAACGTAGATATAAATGAGATAGAAAATGAAGTGCGTAATCGGATGGGATCAAGACTTAAGTAATCAATACGAAGTCTGTCAGTCCACTATATCAGTAGACACATTACCAACAGATAATAGAATCTTACGACATAGCGGTTCTACAGCATGGACAGTATCACGGTTTTTAGTACCGCATCAAATGAAATATCATGGCTGGCATTTATTTTGTGATAGCGATATTTATTTTACTGATGATGTAAGAAAACTATTACGCTATGTTGATCCTAAATATGCGGTGTTGGTAGTAAAACACGAAGACTATACTCCTCATAGTAATATGAAGATGGCTGATAAGCAACAAACTGCATATCGTAGAAAGAACTGGTCTTCACTAATTTTATGGAACTGTTCTCATGAGGCGAATAGATTACTTGATCCTGCCTTTGTGGCTGATTGTAATACACTATGGCTACATCAGTTTGGTTGGCTTACAGATAATCAAATAGGTGAATTACCTGCAGAGTGGAATACCTTAGTTGGATATCAAAATTATGATAATCCTAAAGGTATACATTATACTGATGGCGTTCCTACTATTGATAAATACAAGCAATGCGATTATTCTGAATTATGGTTAAAAAGACATGAACTTTTATTGCGTGAAGGTAGGATCACGGTATACTGACGAGTTTGTAATAAAACTCGAGAGTATGATATCACGTTGTTATGATAGTGCTTACACTCTGAACTGTATTACTGATTCGAATACTTTACCTAATTATATTAACACCATTCAAATTCCTGATTACGGTCTCGAAAAATGGTGGGCAAAGATGGTCTTATTTGATGAATCGTTTGTGTCAGAAGGTATATTCTTCGACTTAGACATCTTATTGAATGGAAATCTAGCTACGCTATATTCTCCAGAAGATAGGATGAAGTTTTTGCATACAGATTGGGTCGATCTCGATATACTAAAACAACATACTATTGGCAATAAACAACGTTATTGTTCAATTAATTCATCTGTCCTTGTATGGGACAAAGATACAAAGAGGCAGCATATCTGGGAATATTTTATCGAGAACAAAGAAAAGATAATGCATGTATTTACAGGCATTGATTCTTTCATCGAGCATAGGTTTCCGAATGATTACACTTTGTATGATGAACCTTTAGATCAGGTTACTATCCTCCTCGATAAAAAACAAGATGAGTTGAGAGAGGAAAAATGGATACAAAAAATATGGATCTAAGGCCAGACTGGACTCAAGACCAATATCACCACGATTATAAAATAGATTTATCAAACAACGTATGTTATGATGCAGCGTTACCTATATACGAGTTTAATTATAACACGTATTCAGACGCAAGTAAATGCTATAAAATCCTTTCTGATTATCATGGTGTGAATACACGTCAACTCGCAATTGGTTTAGGCCTAAGCGAGCTGATCATGAGGATTATGTCATACGTAAAAGAAAAAGGTTGGTCTTTCTCTTCTTACCATAACTCATGGCAACCAGTGCACATGTGCCAGAAACTTTATCAGATACCACATGGTAATGATGTAGTCTTCATATCAAACCCGCATGGCACAAATGGCACAATCATTGAAGACTATAGCGAACTTATGCAGAAACATAAACTTATCATCATCGATGAGTCATATGCAGACTTTACTACAATACCAGAAGTTAAGCTAGCAACACCTCAGTTTTTGGTTCTTAAGACTTTAAGTAAATCGATTGCCTTACCTGGAGCCCGGTTCGGTTGGGCAATAGGGCATGAAGTCATGATACATGAGATACAGAACATGCGTCCCGCGCAGGTATGCATAGGAGGTATGGAAAACGAATTAGTCTCTATACTTGATGAGATACCTAATCATGTAAAAAGAATGAATCAGACGAAAGCATATATAGAGAAGACGTATCAGTGTATACCGTCGCATGGAAATTATGTTTTG
>Ga0222719_10004885_pt1 | contig 11679 bp, 16 predicted proteins | sample C33_34DmetaG_FD_165039 | JGI IMG/M metagenome (GOLD analysis project Ga0222719, IMG submission 165039) | Estuarine water microbial communities from San Francisco Bay, California, United States - C33_34D | ecosystem: Environmental > Aquatic > Marine > Unclassified | place: USA: California...
TGATGTAAAAGGAAGTGTTTTTTCAGATGATAGTACCTTACTTGTTGATAGTGTTAACAGCACAATACCAAAAGCAAATATTGAAGATAGTGCAAATTGGGATACAGCCTTTGCCTGGGGTAATCATGCCACAGCAGGTTATCTTACAAATCTTACAGGTGATTTAAAAGGTTCAGTATTTGGAGACGATAGTACATTATTAGTTGATGCTGTGAATAGCACTCTTTCAGGAGTACATCTAGGTGGTATGCAAGAACAGGTCGGACCTGGCGCTATAAATTTAACTACAACAAGCACTGAAATTATCACAACAGGTACTGATAATTTTTCGCTTGCTAATGGAACAATAGGTCAAATCAAAAATATTTTAAAAATAGGTGGAGCTGGTGCAGCAACAATTATACCTGCTTCATTTGCAAATGGTACATCCGTAGAACTTAATTCTAATTTTGATACAGTAAGTTTATTATATACAAATAGCGGCTGGGTAATAATATCTGGACAATCATTTACTGTGAACCCATAATGGAGATATAGATGACAATACAAACAATTAATATAGGTAATATTGCTAACGATGGTACAGGTGACGATCTCCGTGAGGCATTTGCAAAAGTAAACGCAAATTTTACAGATGTAGATACAAGGTTAACAAGTGCGCAAAGTGGAGATGCTGTTAATTTAGGTAGTGGTACAGGAATTTTTTCAGACAAAGTAGGATATGAATTACAATTCAAAAGCCTAGTAGGTTCGGGAATAAGTTTGACTAGCTCAGATACAGAAATTACCTTAACTTCAAATGCTTTAGATCAAGTGCTTATGGTAAGTGATAGTGGTACTGTCATTCTTACAAAAGGTAGTAGCAGTGTGAATCTATATGGTGGCACAAATATTGACACAAGAGTTACAGGAACACAAATATTCTTTGATGTAGATCCTACCAATCTAGTACAATTAGATTTAAACCCTACACTAGGTGGAAATCTAGATGCAAATCAGAATACAATTACAAATGCATCAACAATTTCGTCTGACAGTTTTACTGGTGATTTAACAGGTTTAGTTCACGGTATTGATATAAGAGATCTTAGCGACTTTACAACAGGGTTTGATTTCAATAGTATAGTAAAAACTGCAAGTAATCTTAGTGAATGGCTGATACTTAATACAGACGTTGATTACGGTACGCTAGTTGCACCTGTTGACATTACAAGTGATTTTGGTGCATTAGTATAACTCCGATAAATATACTAAAGGAGTAATTGATGGCACAAATATGGACAGAACAATCCGGTAAACTAATAGCTACTCTACAAGAAACACAAACCACTGTTGTATCTTTGCCAATAGATGCAGGCTATTTGCCTATTGAAACTTCTGGATTAACTATTCAACTAATAAGCGGTTCACTGCCAAAAGGCTTGCAACTTAATGGTTCCGATATTACAGGGACTCCTTATGAAGTACAAATCGATACTCTCTCAACGTTTGTGCTAAGAGCAACACTTAATGGCCAGATTAGTGATCGAACTTTTAAAATGCTTATCCAAGGGCCTGATGATCCCAGCTGGATTACAAATGCAGGTAGTTTACCAGTAGGTCCAAACAATACATATTTTATTATCGACAGTGCTCCTATAGATTTCCAATTAGAAGCATTTGATCCTGATGTAATAGCAGGAGACAATCTAGAGTATTACATCAAAGAAGGTAATGGGGAATTACCTCCAGGAATTCAGCTTACAATTGATGGAAGACTTGTGGGCATAGTTGAACCTATAATTGCGCTTGAGAAAGGAGCAAATGAAGGTAGATATGATGAAAGTAATTATGCCACTGCGCCTTTTGATTTTGCTGTACGTAGTTCAAATGGTTATGATAGTTTTTATTATGACACAGGTATATACGATATTTTCGTACCTACCAAAGCACCAAGAAAATTAAATCGAAACTATGAATTTACTGTTTCAGTGAGCGATGGTGATAACGAAGCAGAGAGAACTTTTTTAATTTACGTTGTAGGTGACGACTTTCTCAAAGCAGATAATACTATTATGCAGGTGGCCAACGGAATTTTTACAGCAGACAATACAAACGTAAGGGTGCCTATATGGCTTACTCCTGCAGATTTAGGATTTCGTAGAGCAAATAATTATGTAACACTCTATTTGGATGTTATAGATCCTAATACTCTAGACGGAATAATATATTACGAACTCAAAGCATTAAACAATGACGGTAGTGCAAGTGTTCTTCCGCCTGGCTTATTATTAGATCAGTCGACCGGCGAAATAGCTGGTAAAGTTCCGTATCAACCCGCAGTAACACTAGAATACAAATTTACTATTGAAGCTATTAGATTTGCAGTAGATACCGATACTGTTGCTCTTACTACATTCGCTTTTTTAGATGCTTCTATAGGTGACACTACAGTTAAAATCAATAAATTAAATTTATATGCTGATAGAGCAGTAGGACAACAATTTACAATAAATCAAAATACCTATGGTGTTGCCAAAATAGACACTGAAACAAATTTAGATTATGATATAATAACTTTGGGGGATCCTAGTGATCCTGATAATTCAACCAAGTACACACCACTGATTGAAAATATAAGTGCAGGCGATAGTATTGATCTAGGAACTATTGAAACAACCAATCCTGAAGAATCTCGCAAAGCAAAAACTTTTACTGTAAAACTACTAGGTGAAGTGGACAGTACTATAGTATGGAATACACAAAGTAATCTTGGAACTATCAACAGCAATTATATTAGTACGTTAAGTGTAAGTGCAACTACAAATGTGCCTAATGCTTTCTTGCTTTATACACTAGAAAGCGGAAGTCTGCCTCCTGGATTAACATTATCATATGACGGTGAAATAATAGGTAAAATTAATAGTTTTGGTACTGTGCAAAATCCAGGTATAACAGTATTTGACAGCCAAGATTTTAAACTAGATGGAAACACTACAACTATAGATAGAGATTTTTCATTCACTGTCAAAGCAAGAGATCAATATGGTTATAGTGCTATAGAAAGAACATTTAATATAAGTGTTACAGATCCTGATGATAAACTTTACAGTAATTTATATATGAAGCCTTTGATGAAACAGAATCAAAGACTATCATTTGAAGATATTATAAGTGACACTAGTATATTTGACAGTGACTATATATACAGACCAAATGATTCAAATTTTGGTTTACAAAAACAAATGAAAATGTTATTGTATGCTGGAATAGAAACAAAAACAGCAGAATATTATGTTAGTGCTTTTGCAAAAAATATTAAAAGAAAAAAATACAAACTAGGTGAAATAAAAACAGCAGTAGCAAAAAATCCTGGAACTCAAGATGTAGTGTATGAAGTTGTTTATTTAGAAGTTATTGACCCAGCAGAATCAGCCAATGGTGATGTAAGAAATAAATTTACAATAAGAAATAAAAAAGAAAATAGTGTTAATTCTGTGATGTACACACAAGAACAAAACAGCGCAGAAAATTATGATCCTAGCAAAATATTAATAAACACAAGAAGATTTGGTGATATTGAATATTCTTTATTACCAACACTCGACATAACAGCTAGATCAGGAACTGTTGTAGTGCCTATTTCAAACACTGTATCTATTGGATTAAGAGACAGTGTAGATGTAAGTTATAGTATAAAGGTAGGTAATTTTGAAACCTACAGATTAAGACCTGTTCCTGAAAATACACTAAAAGTTGACAGCGATGCTGTTACTATTGATGGAGCAAATGACAGAATTAGATATATTAGTAATATAAGTCATGTGAGATCCGCGCTTAGTGAACTAGGTGAAACCGAAATTAATTTTTTACCTCTATGGATGCGTACATCACAACCAAACACCATTGCTGTGCAAGGTTATACAAAGGCTGTACCTTTATGTTATTGTAAACCTGGTACTAGTCAAATAATACAAACTGCTCTAAAAAACAGAGCTATAAAATTCAATCAATTTGATTTTGACATTGATAGGGTGATAATTGATAGCACAACAGGCAATTCAAATGAACAATATATTGTATTTCAAAATTACAAAATCAATGTATAATAACGATAAATAATATGGAGACATAAAAAATGGCAAGTAACATCAACAATGCAGACATAGATGCTCTTTATCCTGTAGCAGGTCAAGACAATGACAGCCAAGGTTTTAGAGATAATTTTTCAACAATTAAAAACAGTTTGAGTACAGCTGCGAGCGAGATAACAGTCCTACAAGATAAAACAGCAGGAGTCGCTGCAAACGCAATTGAAGAAAGTGGCAGTGTTGTTGGCGGTGATTGGAACGGCTTTTATATACAAGATGCTAATTTTAGAGCAAATGTAGAAGAAGTTTACTCAATTGGCAATGTAACTTCTAGTCAAAATATAAATTGGACTAATGGACACTATCAAACTGTACAAGCAGGAAATGATATAATACTTACCCTTACAGATTGGCCAGCAAGTGGAAAATTAGGTAAGATGAGATTAGCAATAACAAGTGATGGTTCTAGCAGAGAAGTAACAATTAGTGCATCTGGTATGAAAAACGATGGAGCAACAGGTTGGACTTCTACTAATTCAACAAGTGTTACAGTTACAGCAACAAGCACAACTGATCCTCACATACTTGAATTTTGGACTACTGATGCAGGACTAGTTGTGTATTCTCATTACGTAGGTTCATTCAGTTAAGATGCATCCTCTTATTGACGATTTTAAAGGTTTCACCGACAGTGAACTTAACGAAAAAATAGCAGAGTTGTCGCAAAAATATTGGAAAACAAAAAATCCACAAGTGCAGATACAAATGACAATGATTCTAGACGAACTTAAAGAAGAACAACGTCTTAGGATACAAAAATCACAGCAAAAAAATTTAGATTCTGACGAAAATGATCTTGACAATCTAATCAATATCAGTTAATATATATGTATGCTTATGAAAACAGACTCACTAGGTATTCCACGATTCTCTAATCGGGATCTTATCGATATGATTTATTCAGGTCATGCGGATAAAGTTCATGTGGTACTATGCGATTCTACAGATGATGTAGACAAGTTCAATATAGCAATGGAAGAACAAGGTATGAATCCATTGCAAAAGTATATTCCACTAGACGTAGATCAAAAGACCTTTGACGGTGTATGTCAAAGCGAATGGTTTATGCCAGATGAATATAAGACACTTAACGTACACAACTATATTCTAACAAAGTGTAAAACACAAGAAGAAACAACAAGATGTGCTGAAGAACTAGCAGAGTTCGAAGGTAGAGGTATGATGCCTCTACTACAGTATATGATCTATCTTGTGGATTTTATGCGTGAGAACGACATTGTATGGGGTGTAGGTAGAGGATCAAGTGTAGCAAGTTATGTGCTGTATTTGATAGGTGTACACAGAATTAATTCAATCCAGTATGGCCTGGATTGGCGAGAGTTCTTGAGATAAGTACTCATATAACCAAGGAGGTATAATTATGCCAATGAAACAAACGGGACGTAAAGTCTATAAAACGATGCAAGGGAAACAAGTTGATATGGACCTATTGCGTCAAAAAAACGAACTTACTCCTGCTGTAGGTAATGCTAAGGTTAATGCTAGAGGGGACGAACTTGGTCCGGGCGGTAAAATTGTCCGTACAAGAGAACAAGTTTTAAAAGATTACTATGCAACTAACCCCGGTGTACCAGAAGAACAAGCAGTAAGTAGGAAAGTTAAGGTTGAAGAAACTGCTCCAACACAGGATCCTTTGTCTGTTGAAGAAGAAGGTGATTGGGTAGAAGACGCAGATGGTAATTTTGTGCAAAAAGGTGAATAAATGGCCAGTAATCTAAATGCTATCAAAGCAGATGTCCGTCCTATTAAAAACAGAGTGCTAGTTACAGACATGCACTTTGGTGAACAAAAAACAAAAAGTGGTTTGATAATTTCTGATGACAATGGCAAAACTAGAGGTATCTATCCTCGTTGGGCTAAAGTTTATGCGAAGGGACCAGACAACGATGATGTATATGGAAAAGATGATTGGATTTTAGTTGAACATGGTCGTTGGACAAGGGCTATAGAAATCGAAACTGCTGAAGGAAAATTTGACGTTCGTATGATAGAAGCAGAAAGTGTCTTAGCATATTCAGATGAAAAACCAGCAGATGTTTATATTGGACAAGAAGATTAAGAGGTTAAATTGACACAAGTAGATCTAAACAAATACAAAGACTTTGTAGAACAAGTTACAAGTAAAGAAAGCAATCAACTTTCAGAAATGTTCTACAGAGCAAAAGACATTGAAGCAAACAATAAAAATGTTAATGTAGCATTATTGCTTACAGGTGCAATTGGTATTGCATCAGAAGGAGGAGAGTTTAGTGAAATTGTTAAAAAATGTATCTTCCAAGGTAAACCAATGGATGATGAAACTGTCTTTCATTGCAAACGAGAACTCGGTGATATTATGTGGTATTGGATTAATAGTTGCCGCGCATTGGGTCTCGATCCTAATGAAGTCGTAGCAGAAAATGTAAACAAACTTAAAGCTCGTTATCCGGGTGGAGAGTTTGATGTTTACTATTCAGAAAACCGTAAAGACGGGGATCTATAAATTTAATGAATTATGAACGAGACCGCAAAATACTTGCGGATGTTGATGGTGTCCTTCTTGATTGGGAATCAGCATTTGATGCATGGATGACCAAAGAAGGCTACTCAATCAAAGTAGAAAATATATACAATCAGAATGAAAGATATGGTATAACCAAAGAACAAAGTGACTCACTAGTTAAAATATTTAATGAAAGTGCTTGGATAGGTTTCTTAAAACCATTAAGAGATAGTGTAGATGTTTTATCTCGTCTAGCATCTGAAAACTATCATTTCGAATGTCTTACAAGCCTTAGTACAGATCATTGGGCAAGCGAATTACGTAGAATGAATCTTGAAAGATGGTTTGGTCGCGGAATAATGCGTAGATGCACTTGCATTAAAACAGGTGGAGATAAAAATGCAGTTCTTAAAGAAATGTACCCACAAGGTGGATATTGGTGGATTGAAGATAAACCAAAAAATTGCATTGCTGGCTTAGAAGCAGGAATGAAATCAATTTTAATGAACCACGAGTATAATAAAGATTTTGCACATCCAGATGTACATAGAGTACAAAATTGGCAAGATATCTATAATATTATCACAGAATCTGCTTGACAGAACTCCTAAATTAATATACAATAATATTAAATTAAAGGAGTTCTCGTGGCAAGAAGAAATAAACTTGAAAGAAAGTTAGACGAATACAATCACACTATGGAACTTATTAGAACTATAGTACCGATTGCTGTTTTGGTTTTACAAGTGATAATTTTGATGAAGATTGTATAATGGCAACACATGGTATGATTGATTTAGAAACACTTGGAGTTGAACCAGATAGTGTGGTTATGACTCTTGGTGCTATCAAGTTTGATCCGTTTTCGGATGCAGAACCACACACGCCTTTGTACTTGCGTGGTGATGTAGAAGAACAATCAGAACAGTATGGTCGAAGCATTGACGACAATACTCTTGCTTGGTGGAGCAGACAAGATCAAGCAATTCAAGACGAAGCGTTTGGTGAACACAGTGACCGTGTTACTGTTCAAGAAATGTTGCGTCAACTAAACAAATGGTGCGTAGGTTTAGACTACATTTGGTGTCAAGGTCCTACTTTTGACTTTGTTATTCTACAAAGTTTATACAAAGATGCACAAAAGCCAGCACCGTGGAACTATTGGCAGATTAGAGACAGTAGAACATTGTTTAGCATGATGCCTCAAGATCCACGTAGGGCAATACAAGAAGAACTTCACAATGCATTGGCCGATTGTTACTATCAGGCTAAATGTGTACAACAGTCATATAAACACTTTGGAGTACAGGCAAGATGAAAGAATTATGGGTAGAAAAGTATCGTCCTAAGACGGTAGATGGATATGTGTTTCGAGATGAAGCACAACGAACACAGGTAAAGACATGGATTAAAGACAAGACAATTCCGCATTTACTATTCTCAGGCAACGCAGGCATCGGAAAAACAACACTAGCAAAGCTCTTGTTTAACGAGCTCGAAATCAATGACTTAGACATTTTAGAAATCAATGCAAGTCGAACAAACTCAGTAGATGATGTTCGAGATAAAATTGTAAACTTTGTACAAATGATTCCATTTGGTGACTTTAAGGTTGTACTACTTGATGAGGCTGATTACTTGTCGCCAAACGCACAAGCGGCACTACGTGGTGTGATGGAAGAATATCATACAACTGCAAGATTTATACTAACTTGTAACTATCCAAACAAAATTATTCCTGCGCTACATTCAAGATGTCAAGGATTCCATATTGCTAAAATTGATCAAACAGAGTTCACAGCTCGTGTTGCAGAGATCCTAATCACAGAAGGTGTACAGCCTGATCTTGATACACTTGATACATACGTAAAAGCAACCTATCCAGACTTGCGTAAGTGTATCAATATGGTACAGATGAATGTACAAGATAAAAGTTTGCTTAAACCCAACGAAGGTGACACAGGCGAAAGTGACTGGAAACTTGATATGGTTGAACTTTTTAAAGCAGGCGAAATTACTAAAGCAAGAAAGCTACTTTGCGGAAGTGTACGTCCTGAAGAGATGGAAGAAATCTATCGTTGGTTGTATGATAACATTGAACTGTTTGGTGATGAAGAAAAACAAGATCAAGCAGTGCTTATTATCAAGCAAGGATTGGTGGATCATACTCTTGTTGTTGATCCTGAAATTAATCTAGCGGCAACGCTTATTAGATTAGCGAGGTTATAGTGACGTATCTAGTTAATGAAAACTGTATTAAATGTAAACACATGGATTGTGTAGAAGTGTGTCCTGTTGATTGTTTTTATGAAGGTGAAAATATGCTGGTGATCAATCCTGATGAATGCATAGATTGTGGTGTATGCGAACCGGAGTGTCCTGTAGATGCTATTGTTCCTGGAGAAGAAGACAACCAATGGTATTCATTGAATCAAGACTATTCTAATAAGTGGCCAAATATTACACAAAAAAGGCAAGATGACGTTCCCAAAGATGCAGAAGAGTGGAACGGAGTTGCAAACAAATATGCTGATCATTTTTCAGACAAACCAGGCAAAGGTGATTAATGAAATACAAGTGTAGCCATATATTATTAAGCTATTATGAAGCTGAAGCAGCAAGTAGTACTAGAACACTTGGCGAAGCATTCGCAGAAGCCGAAAGATTAACAAAACAAATAAAACAAGGCAAAATCAGTTTTCAAGACTGTGCCGCAAAAAATAGTCATTGTGCTAGCGGTCCTAGAAATGGTGGAGATCTAGGATGGAAAGATGACTTTGAAATGCCACCTGATTTTGAAAGAGCAGTAAAAAGTATATCTATAGGTGACATAGGAGAACCTTTTGTCACAAACGTTGGTGTACACATAATATTAAGGACAGGATAAAATGAAAGTAAAATTAGTAAGTTATTCTAAACCAGATGAAAATTTTAACATAGACGGAATAGAAGATGTTCAAGATTTGATTGCTTATTGTGCAAGAGTAAGCAATCCAAGCAACCAAATGAATACAGAGACAAGTGAAAAACTTTTAACATATCTAGCAAAACATGCCCATTGGTCACCTTTTGAAATGGTTAGTGCTTGTTTGGAAATTAATACTACACGTGATATTGCACATCAAATTGTGCGTCATCGTTCATTTAGTTTTCAGGAATTTTCTCAACGCTATGCTAAACCTGAGGACATGGGAGATGCTAGAGTGTTGCGAGATGCAAGATTTCAAGATCCTAAAAATAGACAAAATTCAATCGATCTAGATAGAAATAATGAAGATCAGCGTAGACTAAACGAAGATTTTAAAATGAAACAAGCAGAATTATATTCTCAAGCACAAAAGGTTTATAACTGGGCTATTGAAAACGGTATTGCAAAAGAGCAAGCTAGAGTGGTATTACCTGAAGGTAACACTAAAACGAGATTGTATATGAATGGTACACTGCGAAGTTGGATTCACTACATTGAATTACGTGGTGCAAACGGAACACAAAAAGAACATATGGAAATTGCTCATGAGTGTGCAAAAGTAATTGCAAAAATATTTCCTTTAGCAAATGACTTACACTGATGGTTATCTAGTAAAATATAAACACAAAATTCCTTTACACACTGAAGGAGTTTTTGCCCATACACTTGAATGGGCAGAAAAATACTGCAAGGGAAAATTTGGTTGGCATTTTGATAATGATAGAAATGCTATCATAAGTTTTGAACGTGAAAGTGATGCAAGTTTTTGGACACTAAGGTGGATAGATGAGTACAATCAAAGAAATACATAATTTTTGGAAAATTGGCTCTAAAAACATACACGGAGATGAATTCACAGGGTATGAGTCAGTTTACTGCCAATTAGACAAATTTGATAAATCTGCCTTTAATCGAGACCCCGAAGGCACAATATCTAGTGTTTTTAACATCTATCGTAGTGTAAATCTAGTACCAATAATCTATTTTACAGAAAAAGGCATTTTAAGAGCCATTCGTGACTTTAAAGACTCTAGTTATAATAGTGTAAACAATGGAAAAATAAACCTTGGTAACAACAAAGGACAGCCTTTAAGCCGTTTTTTATTTCCAAATATGATGACTGCTGAACCAAAAGGTAGAGGATCAAATAGTTTACGAGATAGATTTTATGATGATAAAAAACTAAAACGTGCTATACGCATATGTTATGAAATGCGTGAAGGCAATAATTTAGTTTATCCTACAGCAGTACGTAGAGCATTAGAATTAGTAACTGGTGAAAATGTACAAAATTTTAAACCGCAAAATGCCCGTGCAATAGTAGAACATTTATGTCCTGTGTTGTGGGGTAATGTATATGATTATAGTTGCGGCTACGGAGGCAGACTATTAGGTATAGGATCAAGTAACATGAAGTATAATTATGTAGGTGTAGACCCTAATACAGAAACAGTAAAATATCTAAACTATTTTAATGATTGTATCGAAGAAGCAGTGGGTGTAAAAGGAACAATTATACAAGAGGTAAGTGAAAGTTATCAACCTAAAGATATAGATCTAGCATTCAGTTCACCACCTTATTTTAACTTGGAGAAATATTCAGATGAAGATACACAGTGTATGGTACGCTATAAAACACTTGAAGAATGGTTTAGTGGTTACGTTGAACCAACTATGGAAAATATCTATAATGGACTTAATAGAGAAGGACTTTTCGCAACTAACATTGCCGACTACAAAACCTACGGCAACAAAGAATATAAGGTCGTCGAAGATTGGATCAAAACGGCTGAAAGAATAGGCTTCAAACACGTATCAACAATTAAGATGATGTTGAATACCCGACCAGGAGTTGGCAATCAAAAACTGGCCGGGCGAGAAAAGTATGAAGGTGTATATGTGTTTAGGAAATAATCATTTATCTCCGTAGATTTGCAACACCTCCTTTACAGCTTCGTGTCTTTCAATATCTCCTTGTGCAAAACGGACTATGTCCAAACGGGTGTGATCTTTTGCTTGTAACCGGTCAACAAACCGTATCAGACCATTGTCATTGATTCTGTCTGCCTGCGCCAGAT
>Ga0222719_10004886_pt1 | contig 11677 bp, 8 predicted proteins | sample C33_34DmetaG_FD_165039 | JGI IMG/M metagenome (GOLD analysis project Ga0222719, IMG submission 165039) | Estuarine water microbial communities from San Francisco Bay, California, United States - C33_34D | ecosystem: Environmental > Aquatic > Marine > Unclassified | place: USA: California...
CCGGTTCAGATAGCGCAGAAGGGTGAACCAGGGGTACGATGTCTGTACAGTTAGGTACGAGATTGTATTGGAAGGAAGGAGGAAGAAACTGAAGCTGTCAAAGTGGTTGTGAGTGCCTGGTTTTGGTGACTCCTGTGGGACTTTATTGCGCGTGTCTTGTCAGACCTCTTACCAACCACCAATCAGTTCGCATAGCGAAAAAGAGACGAAAACGACGCACCGAAGCCTACAATGTCTTTTGTTGGTGCAGCGCTGCTCTGTATTTAGATGTACTCTGTCTTGATACGCTTGATAACGTTGTTGTCACGCTTGTCTTTTGCACGCTTTTTTCTTAGGCAATCATTACAACGGCCTTGCCCTGTCGAACACCCTATTGCGCCACAGTCGGCACACTTGCGGGTAAGAGCCCTTGCATGCAAGCATTCACGACAACAGTTCTGTCTTGGCTCACACCCATTTGTGTCGCAATCGGCACATTTGCGGGTAAGAGCCCTTGCATGCAAGCATTCACGACAACAGTTCTGTAGTGGCTCACACCCGATTCTGTCGCAATCGGCACATTTGCGGGTAAGAGCCCTTGCATGCAAGCATTCACGACAACAGTTCTGTAGTGGCTCACGCTCTTTGCCGCACAATTGGCTGCAAGGCTGAGTAAGGAACTGCACGGTTGGGTTGTTTGATGTTGCGTGAGACGCACATTTTACGCAATGCGTGAGTACATAGGAGTTCGGTGTACTACCTTCTGCTGGTTTGGTATAAGTGTAGGCAGGACGTGAACTACAGACCCCACACATTACAGTGTCAGGAAGCGGCACGAATGTTAGAGTTTGTGCCCAATTTTCAATTTGTTTGACGGTATAATTTGGACGAGGATGAAACCCTACCAAATCTGCAGTTGAAAGCAATGAGAACTGACTTGCGTTGATATCTCGGATGAGTTGCATGGTTCCCGCTTGGGTCAATGGCAAATCAAATATGAGATTGACAGAGGTGTCAGTCCCACGGAGCTTCGCTACTTCATGTTGGACGACGTAGCCTACTAAATGCTCTGCGTCTTTCCAGGCAATGGCACTTTTTCCGCATGCCGAAGGATGGCAGATGTAGGCATGCGCACCGGCACATGTAGGTCGAACTATACCCGGAGAGACTGCTTTGCTAAGGCGGTTTTTGGTTTCTTTAGTGAACTCATGGATCGTGTAGGTGATCTTGCGAGCTGACCCCATTGACAATACGAGACGAGGAACAATATAGTTCTTGTCAATATCACCAGATGAATCGTAGTGCTGCCCCATTCCACTGGGAGCGTGATACAAGAAACCTCTTGCGCTGACCTTCTCCCAGTCTTCCATTTTGCCTCCATAGCGCAAGAAGACATTGTCCCGTACCATCTGCATGAAGCTGTCGACGATGAACTCAAAGCCGCGGTTCACATATGGGACATCGTTATAATGAGGGGCAATATCAGGACGGGGGTCGTTGTTTTTACCGTGATTTGTCAAATGTGTGATTCCTCTATGGAAAGGAGTACTATGGGGACCTTGTCCAGTACCATCTGGCCTTGTTGTGTCCCGCCTGTCATTATCGTGCCCAGAAGTATTGCCACTGTCACTCTTCCATTCGGAAACACCATTGTCATTACGCAAACCACGTAAATGATTGTTACATTGGTAAAATTTCAAGGAGCTGATTACCAGTTGAAGAACATGTGCATTCAACGAATCAAGTTTAGTCGCACCGTAATAGTAATCAAATAGACGTTGTACATCTGATACATTTGATATCACGGGAACATCCTGAGTACTTGGAGCTTCAGAGCGAGCTATTATGTTGATATCTCTACGGTTGCAGAAGTTCATGATGGCTGGATGAGAGAATAAGTAAGGTCAAATGAAGAAATATATGTCGTTGTTCCTGTTTTGTTGTTGTTGTTGTTGTTCGTAACGGTAATGGTACCCATCCCAAGAACGGTATCGACAACTCCCATGGTGGATATTTGAAAGTATCTTATCTTTGAATATTGGTACCGGTCAGACATTTTAAGCTTTCAGTCACACTTCATTATTGTACAAGACAACACACAGACACTTTTGACGTCTACTAGCTAGAGGGATCGTGTTGACCGAACACCTTCGAAACTTCATTAGAGCCAAGGCTAAACATGACCCGTCTGTGACTCATGGGGACTACGAATCTTTCGTAAGATCTCGAGGTACTGCGATCAAAATCTCATCAAAACACTTACCTCTGGAAGGCAAATCTGCTGTCAGCTACTAGAAGAGAGTAGTATGATGCTACTGTCAAAGTATCATCCTCGTCCACAACGACTCTTCGATCCAACTACGAAACGAGGATGGACTGGATTCGTCAAACCAGGGTTGCTTCTGTCGTTGGTGACTGTCACGTTTGCTTCCATCTATTATTCGACAAGAATCCAACCATGGGACGACGACTCGGTAGTACCTTTACCCTCTGTTACAGATCCAACGAGAGACGCACAGCGACATGAACTGCAACGTACGACTCAACAAAGTCAAACACCACAACCGCCTTTGGAACTTATTCTTCATATTGGACCTCACAAAACGGCCACTTCGACCATTCAATGCGAATTGACCTATTACAATCCATTGCTCGTACAAAATGCGTCCTTTGTTACCATTGGAAGACATTACAGAGACTGTCAGCCACGACATGCGCCCGAAATAACCAACTCGCCTGCCCGTATATCCGTGGATACGCGACGTCTCATTACCTGTCTGGAGCGTCATACTACGGATACCACCAATCCAAAGCCATGTCACAAGGAGTCCATATTTCGAAACTTTGACAAAGTACTGCAATACCTATCATCCCCAGGGCTGAAACAAAACATTATTCTTTCGGACGAGGCCTTTTCTCGAATACGTATCGCAGAGTCTTCTTTGGGATCCTCTGTTACGGATGGCATTCAATTATTCTTGTCAGCAATACGCCGTCATGGCTATCGCATACGAGTTGTCATTTTCTACCGCCATTATTACGAATGGATTACCAGTATGCACAATGAACAATACAAGCCCTTGGATCGACGTGCCCAATTCCAAGAGTGGACGCCATCTTCCAATCATACCCATTATGACAAAACGTCATTGACAGAGGGCAAGCCTCTGAGAACCTTTGTGGACTTTTACGATCGATTAACCCGTCTCCATAAAAGTGTCGGAGGGTATCTCATGGCATCCGAGAAACAAAATGTCCATCCCGCTCAGTACCTTGCCGACCAATGGACCAAGTGGCTATCCGTTGCCCCCACATCCGTCCCAGAGCATGAGAATGCTGTACAAACAGACACAGGCAAGGATACGGTCGAGCTATTCCATATGCATGAGACCGGAACGAATCTTGTTCTCGGTTTTGCATCATTTGTCAACGATACTCTTGCCCAGACACTCCGTCGACGCAAAGAGATCAACCCTAACGAGACCATCCCAGAACGCTCCAATCCATCATTACCTTTGGATTTTGATATCCTTGCTGTCAAGGCTCGGGAACAAGGTTTAGTTCCAAATGCCAAACATTTGACACGTCGAAACGTTGCCTCCTACGTCGAACAAGCCTTCCAGACAGGGCTGGTTTTTGAAAACGCGACTCAAATACCGCACGTTTGTCTCGACGACGTACAGTTGGAACAGCTTTTCCACAAATCCTTATCCTACGAACGCAGTGTCTTTCCAGAAACAAATTCTGCGAGACTTCAACGGCACCGCACTGGGTTTGACGAGGCTGTGAAACGAAAGAAATTTTGTAACATGGATTCTGACAAGTTATTGCAAGACACGTCGGTCCAAGATATGTTTCGTATGCTAAAATAGAAAGATCACGCTCAATCCTTCTTCTTTGTCTTTTTGCTCCCACCTTTTATTACTTTCAAAATCTGCCGCACGATTAGTCCGCCCCAGTACAGTTGCAGAAAACTAAAGAGTACATTGAATCCAGACAAAAGGTAAAGCCCCAGAGGAAGCTCGTCCGCCTCTTCCCTTTCGGTTGCGGCTTTGTGGAGTACCATGGCATCCGGAAGAACTCCCAACAAGCTCACGAAAGGAAACCAAATGGTCCTCAATCCAAGAAAGGCCAATGCAAACAAAAGTCGGCAAGTAGCATTTAGTCGTTGTAGCATAATTCGTTTGGATTCTGGTTCCGTGGTCGTAAGATATCGATACCACTCGTTTCGTTTGGGATGAAACAAGTCGACAATGACCAAAGGAATGGAGCTCGCCTCAATCAATCCAAAGTAAAAGGGTCCATAAAAGGCCATCATGGCTCGTGGACTTTGCCCTGGAATCGTTTGGCCCGAAATACTAGTAGTCGACAACCATCCCAAGGCAATGGCCGCCGTAAGTAGCATTCCGAAATGATGGACCAAAACGACCGGTTCTCGCATGTCCTTGGTAAGAAGTCCTGTCGGTAAATCCCAAAAGGTCATCATTCCCAGAACCAGTTCGTTTAAATGACGCGTCTCCGTGGTGTCCAAAAACAAACGATGCTTGGCCAATTCTTGCGCACTGGACGTGTTGGGAAGTTGCATCTGATTTTGACGCCACATATAAGCCCCATAGAGTGTCAAGTATACCATTAGAGGGAAACAAACCACTTGGTGTGCCGTAAAGCCAGGATGTGTCCGTGCAGCCAGTTTGGTGGTTGACACGGACACGACGCCATCTTTCGTTTGTTTGTCAGTAGTAGACAGCGATCGAAAGAGTAAGTAGAACACGCACTGCGCCACTGCACAACCAACACCGACTTTGAGACAATACGGTGTATAAAGGGCCAGGAACGAGGATAGTAATAGGGGCGGCATGTTGATGCTTGCAGTACTTTGTGCCATCGTTGTCGTCTGTAAAATGAGACTCGTTCAAAATAAATCGTATGTACATTATGTTTGACACTAAACGTAATCCTAAAGAGGTGCGCCATCTAGTGTTGAACAGAATGTACCTGATATTTATTTTGGCTCAATCAGATTGACAATCTATTTCAGTGTACTGCTCGCTTTGCGAATCATGTCTTAACCTTGTTAAGGTTCAGGATTATTTCCAGCACGGCCACGCTTCGTCAACATTAAAAAAAAGATCGTGTAGTTGGGCAGCGAAGGTTGTTGCATTGTCTTGCCCTTGTGTTGTCTATTGTTGTCTCGTTTACTTTCCCTTTCCGCACAGAGAGCACAGAATATCAGCTAGCAATCATGCCGAAACGTACCAACGAACATCAGTTGACGAAGGAGGAATACGATGCCGGAGCGGATCATGTTGGAGATGGCGGCAACGCAAGTGGCGGCTTTTCACGCGCATCGGAGGCAGAATTGCAACAACGACGTCGTGTCCGGGCCAAACGACCAACCGCTGCGGCAATGATGAAAGCTTCCTCGCTGGCTAGTAGTGCCGCTCCATTAACTGCTGCTGCTGGTGGTAGTGGTGGATCGTCCTCACCCGCATCGAATCCATTTGCCAACGTTTCCTTGAAACCGACAGCCGATTCGGCAACGGGTGCCGGAAGTCTCTTCCAGTTTGGTACGTCCTCTGGAACCAGTCCATCCTCATCAGCACCCGCTGCCAAGAAACCTTTTTCCTTTGGAGGAGCAACGTCATCATCGACTGCACCAGCTCCTACCACAACCAATCCAACCTTTAGCTTTGGCGCCGCGGCATCATCATCATCATCATTGGCTGGTAGTAGTGGTAAACCACCGGCCTTTTCGTTTCAGCCTTCAACATCTACTGCTCCGGCTCTCTCGTCAACCCAGCCAACGTCACTCGCGACACCTTTTGACTTTAAATCGGCTGCCACAAAGAAGGACGACAAGCCGCCAACCGGAAAACCACCGACGACTGCATTGACCAGTTGGAATACAAGTAGCACCACCACTACGGCTGCATCTTCCTCGACCTCAAAGGACTGGGTCAAACTTGCTTATAAGAGGTTTGTAACTGACATGAATAACGCCGCAATGACGAATCCGGGGATCATGGGACAAGATTGGACTACCGCCTTGCTGCAATTTCGAGCTGAAATGGACGCCGACTCTCCGTTGCCCTCAGTTGGCCGAGATTTTACCATGCCCGCCAAGTGGAGGAAATTATTAAATGAAAATGATCTTCCTGCATCCGGTGAAAATACCATTGCCGCGGCGACACCCTCGTCAGCGGGACCCGCGTCCAAACGGACCCGCACGGCCCCTCCAGCTGCAAAGCCTGCCGCGGCGGCACCCGTTCCACCCGCCCCGGCGAACACGGAAGGTCCTCCGGCCGAGAATGAACGCGATCGCATTCTTCCATCGAACGATGAGGGCTGGGAGACGGTTCATACCAGTGATACGGTCTCAATTTTTCGCAAAGTCGATGACAAATGGGCCAAATTTGCCACGGGCGTGTTGCGTTTGCAAACCGAAACAGGCGGTGCCAAAAAGAAGTCGCGCATATTGATGCGAGATTCCAAGGGTCTCAAGGTATTGATCAACATGTTGATTAACTCCAGTATGGACTTTCAACACCGGACAGGGAAACAAAAGAGTACGGAAATTGGAATGATTGCCTTTGTAGGATGCAACGATCCTGCGGGCAAAGTGTTTGACATGTTCAACATTAAAAGTCGCTTGGCAGCTTCTACGACTTTGTTGGAGAAATTGGAAGAACTGAAACAAAAGTCGTAGTCACCACGACTTGTGCGTCTGTTATTTCTCGTCGTACGCGCCTGAGATTTTCTTATTCGGGAATGACCTTTTCTAATATGGAATCGTTGAACGAGAGAGAGGATAATGATCTCTGGAAAGCATCTTGTTGCCAAGTGTATGGTCTGATAGGTTTGCAGCCGTCAAGTCTCTGTATCGATTGTTCACAATCCTGTAAAATCTCTCTAGCTAGAACTTGACCGATAGGTGTGGTGGTGTGGTGGTCGCAATTTACTACTCATAACCCTAGTAGAGTCGGAAATAATTTTAGGAATCTGGAATCGAATCTTTCCTTCTTTCAATTCGCCTGCCATAGCCACTCCTTCCTCCCCCTTTTCTTCTTTCAAAAACTTTTACTCCGACAATCACATAACGAGAAGGACAAGACGATTGCCAATAGATTGAGTCCTGTTGAAAGAACCAAACCACCGTTCGAACAGTAAAGACATCCTGTATAGTGTTTCATCATGGGTAAAAAGTTAAAGGGTGCGGCTTTACGGGCCAAGAAACGTGCTCAAGAAGCGACGGATCAATTGCAAGAAGCCCAAGCCGAAGTGGCGGCAACGCAAATGGTCCGTCATGCACCGGATCAAGCGCTCTTTGTCTTGGATACCGACGGAGATGCCAAACAACAGACGAACAAAAGTACCAACAAGTCATCCAAGGACAAAGTCGCAAAGACACGATCCCTGTCCGCCAAGGATTTACAACAAGTTCAAAAGTTGTTGGACAAACACAAAGGATCGCCTCAACGATTGCAACAGCTGGCGCAACAAGGGGCTGCGAAAATCACAGTCACCAACAATACAACACGCTTTCGTCGCAAACGATTGCAAGCGACTACTTCGAAAACTAAAGTCGACTTGTGGGACGAGGAGGATACTGCTACTACTGAAAAGCCAAAGACAGACGTAACAAAGACCTCGACGATTTCTCCTGGTCTGGTAGGTTCGGCCTTGGCAGGGACGGCACCGTCACACGTCAAAGTCAAGGTCCATACGACACGAGCCGCAATAGTAGCAAAGAAAAAGATCAAAGCGATTGCTGTCGATGTGGCACACAATGGACAATCCTATTTGCCAGATGCCAAGGCTCATAACAAAGTATTGCAACAAGCGGTCGATGTCGAATTACGACGCAAAGCCGCACTCAAGGAACGGCAAGCACCCATTGCTCAAGGCATGTCGGAAGAAACCAAAGCATTGTTACTGGGAGATTCCGATAGTGAAGAGGACAGTGATAATGATAATGACAATCAAGACGTAACACCCGTCGGTGCCTTGCCCAAACGGGCAGATAAATTGACCAAGGCTCAGCGCAACAAACAACGACGTTTGAAGTTATTAAAAGGTCAGGAAGTACAAAAGCAAAAAGAAACCAAACTGCTGAAACAAGTAGGAGAATTACCCGTCTATCGTAAACAGTTGAAACGTCAAGAAAAGGAGCGAAAAGAAAAGAAAGAATTGGTACAACAATTAAAAGCAGAGCAAGAGCGTGTCTTGGGCAAAGATTTGCCCTATCAATTATCCATTCAAGATCCCATTCATGCACCAACGGTACCAGTGTCCTTGACCAAGGAATGTCAGAACACAACCTTGCGGTCGATAAAACCCAAGGGAAGTTTGATTGTCGATCGTATGGTCAGTTTGGTCGATCGAAAAATGGCCGTCAAACGACAAGTGGACAATCCCGATTTGAAAAAGAGACGCAAGAAACGACGACTCAACTTAAAAGGCAAAAAGAATCTGGAAGGAGTCGGGGTGGATTTTGCAATCAAGGGATAAGACTATGCAAGAGTGACGTGTCAAGGCTAATAGACGATTTCTATCCGAAACGCTATGGATTCGTTATGAAAACGATGAATAGGAATCGTAGTCTCCTCTATCCATAGACATGTTAAATCTACTTTGAGCGACTAAAATGTTGAAGGATACTTCCCTTTTCGCTTGGGGCTTTAGGTCGTTTGGGTTGAGACGACGTAGAGGCCGATGATCGTTTGCGGTCCAACTTTGTGACACCCAAAACTGACGAACCTTTCATCGAATACGACGACTTGGAAGTTTTGGCTACACTTCCTTGAAATGATTGTCGTTGTACTTGAAATCGATTGACTCCCTTTTTGGTTCCATTGGTCTGTGTTTTTGCTGTTGTAGTTCCGTTTGACTTGCCGAAAAACGACGTAATGGATGGTTGTGACTTGTGCGGTTGGGCGTGTTTTGTGGCAGCATCTGTTTGGTTCAAGACCAAGTCTCGCTTGGGCAAAATAGAATCATCTAGTAGCAAGGATACCGCAATATGATCCGAAAAGGAGGGTGGTGTGTAAATCATTCCCGAATGTTGTGGTCCGAATTGACTGTTCAAGGCTTCCATGGGAGCTTCGGATATACCTCCGCCTTCAAAGGACACGGGTTGAAACAACCCATTGGCTGTCGTAGCTGCCAAGGCAGCCTCTTCAGACAATGAATACATTGTCTGATCGTGGTCGTGATTCTCGTCGGTTGTGGTGTCGGGCATTGTACCTTTACCAGTACTTGAGGGAGGTTTTCTTTCCGTTTGCGTTGTCGTCGACGAGTCCTTTTGGGACGATCTTCCACAACGCAAGGACGTGACGTTTCCTTTTTGTACAAAGGACAATAGTTCTGAATCGACAATGGTATAATCAATTCGGGCTCCGTCATTGACGTAGCGTCGATTGGTAGATTGATTCCAACAGGTAAATCGCCCTTGTGCCGTTGGATACCAGTAACGAAACACATCGACCATGCCATCCTCTTCCAAGAGAGAGCGCAACCATTTGCGGGGTGGAGAATCGCAATGAATCGAAACATATTGACTCTTGGCAATTTCTCGCAATAGTTTGTCGTCAAATGTAATATTGCAGAGTTTGCAAAGTAATTCTTGAACAATGTGCAATCGCACACTATTGGCTTTTTGGAAAATCACTTCCTGGTCGGTTTCGGGATCGATATAGGTGGACGGCTCTAAAAAGTCGTATGCATACTGGCAATATTCGGGAGACGTTTCATGTTTGCCTAAATAGACTAATCGTTCGGGTGGAGGTTTTTGTGATGTTGAATTGTTGTTGGTGTTGTTGGTAGTGGTCGTGGTCGTGGTCGTAGAAAGTTGATTGTTGTGTTTGGAGGTCGCACAAGGGACAGTGACGGCCAATCGAAACTTTTGGTATTCTTCCTTGGTGAGTGAATTCTTTGTCTTGGTCGGAACCACCTTGGCCGTTTGCAATCGTTGCACAATCCATGGCCAGGATTGAATGAGTTGTTCTTTCCAAACTGGTTGTTCAACTTGTGCTGTGATTGGTTCTTGCAAGACTTCATCGACATGAAGTATTCGATCTTTCCAGAACACATCATCTTGATTGTACGATATGTTCAAATCTCCCACAAGAATGACTGGTTTCTTGTGCACGACGCGTTCTCGATGCATGGCTCCTTGAAGAGCCCGTAAAAACCGCATTTTTTGTGACAAGGGTTGTCCTCCCGACGCAGGCACATAGACATTGAACACTATAAAGGATCCATGGTCGGTCACGATACATCGTCCTTGGTTGTCGAGTTGCGGGTCGCACAATGCCTTGGCGTTGGCCCGAATGACGGTTCCTTGTTTGGCGTATGTTACGACGCCATTCATTCCCTTGCTTTGAGGACAGATACAACAACTCCAAAAGGATTCCCAACCATCCAGTGTCGCCGCCTGAAACGGTTCACAACGATTTTTGAGTTGTTGTAGAGGTATCTTGTGTTCTTGTATACAAAAAATGTCTGCAGCATGTCGAGTAAAAAAGGATGCCAGAGGAGACGACAATGACACTGTCGTTTTTGTAGATGTTGAGGACGATCCATAGTAATCGTGAATCCGTTGTACGGTCGTACTCAAACCCGCCACATTCCAACTCACAATCAACATGATTCTAAGAGAGATCGACGAGGAGTGTGTCCTGTGGCAAACTGGTAAAACTTGTCACACCAAGACGTGCTTGTCAATGTTGTTGTTGTCGTTGTTTTTTGTCAACACAAATGATGTTGGTCCAACAAAACGCCATGAGACTCATCGACGACATATTTTGTACACTAAATTTTATTTACTCCTATTTATTTCAATAGCTTAATAAATAGACGAACAGTTACTACCCAGTCCTAGGGTAAGGTTAAAGTTAAAGTGGTTTGGCCTCGCCAAATTGGCACAGGATCATTTTTCACAAAAAAAGCAAATCTCATTCTCTCGTATCCTATTCTCGAACACATGCGCCGTCGGTCTCCTCCCGACACCACGGCCATGAATGATAGTAGTATGCGAAGCACTCATAGTAATGGTGATCGTCGCGAAAGGTTGTCCTTGTTGGAATTAGAAGCATCTTCCTCCATTGATAATAACGACGAATGGACCGCCAAAGAATTGCATGTCGGTCGTCGTCGTTCGTGGTTTGCCTGGTCCAGTTATACGGGACGACGTAACGTTGTCGTGGCCGTTACTAGTGTATTGGGACTCTTGTTCCTCAGTGTCCTGGTATTTCATGGTAGGTGATTGTTTCGTGTGGCAATGCTTCAATCGTCGTCTTGTTCTTGTTCTTGCCGTGGTCGCTTCTTGAATCGTTGTCAAAAAGAGTGTCATTTTTGTCATATTATGCGCATCCTCTCGCGCAGCCGTAGATCTCGCGTCCGGTCACAACGCCAAAAAGACATTGCATAGCAACAACAAACAACGATCTATCCATCGAGATCTTGTGCTCTTGTTTGGATACCACAAGTGTTTTTGCGCGCTGCTCCTCTTCCTCCCTTTCGTGCCCGTCTACTCTACTGGTTCTTACCTTTCATGGCCTACCCTACATCGGCCAGTACTTCTAATTCGAGTAGTGGTCGTCCCATTCGTCCCGCCTTGGCCTTTCAATCCAGATTACGAAATCCTTCTTCTTCCTCGTCGTCGTCGTCGGCCAAGAAAAAGTACAAGATTATCGCTCTT
>Ga0222719_10004888_pt1 | contig 11673 bp, 15 predicted proteins | sample C33_34DmetaG_FD_165039 | JGI IMG/M metagenome (GOLD analysis project Ga0222719, IMG submission 165039) | Estuarine water microbial communities from San Francisco Bay, California, United States - C33_34D | ecosystem: Environmental > Aquatic > Marine > Unclassified | place: USA: California...
TCGTCACTCACGATGATACTTAGACCGTTACACACATCCGGTTTATTTATCCTTTCGGGGAATTCAATATTAAAGGCCTCGATGGAAATCGCTGGAATATCCGGCGCATCGTCGAGCAATCGGTCGTACTCTTCGCGACACTTTTTCACGAAATCGACGACACACGTGCGATCTTTCGAGTCGAGTGACAGTTCCATGTCTATGTTTCTATAATATTTCGAATATTGCACACACATGACCGAGTGCGCCTCAGAGAGTGACAAACTTTGACTAAACTTCGAAATACTCGTGAGTATCCCACCGATAACATTGAGAAATGCAAAAAAGTACTGGATAATCATAATTTTAGATCTCGTCGATGAATCTATATCTTCATTTCCACTGGGATTAAGTACTGCAAAACCCCCAACACCCGTGATGCTCGCGATCACGATACTTGGATATGACAAATAGTCATTCTGACGTTTATAATGAAGTCTCGCGTGGTTGTGTAACCAGCGATACCCCGCGGCACGCTCGGCCCACGATTTCAAAAGCTTCTCCTGCTTTTCACACCATGGCTGATGCGTGTGTGCGTCGTCATCCATTATTTTACGCGCAGAATTATTTTATACTAAAAACAAACCGACGATTGTAAACAGACAAAGAATGGAACTGATAATACCATGAATATTTCTACACGTATTTACAGGTGGGTTTTTGTATTTTTTCTGTTCACCGAACGTTATCATCGGTCCACATAACTTGTGTTGTGAAAACATCACGGCACATGACATCATGCAACATACAATGATCAATATACCGGCACTCATTTTAAATTACACGTACATTTTTTGCACGGTCTCGAGCGAGTGTGTCCACGAGTTCATTGAGTACGTTTCCACTATGTGCCTTCACCCACGTCCACTCGACGTGATTCATCTTTTCGGTGAGTGCATCCATGCGCATCCACAAGTGTTTATTTTTCACCTGCGCTCCCGACGCCGTCCGCCATCCATTCCTTTTCCAATTTTTTATCCACGATGTTATACCATTCTTGACATAGTTACTATCCGTAAAAAGTTGTATGTCAAGAATGCCACGCGCGAGACATTCTTCGAGCGCGCGGACGACGGCTGTCATTTCCATGACATTATTCGTCGTATTTTCCGCGCTTCCGCATATATGATCATTTATATGGAACGCCACGGCCCATCCACCGGCGCCTGGATTTCCAAGACAACTTCCGTCTGTGTACACACGCCTAGGCATCTTGTGTATAGACGAGTCCTTCTTTTAACTTCGTGTAAAGCATTTCGTAGATGTTACCGGTCGGTGCAGTCGCTTGCGTGATGCGAACATTTTGGTGGGCAAAGGGCCTGGAACCCGCATCCCGCGCTTCCTTAGACACCCACTTATGGAAAAGTCCTTCGATCACGTATTCCGTGGTAGTAGACTCGGTCACGTTATTCTCAGCGTCGTACTCGCGGTTCGTCTCGACGCGCTTCTGCATTCGCGCTTCGTTCGTCCCGAGAGAAGCATAATATTTGTCGATGCTCAAACCCATGTCAAGCGGAACATTCTCAGTCACGATGATACCCATTTTATATAATAAACCGGCATAAAAATTTTAAGTCACTTTAGTGAAATGGAAAGACTCGCACTGTGTTCGAAAGTCTTGTACGATCGAGACATTCTCGAAAAGCAGCGTCGGATCGTTGAACTTGAAAAGAAACTCACACCTCCAAAGATACGCTTTGAGTGCTATGATCACTGGGAACAGTTTAAGGCGGAAATGTACTGTGACGTCCACGCTGTACTTGAAAAGTGGATCATACACAATGCATTCGAATACGATCACATGTCGCATCAAGGACTTACGTTTCGACAAGAAAATGCGTTAAATGAGTGCATATATGAACATCTCCACACCGGGACGAATGATATCGAGTGGAGTGACAAAATCGCGGGGCGAGTGATCTATAGCGTGCGCGCAATGTTTAATGCGATGCATAAAACACATCTATGGGCATTCATGTATCAATTGATGAGTCCTGGAGATATCGTAGAATTGATATATGAACACGTCACGTGGTATCTTGACGATGACTCACATTATCCATGTGTTTTGGATAATGTGGCTGAATTTAATTGTATCGAGTGTGGGAAAATACACGACTATATCAACGAGCATAAAATGTGTGTAGAGTGTGAAATTACTTCTTCAACTTGATCGGACCGTTACGACTAATCATGAAAACACCGGCAATGATACCCGCCGCAATGATCGCGATCGGGATCCACGCGACCGGACTACGCTTCATCTTTCTCTTTTCCTGAGGGAACATTGTTATATGTTATGTAAAGATTTTAATCGTCGACCTTCATTAATCACTTTTCTTTTTTCTTCTATGGATATCGTCTGACCCGATAATCTGCTCTGAGAACGCCTTTCATCACCATCAACTCTTCGCAGCTCCCGAATGACCTCATACGTTTGTGTTTGATTAAGAAGTTCCCGTCTTTTTTCATCACGTTTATCCGCTGTTTTTTGTCTCCGTTTTTCGTTGTAATTATTTCGACTCTCAATTGAAGGCTTATTATGTGTATATGAACCCTTTTCATAGAGTTCTTTCATTATTCTATTCGGTTCTTCGAGTTCTGGTAGCCTTTGTACGCGTCTTTCGGATATGCCATGTATCGTGTTATACACTATTCGTTTTTCATCTATAGCACGAATCGCTTCATCCTTGTCTTCAAATGATTTCTTCCACCACACGTCTTCGTTGTGTTGAATGCACGCAATCCATCTTTTATTTGTGTTACACCAATGAACACCTCTGTGTCCAGAACTGTTATTTGAATTCAGATTTGCGCGATGAGATACATTTATAGATTTTGATAATACTCGAAGATTACATCGTCTGTTATCGAGTGTGTCGCCATTTATGTGATCGACGACTTTATTTGTATCATCGTCTATACCTAAAATCAAAAATCTATGAAGTCGAATTTTTCTTCGGCCGCCCGGACAGTCACGCCAGTCCGCCGTGACATAATTATTTTTTGCACCGGACAGAAACCAACTCGGCATTTTCTTTACATATACATCGTAATCCTGTTTATCAATCGCGAATGTGACTCCGTGTAATTTTTTAGATTTGAAAGGCACTATGACATAATCGTTTTCCATTTGGAAAAAATACGACGCAATTCTTTAAGCTAATGCCGCCCATATCAATGTAAATTTTATAATATTTGACGTATTATAAAATTTATGGTTATTAAGATGTTACGTAAACGAGATTAGTTCGAGAAAGCTAATCCGCCCATCCCGCTTTGGATTCGGAGGACGTTATAGTTGGTCGCAAACATGTGCATGACTTGCGAGTCGGTGGCACCAGACTTGAGCGTCACAGCGACTTGAGCGTTGTCAATACGAGAGAAGTTGCACGTACCGGTCGGTTGGTGTTCTTCCGGCTTGAGCGCGAACGAGTAGGAGTACACACCCGGGTACGGGGTACCAGAGTGGTGGTTGAAGGCTTGCACTTGGTTGAAGTACTTACCCTTTTGTTCCTTGAAGCGGTCTTGACCGTTGAGAACCAACTTGAAAGTGTCGAGCGGACCCGCGGAGAGGGAGAGCGCAGCACCTTCTTCGGCCCATTGGACGCTGGAGCCAGAAGAACCGACGGAAAGGAGCGGGGCACCGGTACCTTCGGAAATCGGCACGTGGCAGTTACCGTACGCAGTCGGGTTGGCTTCGAGGACGACGGAACCAGCGGTCGCGGCGTTGGAGGTGAAGTTCCAGTGTTGGGCGTTGGAGGAGCCACCATCGTTGAAGCACCAAACCAATTCCTTGATCGGGTGGTTGTAGGACAAGCGCACTTGCTTGGTGGAACCGGCCGTGACCGTGTCCGTGCCAGTGTGTTGCACTTGCTCGATGAGGTATTCGTGACCCTTTTGGGCGAAGCGGCGGCGCTCTTCGGTGTCGAGGTACACATAGTTACCCCAGACCTTAAAGGTGGAACCGTCGGTGTATTGGGAGAATTCGGAGCTCAAGTCGAAGTCAATGCGCACTTCGTGGTATTGAAGCGCGATGAGCGGCAAGTAGAGACCCGGGTTGCGGTTGAAGAAGAACAACAACGGGAGGAAAACCGTACCGGCCGTGGAGGCAACCGGGTTGGTCGTCATCTTACCGTAGTTCGCCTTCTTGGAGTCGTCCAAGTACAACTCCGAGTACAAACGCCACCACTTTTGGTAGTGCTTGTCGATGCGTTGACCACCGATGGAGAGTTCAACATCCTTGATCGCACGTTCGGCGACCCAGCACGCATCAAGGTTGGCGGTACCGGCCTTGGTGCCGAGGGACGCGGTGACGAGTTCGACGTACATGTCGCCGATCAAATCACCGTTGCGGGCAATAGTGACGGACACGCGGCCGTTGTTGGACGCGGTGCCGTTGACAGTTTGTTCGATGTTTTCCATCGCGAAGTTCGTGTGTCGCTTGTACACAGCTTGGAAGAAGGTAACCTTCGGGTTACCCGTCAAGTACACGTCTTGGGCGCCATACGCCACGAGTTGCATGAGACCACCGGCCATTGTGAGAGTTTTGTACTATATACCAACATTTTTTTTCCGCCTGAAATCGCACCGACTGCGAAATTTTCGTCTCGATCTTTTCTCAGTCCACATAAATGTCTGATCGCCCTGAAGAAGAAGTGGAAGAGTTTGTGTCTGATGATGATATCATTAATGATGAAGAAGAGGAGGTCTTCGATGAAGAGGAAGACGAAGAGGAGATTCAGGGCGACCTCGGATTTTTAATGACCGGTTTGCTCGCGACGCCGGATGGAGACACGGTGTGCTCCGCCCTGGTGAATATCGCCACTCAACTCGAGATGCAAAATAAGATCCTTATCAAGATGCTCGCCAAGCTCTCCAAAAAAGACAATTAGAAAAATCAACCCATGATTAATAAAATGGAAGATGGAACTCATTACATCGACAAAGACCCCGATACCCGGGAGTCTCAAATGGAACAAATGAAATGTAGAGTCCAGTCTCTGAATCAAGAAGAGGTACTCCAATATATCGACTACATGGAAGAAAAGTGGTGTTTGAAAAAAGGCTCCGGGTTTAACTCGGCCTCGCTTGGATACACGCAGTTACTCAACCCCGAAGACATCGGTGAGGATGGACGGGTTTTGAATTATGATATGAAAGCGATCGATGATCGACGATCGAGATATATCAAGATCCTGAGTGAACTGTATCACAGAGCGAGTGCCATTAATATTCAAGAGTTGGAACCGGAAGACGATGGCCTGAAAGTATCGAGACGAATCAATCGAATCATTGAACAGGTCAAAGATGCTTTTTGCAATATAAACACACATAAAATAGCATACGAACGTGCTGAGAATCCAACCGTCGAACCCGAGATTTTTGATTCAGACCCTGCTACGTTTAGAGGTGTCCCCATGGACGACAGTAAAGTCGACGACGCGACACCTTTTCAGAAATCCATTCTGTGTGCCCTGAAGGTTTTGTACACGAAACGATTTCGAAGATACAAAGGTGACTGTTGCGAACAAATCACGTATAATGGATACGATACACGCGCATGGAAACCCGTCAAATCGATTAACGAATTTGTCTACGAACTCGGTAATAAGGAATATGATTTCGGATTATGGCAGAATCTCACGAGTAATCCGGGTGTGTTTCGACACCTGATTGAACACTTAACACACTGTCAAGACGTTCAGTTTCCTGAGATTATAAAAGATCGTCACATGTGGTCGTTTAGAAACGGAGTGTTTTTCGGAAAGCGTTGGTCTCCGGATACGGGTGCATACGATTGTAAGTTTTACTCGTACGAGAGTCGCGAATTCCGATCACTCGATCCGACCAAGGTGAGTTGTAAGTTTTTCGATCAGCAGTTTGATGATTTCGATCACATCGAAGACTGGTACGATATCCCAACACCGCATTTCCAGGGTGTTCTCGATTATCAAAAGTTTGACGAACACGTCTCGAGATGGATGTATGTCATGGGTGGTCGTTTGTGTTTTGACACGGGTGAACTCGATGGTTGGCAGGTTATTCCTTTCTTGAAAGGTATTGCCCGTTCGGGAAAATCGACTGTGATTACCAAGATTTTCAAAAAGTTTTACGAACCCGAAGATGTAAAGACTGTTTCGAATAATATTGAAAAGAAATTCGGTCTCTCGAGTGTCTATAATGCTTTGATGTTCATAGCTCCAGAAATTAAGGGTGATTTCTGTTTGGAACAGGCAGAATTCCAATCGATGGTATCTGGCGAAGACGTCTCCATCGCTATCAAGGGTCAGACGGCAAAATCGGTGGAGTGGAAGTGTCCGGGTGTGCTCGGTGGAAATGAAATTCCAAACTGGAAGGATAACTCGGGCTCTGTGCTTCGTCGTATTCTTCCGTGGAACTTTGCCAAACAGGTCAAGGACGCAGACACACAACTCGATGAGAAACTTAACCAGGAAATCCCGGCTATTTTACTCAAGTGTGTTCGAGCCTATCTCGACTACGCACAAAAATACAGAAACAAGGATATTTGGAATGTTGTTCCAGAATACTTCAAAACCGTCCAGAAACAAGTCGCGATGGTGGCGAGCACGTTACACAATTTCCTCGAATCAACGAATCTGGTCTATGGATCCGAGCTCTACGTGCCTCAGAAGATCTTCGTCCAGGTATTCAATCAGCATTGTCAAGCAAACAACCTTGGTCGACCAAAGTTCAATCCAGACTTTTACGCCGGTCCGTTCAGTTCGCGAGAAATCGAAGTGCGCGAAGAATCACTCACATACAAGGGTCGCGTCTATCCGAAGCAGCCCTTCATCTTTGGTCTCGATGTCCTCGAAGAAACGCTTCAGTTTAGCGATGACCATTAGAAAAAAATACCAACCATATATAAGATGAGTCAAGCGTCACTCAGGGAATTTCTTAAAAATTCCAACGTCGAAGTCACAAACAGTAACTACGAGAATGATGAGAATCTCCAACTCATAAGTAACATTGAGAAGGAACTTCTTCGAGATCAGCACGTTCCACAACGCCTCGAAAGAAAATTAGCGAACAGTAACAACATTTTAAATACTAACAAAAGTGAATTAGTTGTGAGTAAATTGAACATGGGTATGTTCAACGCCACCGTTAATAGAACCCTGAGCCCCGGTGATCGCGTCGATCTTATCGAAATCTTGAAAATGACACCTTACCCTAAACGAACCATCCCGAACGGTCTCACCGTTGAAGTCAAGGAGATCAGAGGCTACTATGGACAATTCAAAGTTGGGTATTCCTCGACGCGTGAGTATGGACAAAAGGGTGATCTCGATAAGCCCTTTTTCACCGTACAATTAGCCGTCAATGTATCTAATGGAACCGAGACGAAGGGGTGGACGATTAATATTTACAAGAATGGAAAAATTCGTTTCTCGGGTGGGTTCGTCGGTACCGATATCGAAAAACAAGCCGAAGAAGTTCGAAACTACATCGTGACTTCCTACACTACCGGCAAATATCCGTTTTTGTATAACGCGTTTGAATACAACAATTTAAGTGGTCAATTCAAAGTGAATGGAATAATCAAATTGGTTGACATACACAGAAACTATCAAAAGTATGGACTCAAAGAATCTTCGTATGAGCCTGAATTATCACCATTTTTATTTGCAAAGTATGCACTCTCCGGTGAAGAAGACGCCACGTATATTATTTCCAAGAGTGGTAATGTTCAAATCTCCGGGGTTCGAACTCCGGGACGTATGCTCAAGGCATACAACGTAGCTTCGGATATCATGCACTCGGCGACGCGTGATGGTCGCATTACGATTTCGGCGAAAAAGGTGAATTTCGCGCGACGTAAGAATTCATCGACGTGTCCGAAGAACCGTCAGCCACCGTGTAAAGCTGGTTTCGAAGAACGCAAAAATAAAAAGGGGTTCGTGTGTTGTTACAAAATTCCAAAAACTAAAAAGAAGACACCGACAGCGCCTCGTGGTAATGCACTCCCGGTCATTAATGGAAATATGATTGGCAAGCGTCGATGTGATCGTTATTCTCAACCCGAACTGTATGATATCGCCAAGAGACTCGGTATCGTAAACATTAAGAAGACCACGAAAAAGGAAGATTTGTGTGCCATGATCAAAAAGGTTGGGAGTGAAAAGGCACAAGTCGCGGCGTTCAAGAATGGTGGTAAGGAATACAGACTCACGGGGAGTGGCGCTACTTTCCGCATTGGTAAAAAGATGGCTAAATTGTACACGAAGGACGATCTCATTCGGTTCGCGAAGATCATGAAAGTAAACGTCAATGCGAAGAATGATAAAATGACCATCGCCAAGAAATTAGAAAAGGAACGAAACACGATCGCCGCGAAACCAAAAACGCCACCCAGGCCAAAGCCAAAACCGGCACCGAAACCATCGAGAAAGAACATCACACAACAAAAACGTAACGCGGAACGCGAAAAGGTCATCAAGAAACGCGGTCTCGATGAAGCTTCCATTCGAAGAGATATCATGCGTCTCTATGGAAAACGGTGGATGACGCGATACAAACCATCCATCGAAAACGACGTTCGTGAAATGAAAGCGAAGCTCAATGGCATGGGCCGTTTCGGAAACAAGCGCGGTATTCCATTCAAGAAGGATGTTGATCTCGTCAAGAAGCGCATGGTACAACGCTGGAAAAATCAGCGTGGTCGCGAACTGGAACGCAAGTTTATCATGAATCAAATAAATACGACCAATGTTCCAAACGCACTCAAGAACCGATACAAGGTCGCGGCAGTGAATTACATCATGACGCAGGGTCCGACCATGGCACAACTTAATAAGTACAAGAATACGTGGATTAATCTGCATAAAGGAAAGTGATCTTCTTAAAGAAAATGGACAAGTATCAACAATTCTGTCTAGATGAGGCAAAGTATCACATAGACAGATCGAAGGAGATCTTGACCGAAGGACTTCGAGATCCTAAGAAATATTACGACGAAATGCAAGACTTTTATGCCAAGTTGGCTAAACTGTTTCCATTCATGGTCATGCTTGAACACATCGAATCTCACACTCCCGATTCGGAAACGGAGGGAAGTTTATCACGTACGCAATCTTCAACCCAGTTAGATTCAGGTAGTTTTGCGCCTGCAACTCCGCCTGCTCATTGAGTGTCTTAATCGTTTTAAATTCGAGAACAACTGTATTATTGATGATAATATCCGCACGCACATTACCTATTACGTGTCCCTCAAAGATAATGGGTACAATACGTTCGGTTTCATACGGAACATTGTATTGTCTCAGTAACACTTCCATAGCATTATGGTATACTCTCTCACTGAACCCTGGTCCCAGTTGAGAATATACCTTTTTCGCAAACGCCTCGACGTCGACCATGATTTATTTTTTACCCTTCGCTTTAACAACTTTATTTCGAATATTGTTCGTTAAGTTATAGCCTGTCATATTCTTGAAAGCCACCTTGTTACCAGCAGTGGCAGCAGCTCTCGCCATTGTGGCCGAAGGAGCATTCGGTCTTCGTGGCACGGCAACTTTCTTAAAGTTGAGAAACTTGAAACTATTTTGACGATTTTGACCAACAATCATGATTGAATTTTTATTAAAATCTTGAGCAATTTTTGCGATGCTTCGATCTTTCGCGGATGTCATAATGGTGACACCCGGAAACCAGCGTCTAAGAATTCTCATTTTGTTTTCCACTGGAAGTGGGTTCTTAGCATTACCAACCGAGTGTGACACAACGACAATAGGCGTCTTATTAGTGCGACGCGCTGTCTCAATGACCTGCTCAATCATAAGTCTGTGCCCCTTGTGTGGAGGATTGAAACGACCATAGGTGAAGACAACAGACTTCATTAATAATGTCAGAGAATATAAATGTGGTGGCCATTCAAATATATACGAATCAGTTCGACTAGAAGTTTCAGTTACTTATTGGGAGAATAATCTTATTATATAGTATATGGCCACGTACGCTCAGCCCACGTGTGAATATATCTATAAAGTCTCTTCCCTTGAAAAGGTCGTCGACGGTGACACGATTGATGTGACCCTCGACTTGGGCTTCGATGTGTGTACGCGTCAGCGAGTGCGTCTTCTTGGAATCGATACTCCAGAGTCCAGAACATCTGACAAAGAAGAGAAAGTATATGGCCTCCTCTCAAAGAAGAAACTCAAGGAGTGGTGCCTCAAGGCTGTGGAATCTGAGAAGGATGATATCGAGATCGAACTCAGATGCCCAGAACGGGACAGTCGCGGTAAGTTTGGGCGCATATTGGCAGAAGTGTGGGTGTGTGAAGATGGTAAATGGACCAATGTCAATAAGTGGATGTGCGATAACGCCTACGCGGTCCCTTATTCTGGTCAAAACAAGAATGCCGTCGCGGCATTGCACGAATCGAATCGTCGCTCACTACGACTTCGCGGTGAGGGGATACTTACTGACCCATAAATTACAAATCCACTTTTCACCACCTTCAACGGGCATACCGCCGTGGAGTGCTTTTGATGTCATGAGTTCGTAATTATCAAGTGTGTCAAAAAATAACACATCGCCAGCCTTAAGTTTATATGCGCGACCGATGTTCGGAAACACCGTCGCACCACCTTGATATCCATCATTCAAAGCGATGATAAACGTATACATGCGTTTATTCTCTTGGTCTTTCATAGTATCTTGGTGTGGTCTATAAAATCCACCTTCTTCGTATCGAAGTACCTGTAAATTTTCACAATTGTCGATCGGTCTATCCGTCATGGCTAAACATCTATCGACAACTGCGCGCACGATGGGATCTTTGAGTGACAACCACGCCGTTTCACTTTGCCGAACATTTGTCTTGATGAGTTTATCTATGGATACGGTCGAAGGTTTGAGTTCTTTTCTCGCCTTTTCGATGATGTGGTGTCGTTCTTCTGGAGTCACGAAATTGTGAAAGATGAGTGGGTGTCTATATTTTGGAATCAGTAGATACACAATAATGATGACGGCGAGTAGGAGTACGAGCATCTAAAATAAGAGAAGATTATTATTGAACAGTGGTGGTGTTACACATTTGTATCGTTTATGTATGGAACGCACAATATCATTCGAATACAAGACCAACTCACGTAACGTTTTTACGATGTTCGCATCTTCTTTGATGACGTATTGTCGCAAGAGATCTGTCGCGGTATCTATGAACATTCGGTAGACATTCACAACGTCCGCATTCTTTTCTTTGTGTTTATCGACGGCTTGAATTTTGCGTTTGAATTCTTTCTCACTCATGTCATTGAGCATGTAAAGTATTCTGAAATGCTGGGTTGACGTATTTGTGTATTCCGTATACATGATTTCTCGTTCACACCAATGAATCACATGAATAAAATCCGCGAGTCTCTCGGGGAGTTCGTGTCTCGATGGTAGTCCACCACACGGAATATCTCCGTGTTCTCTGTAAAGTGTACTCGCCTTTCGTTTGAACTCAAGATAATGTGGATTGTGAATGCGACCTATTTGAATATTACCCGAACGCCAATCGAACGCGGTTTGACATTGTGTACACCACATCTGCGCACACCCATCAATTTTAGAAATCATGGTTGAGCACTTTGGACATGGTTTCGTATCTTTGGATATGAGTTT
>Ga0222719_10004891_pt1 | contig 11669 bp, 11 predicted proteins | sample C33_34DmetaG_FD_165039 | JGI IMG/M metagenome (GOLD analysis project Ga0222719, IMG submission 165039) | Estuarine water microbial communities from San Francisco Bay, California, United States - C33_34D | ecosystem: Environmental > Aquatic > Marine > Unclassified | place: USA: California...
GAATGGATCGGACTATGCGTGGGTTGCAAATTCTGGTAGTAGCGGCGGTACTAGTGGAACATCAGATCGAATCATTTCGATTGACGCTGGTGCTTTAGTTCCTCGTACAACAAATGGAGCTGCATCTGCGACCGAAGAGTACGCAACAAACGATGTGATGAGTGATCACTTTTTGTTTGATGGCGCGACCGAAGAAGGTGTTCAGTTTCGTTTTCACATGCCGTCCGATTGGGATGGTAATGCAGTCAATGCAAAATTTTATTGGGATGCGGCAACCGGAGCAAGTGCGGCGGATGGAGTCACATGGGGTATTGCAATGCAAGCATTTCAGAACGATGATGCTTTGGATAATGCATTTGGTACATCAGTAGACACAGATGACGCAGTGATCGCAGTTGGTGATCTTCACGTTACCGCAGAATCTGCCGCTATCACAATCGCCGGAAGTCCTTCGGCGGGTGATCTCATATTTGCTGAAGTTACAAGAGTTGTCGGAGATGCAAACGACACAATGACAGAGGACGCCAAACTCATTGGTGTTACTATACATTACACCGCATCAGTATCTTCACAGGTTTCGATCAATGATCAAACCGGAACCACATACACAACTGTTTTGACAGATGCCTCAAAACTTGTCACATTAAATAATGGATCGGCAATAACACTTACAATTCCTCCTAATAGTTCGGTTGCATATCCAATCGGAACTAAAATAGATTTATTACAGATTGGAGCGGGACAAGTGACCGTTGCAGCTGGAGCGGGTGTTACTGTCAACTCAACACCTACCCTCAAGTTGAGAGCGCAATACTCTGGTGGAACTTGCATACAATATGCAGCAGACACATGGATCTTTGCAGGTGATTTAGCGGCAAGTTAATATGAATAGAGGTTTAGGATTTGGTTTTGGTTTTATATCATCCGCAAATACGGCGGTTGCTACTGTTGTACCTAATGTTGTAACCAGCGCAAATAGCAGCGATACCATAACGACCATTGATTGCTCCTCAATAACCGAGGGACATCTAATGATTATATTAGTTTCTCTCTGGGCGTCACGAGAAATTTCATCATATCCATCTAGCTGGAATTTAGAAAGACTAGGGAACGAAGGAACCAGTAGTGGTCAAAACGATTTGTACGCATTTTCAAAAATTGCAGCAGCTACCGAAACGAGCTACGACTTCAATGCAGGTGGCAATTTATACGGTGCCAGATTTTCCTATTCTCTTTTAGAAATTCCTAAAACTGGTTTAGGAGTGAGGAATGCCACATACAATACCGATGGGACACTGGGATCACTCTATAGTTATTCAACAGACACTCTTCATCTAGCTTTTTGTGGTAAAGCGGATTCCTCAGCTACAGAGGACGTTATTCATCCAAGTGGTTACACCGAAATAGTAGATCGAACAGGATCACTTCACAACCACGCGATTGCATATAAAACAATATCCGGTGCAAGTCGTGCGTTACATAGTGGATATGAGTTTACAGACCCAGATAATACTGGTGGAACTGGTGATAATAATCTTTCAACAATTCACTTGTCTATTAGCGATGCTGGCCCGATTGTATCGGAAAACTTTGAAGGCACCGGAACGCCTGTTGGATTTACAAACGTAATTGCAGGTTCTGGCACAATCTCATTCGATGAAACTACTGAGGTGCTAGAGGGAAGTGAGTCATTGAAGGTTTATAGTGATAGTAATACATATACTTACGTAGATCTGAACTATGAATACGATCACATAGTTGCGATATTTGGGTACAAGACCGATGCTATGTCGAATAGACAAGATGTAGTCTTTCTTGATGATGAGCTAGATTTTACCTCAAATCAATGCTTACCGTTTGGATCTGTTAGCGGTTATACAAAAGGCATAGCACATAGTTACGGCAGCATTCTTCTGACTCTAACAGGAACAGTGAACGATTTTCATTATGTTAGAGTTGAAATTAATCGAAGTGGAGGAGTTGTTAAGATTGCAAGATCGAATGACAAAACATTTCCAACTTCAGGAACTAACTACGCAGAAGATACATCTGCTTCATTCCATTCTGGGTTTTCTGGCACTCGATATATTGCTTTTGGTGCAAAGTCCACGGTAAAGAATTCTTGGTACGACGATTTAGAAGTCACGGGAGAAATATAATGTTAACAATTCTTAAACATAGACGAAAGTCGTTCAGGGCTGCTGCAGGCGGCACCAGCCCGGGAACTGCAAACCTTCTCGCATGGTACGAGATGAACGATGCTTCTGGTGGGGCTGTTGATTCGCATTCGGGCTCCTACGATTTGACTGAGAACGGCACTCCGCTTTACGCGCAAACAGGGGTAAACGGGAACGCAATTGATTTCGATGGATCTACTGACTATTTTTCGTTAGCTTCTACATTTGGATGGTCTGAAGCATATCCGTTTTCATTTTCCGCTCATTTCAAAACAAGCTCTGCTTCAAATCAAACTATATCCCAAATAACTGCTCCGGGCGCTCAGGGAAAATATGTTCTGATGAATGTACAGGCCGACGGGGAAGTTAGTGCATATGTCAGGGCCGGTACAATTCAGTCAATAACTTCTTCAGGCGCTGGGGTTGGAGACGGTGCTTGGCATCATTTAGTGGCTACATTTGTTAGTGCTACAGAACGATATCTCTACCTAGACGGCGTACAGGTTGCAGGCAGCGCCAGCGAAACCTCACAAGCCATTGATACTGATATGAGCGAGATTCGGGTAGGTGCAGATCAGTCAAATGGAATAAGTAACTATTTTAACGGATTATTGGAAGACGTAGCTTTTTGGAGCGATGAGCTTACGCTGAATGAAATTACATGGTTGTATAACAGTGGGAGCGGTAGATCGTATTCTGCTGTTGCTGCGGCTGACTATAGGTCAACGGTACTTGCAGACAGTCCGTTATTCTACTACCGATTGGGTGAGTCGAGTGGGTCAACTGCTTACGACGAAGTAGCAGCTTCCAGTAATGGTACATATTACAATACGCCTACATTGGCTCAAGCAGGGAACATATCTGGGGATACGGACACATCTGTTTTGTTTGAACAGGCTAATAACGAGTACGCAGAAACTCTTACACTAAGTTCAGAAACTTCCTTGCTTCCATGTACAATAGAATGTTTCATAAAAGTATCGGGTGCTAGTGACGACAACGCAGGAATTGTTTTCTATCGTACTGTAAACACTACTGCTTCTGGTCTGAACATAAGAGGAACCACTTTGGGCAAGTTGGGGTATCATTGGAACGGCGCAAGCAGTACTTATGGCTATACTGGCGGTCCAACGCTATCTGACAACACTTGGTATTACGTGGCTCTTGTCGTGGAATCAACAAAAGCAACATTTTACGTTATTGAAGAAGACGGAACCCTTACGACCGCCGTAAATACCTTGTCGCACTCTGCTTTGGATTGTAGCGGCGATGGATGGCAAATTGCTAGTGATCCCTATGGCAGTAGATATTTTCAAGGATACTTGGACGAGGTTGCTATATACGATCAAGCACTTTCACAAAGCACACTTGTGGCACACGCTGCTGCTGCTGGTTACACTTCGTAGGAATAAATAAATTCAATGTTTCTTTTAAAACAACTTATAGGAGCTGGATTTGACGTATCATCTGTATCTGATACGAGTCTCGACTCAGATGTTTTGTTATATGTTCCATTCACGGATGCGGATTCTTCAACGACCGCTGATGGTTATGTGCTAAGTGGTGGAACACACACATTTACGTCTGATGTTTTTAGTGCTGCAGGAAATGCGATAATAAACACAGATCAAACCAAAATGGATAGTTCGTCAACGGCTGGATATAGTCCTGCGGGACAGACGGCCGATGGTTGGGTCTTAGACAGTACAATCTCGACAGGTCTGGAAGTTGGATCTTCTTCTCCATTGAGTATTCAGTTTTGGTATTACGCTTCAAATGCAGGTACTGGCAACTACGCAAGATTTATTTCTTGGGGTGGTTATTTCTCAACGGGGACGGGGTTTGAAGTTGAAACTGCATCCACTGATTACGATAGGTTGATATTTTATGAGTTTACTGGAAGCGGTACTTCGAGGAGAAGCGTCGGTACCAACCTCCAGTTAAACACGAATGATTGGAATCATATTTACTGGGCATTTCAACCAAGTGGAAGTTCTTACGTTGGTATCAATGGTACCATAACCGAAACTTCTGGTTCTTATATTTCCAATTTTGCTCCGACAGTAGATTTACATTTGTTGAAAACGCCATCTGAATCTGATGATGCATTAAAAGGTTACATACAAGAATTTATCGTAAGAGACACAGTACCATACACAAGCAACTTTACACCAACAACAACTCCTTTGTTATAATATTAAAAATGAATATGAAAAAACTCACTATATTATTTTCTCTGATGTTTGCATCAATTGCATACGCTCAGGAGATAAATCTGACATGGGACGATAACTCGGACAACGAGAGTAGTTTCATAATTGAGAGAGGAACCGATAATTCATCCTTCGCTCAAATAGCAACAGTTGATACTAATATCAATTATTATACGGACACTAACTTCACCTTGGGTCAAACATATTATTATCGTGTAAAAGCGAGTAATGAATTTGGAGATTCCTCTTATACAAATACAGCTTCTATCTATGCTGGTATTCCCGAGGCTCCTTCAAATCTGCGAAGAGGATTACCTGAAACTATGTCTCGTATTTGGAGAGGAATTTTCCCAAAAAAGTTAAAAGGGGAGTTTAGTAGTTCGTAATATTATAAATAGAGAATATGGCAACACCAGCAACACGACAACAACATATTGACTACTGTCTTCGAGCTCTTGGTCATCCTGTAATAGAAATCAATGTGGATGATGATCAACTTGAAGATAGAGTCGATGAATCACTACAATTCTATCAAGAGTATCATAGTGATGCGATTGTTCGTAACTTGCGAAAACATGTTGTCACTCAGACCGATAAAGATAATGGTTATATCGAAGTACCAAACTCGGCCAAGATCTTTACGATCAATAATGTCTTTTCGATCACGACTTCACAATCTTCGACAGGTCTTTTTTCGGTAGACTATCAAATACATTTAAACGATATCTTTGATCTTGGAGGATCTTATGGCGGTGTGGTTAATTATGAGATGACAAAACAGTTTATGTCTCTTATTGATCGCAACATCAATGGAATGTACGAGATGATCGAATATTCCCGTCATAAAAATCGTGTAAATTTTCACGCTAATATTTTGAAGGATTTAGATGTGGGACAATACGTGGTCTTTGATGGGTATGAAGCAATTGATCCCGAGTCTTTTACCGATGTGTATAACGACATGTTTCTCAAAAAATACACAACCGCTCTCTTTAAGAGACAGTGGGGACTCAATCTCATTAAGTTCGAAGGTATGCAACTTCCGGGCGGAGTTACATTCAACGGAAGACAAATTTTTGATGACGCAAATACCGAGATTTTAAAGATCGAAGAAGAAATGCAGCTTCGTTATGAAGCGCCTCCACATTTCATCGTAGGATAATATGCCACGCAACGTATACTTCAGTCAAGGCACTACTGCCGAGAAGAGACTTTATGAAGATCTTATCATAGAGTCTCTTAAGATCTATGGACACGATTGTTACTATATTCCAAGGAAAATAGTCAACACAAACGCAATCTTTAGTGAGGATGCGTTGTCGCAGTTCGGTGATTCCTATATGATTGAGGCATACGTTGAGAATATCGATGGATATGCGGGTGATGGTGATCTCCTAAGCAAGTTTGGTGTTGAAGTACGCGATCAGATGAATCTGATTGTTTCGGGCCGTCGATGGGAGGATCTCGTTGGAAGATTTGATACGACCGGAAGTACATCTGCGACACGACCAAAAGAAGGTGATCTTATTTACTTTCCGATGGTCAATGGTCTTTTTGAGATCTCCTTTGTTGAAGACGAAACACCCTTCTACCAACTACAGAACCTTCCCACATTCAAACTCACTTGTGAGCTCTTTGAGTACAACAATCAGGCAATTGACACAGGTGTTGATGCGATTGATAAGTTTGAGACAGAGTTCGCAACAAGGACTCGACTTACTTTGGGTTCTGGATCTGGTACGTACAACATCGGAGAAGATGTTACACAAGGTCTTGGAGATAAGAGTCCACAAACGGTTATTACAGCCGAGGTTGCCGGAGACGGGACAGGATATGTCGATGTTTCAAGTATCACCACATCCTTTGACTCACCGGAACGCAGCACTACTCAGTTTGGTGTAACGGCAGGTAACATCGGTAATCTTGTGGGAGTAGACTCTGGTGCTTCTTATCCAATCACCGGAATTGACGGGTTCTCTACCATCGACGATAATGATGGTGATGCACAGAATGTGGACTTTGAAACAATGGGCAACTCTTTCATTGACTTTAGTGAGTCCAATCCTTTTGGAGAAATCAACGTAACAACTTAAGATGCTCAACGGACAATACTTTTACAATCAAACTATGAAAAAGGCGGTTGCCGTCTTTGGTACGATCTTTAACAACATAAAGATTGTGCGACAAGGTGGTAGTATGGAAAGAGTTCCGTTGGCGTATGGGCCGAAGTCGAAGTTCCTTGCTCGTATTAACACCGAAAGAGATGAAGTTGCTTCAAGGAGTATTGCAATTAAACTTCCAAGGATGGGATTTGAGATTACTTCGATCTCCTACGATACGACCGCAAAACTCAATCGTATGAACAAAAGATTGTTTCCGGTTGATGGAAACAGTGTCAAAAAGAATACGGTAATGCAAAGTGTTCCCTATAAGTTGGGAATACAATTAAACATTTTAGCAACAAACCAAGACGACGCTCTACAGATCTTTGAACAGATTCTTCCCTCTTTTACACCCGAGTATACTGTTGCGATAAAGAATATGGAGGGGCCCGATACGTCAACTGACGTACCAATCGTTCTCAATGGAGTTTCTTTTTCAGATGAGTATGAAGGATCCTTCGAGACTCGAAGAACTCTAGTCTATACACTTGACTTTGAGATGCGTGTTCGATTTGCCGGAACAACATCCGAAGGTAAGATTATTCGCATCGTCGATACTTACTACTATAGTAAACTATTAAATTCTGATGATAGTCCAACAATTAAGACTTCTAATCCAGTTGGTGAAGAAAATGTAAGAATCATCGCAAATGACGATGGATCTCCGTTCGATAGTTTGGACAGTCCATTGGATATAACAACAACGTTTGGTTTTGATTATGCCTCCCCGTGATAAAAATGACATTGTTGCTGCTTTAGAAAAAAATCTTCCGGTCACTACCAAGGTCGTTCCTCAAAAGATCAAATCTAATGTTGATCAGGGAGAAATCAACAATGATACAGAGACCGATGTAGAGTATTCTCGGCAAAAGATGAAGGAGCTGATTGATATGAGTTCCGAAGCAATTCAAAATATGATGGCACTTGCCTCTGAAACCGAACATCCTAGAGCCTTTGAAGTTCTTTCAACTATGATCAAACAGGCATCTGAAATGTCACAGGATCTCGTAAAACTTCAAAAGACGCGAAAGGACATCACTCAATCCAAAGAAGAATCAAACGGAAAAACCACAAATAATGCAATCTTTGTAGGCTCAACGAATGAGTTACAAAAGTTTTTGAAGAATCGTGATACTGATGAATGAAGTAGGCGGATACCTTGGTAACGCTTTAGTTAAGAGAGACGGACTTCCACAAGATTATACTCAAGAGCAAGTCGATGAGTATATCAAGTGTATGAATGATCCGATCTACTTTGCGGAAAACTATGTAAAGATCATTACATTGGATAGTGGACTGCAACCCTTCAAACCTTATCCTTATCAAAGGGAGATGTTTGAACAGTTCAACGAGAATCGATTCAATCTTGTTCTGGCCTGTCGGCAATCGGGTAAGTCGATCTCTTGTGTGGTTTACATTCTTTGGTATGCGATCTTTAACTCCGAAAAGACCATTGCGATTCTGGCGAATAAGGGATCTACTGCTCGTGAAATGTTATCGCGTGTTACTCTCGCACTGGAGAATCTTCCATTTTTTCTTCAGCCTGGATGTAAAGAATTAAACAAAGGATCGTTACAATTCTCGAACAACTCTCGTATCATCGCTTCAGCAACATCTGGTAGTTCGATTCGTGGTCTCTCGGTCAATCTTCTTTTTCTTGACGAGTTCGCGTTCGTCGAAAATGCAAATACTTTTTACACTTCGACCTATCCGGTTATCTCATCTGGTAAGGAAAGTAAGGTCATTATCACCTCAACTCAGAATGGAACAGGCACACTCTTCTATCGATTACTTGAAGGTGCGATGCAGGGAAGAAACGAATTTAAAGCCTTTCGAGTAGACTGGTGGGATGTACCAGGCCGTGATGAGAAGTGGAAAAAACAAACCATCGCCAATACGAGCGAAGAACAGTTTCGACAGGAGTATGGTAACGAAGCAATTGGGTCTTCAAACACTCTCATATCCGCAAATGCTCTTCTTGGTTTGAAGAAGGAGAATCCTGAACAGGTCTATCAGGAAACAAAAATTTATCGCAAGGTCGTAGAAGGTCATCATTATCTGATGATGGTAGATGTTTCAAAGGGAAGAGGACAAGACTACTCAACATTCAATGTCATTGATATTACCAACGGAAAGTTCGAACAGGTTGCGACTTATCGAGACAACAAGATTTCTCCTTTGATCTTTCCGGACATTATTGTTAAAATCGCAAAGATGTACAATCAGGCAATGATTCTGATTGAGAATAATGATGCTGGTCAAGTTGTATGTAATACGGTGTATTATGAATACGAGTATGAGAATACCTTTTTAGAATCATCGGTCAAACGAGGTGGTATCGGAGTCACAATGACAAAGAGAGTCAAGAGAATTGGATGTTCTAATTTAAAAGACTTAATCGAACTTGACAAACTTCAGATTCACGATGGTGAAACTATTCGAGAACTCGCGGCATTTGAAGTCAAAGGATCCAGTTTCTCGGCTGCACAGGGAAATCACGACGATCTTGTGATGAACCTTGTTCTCTTTGCGTGGTTCGTCTCATCGGATGCGTTTGGAGATATCAGCGATATTAATTTAAAAGAGGTTTTGTTTAACCAAAAGATGCAGGAGATCGAAGATGATATTCCTCCTTTTGGTGTGATTGATGACGGAACTTCTTATGGAAACTCTGCACATGATCGAATAGTGGAGGCGCAGAAGGCTTGGAAGTCTCTGTAAATTTCATTATCTATAAATAGTATCATTGAAAAACACCTTATTATGCTTAACACTTATCATTCAATTAAAATAACTGAAAGGAAAAACGCATGGGATTTTTAGTATCACCTGGCGTCGATGTCAACGAGATTGACTTGACGAACGTGATCCCGGCAGTATCAACTTCGATAGGCGGTATCGTTGGTCACTTTAAGTGGGGCCCCGTTGAAGAAGTTGTTAGTGTTGGATCCGAAAAAGAGTTGGTTGCCAATTTTGGCGAACCAGACAATAATACATACGGTCAGTGGTTTCAAGCTGCGGCCTTTTTACAATACGCAAACGCATTGAACGTCTATCGGTATGATGCTGGTGCATTTAATGCAACGAACACTACGGATAGTCCGGAAAGCACTCTTAAAATTAAGAACTCAACTGATTATCAGTTATCTCCTAAAGTAGTCGATGAGTCTCCAGATTCTAATGATACCTACTTCATCGCTAGATATCCGGGCGTTCTGGGCAACTCTCTGAAGGTCTGTGTTATCACAAGCGATAACTTCGCTGAAGATAGTCCTTCGCTTGGTGGAAATGCAAATTCGATTGCTGTCGGCGCGGTGGACGCCGCTCCTGATGCTGGTGAAATTCATATCGTTGTTCTTGACGAAGATGGAAATATCACCGGAACAGCGAACACGGTTCTTGAGGTTTTCAAGGATCTCAGTGTTATTGCTGGAAAGAGAGATGATGGAACTTCGAAATACTACGTTGATGTTCTTGAAACGCAATCTCAGTGGATTTGGGCTGGTGGAGACATTATCAGCGCAACAAATTCTGATTCGCCTGCCGATGACTACAATTTTGCATTGTCTGGTGGATCCGATGGTACAAAACCTGATACTACAGACTTGTCCGGAGTATACACAACTGCCTTTGGAGATGCTGATACATTGGATGTTAACATTCTGATTGGACCCATTGGCGCCGATACTACTACTGACGCGATCACGGCTGCAAATGCTGTTAATGCAGTTGCTGGTGGATTTACGACTTCTCGTAAGGATTGTGTTGCGGTTGTTTCTCCTCCTACCACTGGTACGTCGGGAACGGCTCTTCAATCGACTGCTGCAATTGCCGTAACAAACGCAACCACTTGGGCTGCTTCAGTTAGTTCCAATTCCTACGGTATCATGACATCCTCGGCTGTCTATGTTTACGACAAGTACAACGATGTTTATCGTTGGATTGGTTCGGCTGGTCACGTTGCAGGTCTTCTTGCTAACGTCGATGATGTCGCAGAACCTTGGTTCTCGCCTGCCGGATACAATCGTGGTCAATTGCGTGGAGTTGTAAAACTTGGATACAATCCAACTTCATCTCAACGTGATACACTCTATAAGGCTCGTGTCAATCCTCTTGTATCTTTCCCCGGCCAAGGAATACTCCTTTTCGGTGATAAGACTGCACAGAGCAAACCAAGCGCCTTTGATCGTATCAACGTTCGCCGTTTGTTTATCGTATTGGAAAAGGCAATCTCTACTGCTTCCAAGTATCAGTTATTCGAATTGAATGACGAATTCACACGAGCAATGTTCCGCAATATGACAGAACCTTTCCTACGGGATGTTAAGGGTCGTCGTGGTGTTACGGACTTTCTCGTTGTTTGTGACGAAACAAATAATACCGGAGAAGTGATTGACACGAATCGTTTTGTGGCTGATATTTACATCAAGCCCGCTCGTTCGATCAACTTCATCACGCTTAACTTTATCGCCACTCGTACTGGTGTTGAGTTTTCTGAGATTGCTGGACAACAGTAATATAAATAGTTAAAAGAAAGGAAAACTATCATGGCACTAGGAGTAGACGATTTTAAATCAAAACTTATTGGAGGAGGCGCTCGCCCCAACCTGTTCAAGGCAACTGTAAACTTTCCGGCATATGCTGGAGGAGACAGTGAATTGACACAGTTCTTGGTCAAGGGAGCTCAGTTACCTGCCAGCGTTATCGCACAAATCGACGTACCTTTTCGAGGTCGTCAGTTAAAGATTGCCGGAGATCGCACGTTTGAAAACTGGACAATTACAGTTCTTAATGATTCTGTAATGAGTGTTCGAAATTCGTTTGAACGTTGGATGAACGGCATGAACGAGCATAACGCTAATCTTGGTCTGGTAAACCCAACAGACTATCAAGCAGATATGCTCATCGAGCAACTTGATAAGTCCGAAAACGTAACGAAACGATATCAAATTCGTGGAGCATTTCCAGTAAATGTTGCCGCAATTGATTTGAGTTACGATACGAATGATGCGATTGAAGAGTTCACAGTTGAACTTGCGTATCAGTATTGGGAATCATTGGGTGGCAATTGGGCCACTACCTCTTAATTAGATATCAATTCAAACCTATTCGCCCCG
>Ga0222719_10004892_pt1 | contig 11668 bp, 12 predicted proteins | sample C33_34DmetaG_FD_165039 | JGI IMG/M metagenome (GOLD analysis project Ga0222719, IMG submission 165039) | Estuarine water microbial communities from San Francisco Bay, California, United States - C33_34D | ecosystem: Environmental > Aquatic > Marine > Unclassified | place: USA: California...
TTACTTATGCAAAAGAGAGAATAAAAACACAAAGGAGGTTCTACTTATGAGAGAAACTAGGACATTAATACTTCATATTGAAGTAACGAATGAAAGTATAAGAACTGCTGAGCAAAGAGAGAACTTCTTTAAGGGATATATCAATAATATTCCTGGAGTGAAAGTTATTAAGACAGAGGTAATTTAACAATATGAAAAAAATTTTTGTACTAGTTCCTTTATTTCTAATTACTTTCTGTAGTCCTACTTCAGAAGAACTTTTGACTCAAGAGTGTGTTAAAACAAAAGAAAGTCTTTTTAAGGCTTTAGATTATTGGAAAGATAACTATGAAAGAGATGACTTTAAAAATGATTATGCTTTATATGATGAGTATAGAGTTGCCTTGATTGATGCTATTGAAAAAGCTGATATATATAAATTTCAATGTGAAGAATTAGATGGTTATTGGGACTTCCATCGTCCGAATAATAGTGTTGATTTTTGGCAGTCAAGATTGTATTACTTTGATGGGTACTGGGATGCTAAAGAGACCTACAGTAATTAATATTCCTGGAGTAAAAGTTGTTAAGACAGAAGTTAGATAATGAATAATTTTTTAAAAGGTACTTTAATTGCAGTTGGTGGAAGCTTCATTTTTGGAATAGTTGTTGGTGGGTTTTTCACTGGTGTTGAACTCTATCTTGTCACAGTTCCATTAGAGTTTTTTGGAGTTGACCCATTTTCTGGGTGGAGATTTATAGTCTATTGTTTTTGGCTTGCATTTTTTGCCTATGGTATTGAATGGTTTAGAAATAGATGATAAGTTTTAAACATTACCACCACATTTTTTAGGGGTTACATTTTATATATAGACCCCACCCACATTAACATCGGGGGGTCAGCGAATAGTAAGACGACAAATAGACGACATATCTCAAAGAAATCATAGATACCCCTAGATACATTTAGATACAGTTAAAAGGCTAGTGTTCATAGGGCGTGGACTAGTTTTGATAATGAGAGATATACCCCGATATATATCTATTCTTCCCTTACAAGGAAGAAGTCACAGGTTCAAATCCTGTAGCGCCCACAAGAGTATGATTTAATTTTTTTGTGGTTTGAAAATATCATCCAACATGTTGCAGCAAGGATAGAGTAGCAAATAAAAAATATTCATAAGATATCTATAGCTAGACTGTACATCTGATTTTTGCCAAAATAGTATCATCAAAAATATTACTAAGAGAGTATTTGTTAAAATTATCAAATAAAAATCAGAGTAAATTTTTTGTTTCTTGAACGTTAATAAAATTAATATTAAAAAAATTAAAATAAAGTAAGTAATGGGCTTGTCCAATAAAAACTGCTGAACCATTTTTAAAACATTAAATAAATTAAAGCTTATTTCAGATAATTCTTCGTTATTTATATATGGATCTAAATAAGTATTTGGCAATAACTGAGACTGTAAAATTTTAACTAAAAATCCTACAAAGCCAAGAACTGCATATTTGTTTCTAAAAACAATGATTTTATACAATATGAACAATAAAACAAGTGTTGATAAAAATTGTCTTGTATAATATAAAAACCCAAATGAAAAGTAAATTAAACCGATTGTTGGCTTGTCTGAAAATAAATTTTTATTTCTGATTAATTCTGTTAATAAAACACCGAAAGTAAAACTCGATATTCCCTCACTCAAAAGTGAGCCAAAAAATACATACGTAAACCAGTGACTACTCAATAAAATAATACTAAAAAGGACTGACATAAATACAAAAGTTTGTTTCTTAGAAGAGATTTCATATAAAAATGTAAAAAATAAGAATATAAGTAAATAATTTATAGCTAAGTAATACTTAAACGCCACATTTCCTAGTAGTAAAAATGAATTTAGTGCACCCACATAAGCTGTAAATAAGCCATATCCAGGATAAGGATTATTTGTGAGAATATTTCGATAATTAGTATTAAATATTTCGCTGACGGCGGGGTACCAAAGGCGATCTTCATCAGATGTATAGAGATTAATTTGCTCAAGAAAAAGATTTTCAAATTCTATATTTAATACATAGAAAACTAACCTTACTAACAGTACCAAAAATAAAATTCTTGCTAAATCTATATATTTTGAACCTCTTATTTTAAGTAAGAGCAAGATCAAAATACTAATGATTGTTGAATATGATTTAAAACTAAATGCTATTGGGAAAAATGACAAAATGTTGTTTAAAAAGAATACACATACCCAGAGAACAGCAATTGATGTAGTAATTAAATTAGTTTTTAATATTTTTTTCAATTCAACACCTAAAAAGAAATAAACTAAAAAAATTAATCCTGCAAGAAAAAAATTGAGCAGTTCCATCATGGAAGATGAGTTCTGAAAACCAAAGAAAAACTCTCTTTTATAAATATTAAAAATTAAATTAGCAGCAAGTGGCATAAGTAATATAAAAATAAGGTTTTGGTGTTTAGACATTAATCGTTGAAAATAATTGAGCATTAGCTTATTTTATTCCAAATTATTAGCTTAATTATGTATTTCGAAATAATTACAAAACAATATAGCAATTTATACAATATTTATATGTTTTTATCTAATGCAAAGATCGGTATCTTTCTTAAAATTAACTCATGAAGATAATTAAAAGCATTGTATTACTAATCATCATTTTATTGGTAATAAAAGTAGACTTTAGACTTGAGAGTGATATTTATTGCTGTAGTGATGACTTTGATTATTTTTCTCACGCAGAAACTATAGCTTTAGATTTTGATTTTGATTATTCTAATCAACTAGAAGGCTATGAAAAAGCTAGATATTATAAAAATGATAAAATTGCTCCCATTGGTTTTGTGGGAGCCGGACTTCTAGCTTCTCCTTTCTTACTTCTTGGTGATCTTTTGGATAATCTATTTGAAGTCAAAAAATATGTAAATTTTAAGATCTTAATCTACTCTTTTAGTTCTATTTTCTACCTTTTTTTGGCTTTTGTTTACCTTGTGAGGATAAAAAATAAAATCTATCCGTCTTTACAAAATAAGCATCTTCTTTTCTTATTATTTGGCTCTGGGGTAACATATTATTCGTTTGAACGCTACAGCATGACTCATATTTATGAACTATTTACAATCACTATGATCTGCTATTTTTCAATAGTTGTTCAAGAAGATTTAACAAAAAAAATGGTAAGAAAATATTTATTTTTACTTTCTTTCTTTATTTTTCTGGGGTTTCATGTACGATGGGTCAACTACTTCATATTTTTTATTCCCTATTTCGTACCCAAGCTTTTAAATAAAAAGAAAATAACTTTCTATAAACACTGGGAGCTTCCAATCTATGCATTCTTCTTTGTTGGATTAACTCTACTTCTGAATAGAGAGATTTACGGAGTTATGACTATTAATCCAAACTATGTGTATTCAAGTGGAGTGGTGAACTCAGTTGGAGATCTATTTATTAACTTATTGGAGAGTGTAAAAAGTTTCATCTTGATAATATTTTCACTCGAATTTGGGATATTTTATTTTTCGCCAATTATATTTTTTGGTCTTTTACTGGTAACTATTAATTTCATAACCAATCCCTTACGCATAGAAAATTTTGTTGGTTTATTGATCTTTTTACAGGTTTTTGCAATTGTAGTGCTTTGGAAAGGCACCGCTGGCTCTTATGGGTTTAGATATTTGTTTTGTCTTACTCCATTATCTTTAATAATCTTCTTTAATTTTCTACAAAAATCTTCTACTGATTTCAGCAAAAGGATACTGAAAATACTTATTTTCCTATCAATTTTTTCATTTGTATCAACTATTTTTTTTGAAACTACTGAGTTAACTCAACTCTCACTGGATGAGAAAATTAACTCTTTTGGAAAATCGGTTGCATACACTCAACCTGAATATCTAAAAGGTTACATTTTTTCCTTCTTTTCATTAAATGCATATTTAAAAATACTGGTAACTAGTTTTTTTGGATTTTTATCTTTTAATTTACTTTTTAAAATTGTAAATCCAACTGATTTTTTAAATTTTATTGAACAATATAGCCTTAATCTAAATGATCAAAAAGTTATTGATCTACTGAATAAATATGCGGAAATGGAGTTGAGTTATGTACTGGTAACTTGGTTACTTGTTTCGATATTATTCATTAAGACGAAAAAAATTCTTTCTGAATCGGTTTTCTAAAACCTTACCATAATAGATAATTACATAAGAGAATAATTGAAAAATTACAAATAAAATAAGCCAATTACTTTGAACTCCAGAGTAACCCTTTATTCTTATTTCAAATATTTTATAGATACTAAAGTATGAAAAGAGTTGAAATAATAAAAAAAATAAATCCAAGACGGCAGAGGTTTGAAGGTTGGAATTTTTTAATTTAAGTTTTAGATTTGTAAAAAAATACCTTGCTGAAAACACAAATAGTTTAAATAACATTGGAATTGCTTTTAATTGGCTCTTTTCGCCTATGTTGTACTTCACTGTGTTTTGGACTTCTGTAGTTTTCACATTCTGCTGAACACTTATGGTGTTAATGTAAAATGGATAACCATATCTATTAAAAATTTTTGGTATATTTACAGATGTTAAAAAAGATTTTTTAAATCCAAATAAACCATTGAGTGGGTCATTAATTAAAAATAAACCAGTATTGAATTTAATTGCAAAGCTTGCAATTGAATTGCCAAAATACCTGACAGTAGGAATATCTCCAACTATCCCTGATTTCCAAAACCTATTTGATTTGATGAACTGAGATTTTTCTTTTTCTAATAATTTTTTTACTAGAAAAATATCTTTTTTTTCAAATTGTCCATCACCATCAATTTTTACAATATTTTCAAAATCATTTTTTGTATTTTTTATATATTCTATTGCTTGTTGGAAGGATTTACCTGCACCATAGTTTTTGGGGTTTTCTAGAACTTTGACATTTTTATATACCTTTGTTAAATCGGAAATAATTTTTTTTGTATTATCGGTACTCAAGTCGTTTACAATCAAAATTTCGTCAAATTGATCTATTAATTCGACAATTGTTTCTTGAATGTTATTTTCTTCATTGTATGCAAGAACTATTAGTAAATTTTTATTCATTTTTAAAAATTATATTCCTATAAATTAGATATCTTGCAATAAACGTTATCAATCCAATAACTAATGTGGAAAAAGAATAATTTAAAAAAGTACTGCTTTCCAGTTGATTTATACAAAAATACTCTACACCTGAAATTAATAAATTTACTGCTATGAAGCCTAAAAGATTATTGTTATTTGGTTTAAATATTAGCAATTTATTTATTAAATAGCTTTGGAGCAAAACATAGATATAGGTGAAGATATATACTGCTGTAAAATCCCAATTGAGATAGTCAGCAAAATAAAAAGTTAATAAAAATCGTGCTGAAACACTAAAAAAGCTATTTGCTAAATACCTCATTCTCTTAGAGTTGATAGCTATTCTGAATAAATTTTTAGATTTGATAATTTACTTTCATCTATTTATTATTTTAATGAAAATAATCTAGAAATCGAAGATTCTTTTTTTATGAAATAATACTCCGCAACTAAAGTTCGACCTTAAATAGCCTAACTTAGCTGTCCAATTGTTGAATAAATGCTTATATAATAACAATGTTAAAACGGCTTGGTCTTGTCTATGATTTATTCTACTTGAGCCACTAGGGGCAATACACTCCTTGATGGATGAGAATGTTTTCCATTCTTCAGATATTTTACGAACTATCGTAGATTTATAGTTGAAGCCAATAAGTCCACTAGCATAATTATTTTTATTTAAGTTTTTAGAGTCAATTCCAATATGATTAATAGTTGTTTGATGAGTCCAGTCTTTTATTGTATTGCTACTTGTTGGAACAACTAAATTTTTAGCTGTTAATGCAATTTTAAGAAAAATAATTTTTTTATTGATTAGATTACCTGCATCAAGCCAAACTACTTTAGACTTAGACTCGTTCAATATATCATCAATAATAATTGGCTTCCACGCGTAGCTACCGAGTTTGTTGTCTATGTATTCACTAACAAATTTAGGATGAGCGTTAAATTCAAAATTACGTACTGTAATTTTTTTATAATTATCTAGTAAATATTTTTTTTGTTCTGCTTTTAGACCAATATCAAAATATATTAATTTATTATTCGAGTGTTTTAAAAAACTATCAATTAATGATATTGATTCTGTAAAATAGTTTTTTTCAGCAGCAGTAATAAAAGTAATATCATTTTCATAAAGTACACCTTTAGTAAAAATATTACTTAGTGAGTAATAAGCAATGAACATTAAATCAACTGAAAAAAGAAATATCCTCTTAGAGAATTCAATAATTATTTTTACATTAGTTTTTAACCTTATCATCAATTTCCTTGTCACTTAATTGCTAATAACTGGTTTTAAAAATTAACAATGAGTTAAGAAGATACAATATTAGTTTCCAACCATCTCTAAATCTTGATATGTTGGTTGTGCCATACGTTCTACTTCTGTAATGAACAGGGTATTCTAAAATTTTTAATCCTGAATAAGCAGTAGAAAATATTAAATCAAAATCGCAAAAAGGATCTACTATTTTCATTTTTTCTTGCCACTTTCTGAGGCTCTCTAAATTTGACTTTTTAAAAACTTTAGTACCACATAGTGTGTCGGATAAATTAACCCCTATTAATTTAGATATTATAAATTGAAAGCTTCTATTTCCTAGCTTGTTAAGCGTTCTCATAGCACTGTCTTCCATTGGATACATTAGCCTTGTCCCATTGACGAAGTCAGCATTACCACTCTCTATAACCTCAAAGAAATAGAATAACTCCTCTGGATCAACAGATATATCTGAGTCTAGAATTGCAATTACTTCCCCTGAGGATTTCTCTATAGCCTCCCATACCGCGTTTGCTTTGCCATTTTTTGTTTGTTCAAATACTTCGATTTTAATGTTAGGTTTAGTTTTTTTTATTTCTAGAGCTTTTTCGTATGTTTTATCATTAGAGGGTCCGCAGGCAATAATTATTTCGTAACTACCTTTTAAAATAGGAATCCTATCGATAAGTGGCTGTAAATTGCCTTCTTCATTTTTGGCAGGCACGATAATTGATTTTGTATAAACCCTACTTCCTCTGTCAACTGACTGGTAAAGAAAATAGGTTTTAATACCTACGTTGAAATAGCTGAATATAAGCTCAAGTAAAATATTTACTAATACCCCAAAACCTAGGAGTTTAAATGGGAATATCTGTCGATCATAACTTTGTATATTTTCAAATCCTAGAGAGTTAAAGATATTTGATATTTTTTTAGGATGAATATAAGAATTAATATATGATTTTTGCTTTAGATTAAAGAGCTCTACAATATTAAAAATACTGTTCCATTTAGGATTAATGGAGGTTAGTAAGATTTTACCCTCATAATTTAGTACTTTTTTTATAGAACTAATAAAGTGATATATATCCGTTGAGACCTCAAAAATATCAGTGACTATTACTAGGTCATACAATTTGTCTAAGGTGCTTAGTTCCTCAAGACTAATATTTAATTCAGGATCTATAATTATTTTATCAACACCAGATAGTGATCTGACTGCTTTACTAGCCTTTGAGGTAATATGAAGTACTGAAATATCTCCAGAAGTATACTTCATCAACTCATTGATATGATTTTCGTAAAATCTTGATCTTGAGAATTTGATCATTTTAACTTTTTTAACCTTTTGTTACTGAATCAATTTATATTATAGCTTTATAAAAACCAATAATATAAGGATTTAATTTCAGGTAAAAAGTTATAATAGAAAAAGCAGAATTCAAAAACATGGTAAAAATTAAAAACTTTTTTTCAAAATTCCTTTTTATTTTTACTTTGTTCATATCAAAAGAATTTAATTTTTTGTACTACAACTCATCTGATAGTCCAGACTTTCCAACGTATTTTAATTATTTTAGATATTTCTTTCAGGAAATTGAAAACACATCACGTGAACAAGGTTTGTTTTATTATTTTCTGAATTCATTGAATTTTTATAATTTTGCTGAACTGATTACTGAAGAAAACTTTTTTATATATGTACACAGGAGCATCCAACAAACAAACTTTTACCTTTATTTATTTGGAGTGGTGGGGTTATATTATTTATTGAAACATTTCACTTTTTCCCAGTCATCTATTTTTTATACTTTATCTTTATTAAATGTACTTCCTGTGACTATTGCAATGAGAATTGTTCTTAAGCCTGAGATAATAGGCTTTGCAATGCTGCCTTGGATAATACTGTGTTTTGAGAAATTTTTAGTTGAGAAGAAATTTTCTTATTTATATTTAGCAATACCTTTTACATCTTTAGCTATATCTTCAAAAGGATCTGTTCTAGTGATGATAAGCTCGTACATAATAATTTTTTATTTTAGAAAAATTATTATATTTAAATTTACAAAAGTTTTACTTTTATCAATTACCTTTATTATTGTTATTTTGGGCATTTATATTGAAGACTCAAGTGCCAATGAAGGGAATCTGATTAATCTCCAAAGCGGTTCTGTGCAGGGAGAAAATTATGACTTTAAAGCTCCAAAAAATATACTTTATAAAGTTGACATATACAAATTATTTACAAGTCCAAAAAAATATGACCATTCTTCCTCTATGGTTGGAATAACTTTACTTGACACTTTTGGTGACTACTTTGATGTTTATTGGGATAACGATTCATCTAATTATTCGCTTGATAGAAAAGTAGTTTTTCAAATAGAAGAAAGTAAATCGATAAAGGCTCCGAATATAGATTTTGTTAATAAGAAAATTACTTTATTCGACCAAAAAGTACCTGATTTGTATTTAAGAGAGTTTTTAGGATTGATATTATCAATACAATTTTTCATATATGTCTTTTTGTATGCTGTTAAAAAGAACTCTTATAGTAAATTTATAGTTGCCCCATTTGTTGGTTTGTCAATACTATTAGTACATATCATTACTGGTTACCCTGTAAACAACTTTGACCCAGCCAAAGGAGATACTTTAAAAACACTTTATTATTCTTTTTTTATACTATTAAGTTTTGTATTTCTTTGTGTTCAAATTTTAGAAAATAAAAGATTCAAAGCACTGAGAATTATGCCAATAGTTCTTGTGATGATTTTCTTGCTTGGGTTTCCTAAAGAAAATTCTGTTCAATCTTCTATAAACATTTCTAATATAAATGAATATTCTTATTTTTGTAATTTTAACAATACAGTAATTCTTGAGAGGCAAGAAAATGAAATTCTTAGTAAATGCGAAAAAGAATTGTTAACTCCAGTTCAAGGTTTTTTTTCATACGCAGAATATACTAATTATAAAACTGCACCTAAATTTCCAATATTCAACATACTTGTAGCGATATCTACAATCGTCTCAAGCTTAGTTTTGCTAAATATGTCCTATAAAAAAACTTATTGAAATATTTTTTTATTATCTAAATTCAGAACGATATAAAACAATACTGAATAAAGAATGAATGTTGGAAAGTAATTAAGTGAATCATTTTTAATAATATTCGCTATTAAGTAGAAAAAAATAATTAATCCGATTGAATTTATATTGTTCTCCTTAAAATATTTTATAGATTTATAACAAACTAATAATATTCCAAAAATTCCTATGAAAACTATAAAAGATAGAAGTGAGGAATGAGGTAATAGGGTTCCTCTTGTAGGTTTTATATCAATCTCACCATAAAGCTGCCCAAAATTTAATGGACCACTACCAAATAGTAATTCAAGGTATGTTGGATTATATCTAGAAGAAAAGATTCCCCAAACTTCTCCTCTATTAAGAAGATATCCTCCTGCACTAAAAAATTTAAATACGCTCATGGAACTATTTTCAGTTAACTCACCCTCATTAAGCGACTGTAAAAAACTGGACTCCTCAGAAAGTTGGTATCCATTAGCTTGATCAATTACAGAATTACTCATAAATTCATATTCATATCCTAAATTTTGAAAACCGACAATGTATAAGAAAAAGATTGTAAAAATTGTGAGAAAAAGGAGTCTTATTTTTATACCAAGCTTTAATGTCTCAAAGTATATTATCGTAAATACAAAAAAGACTAGTGCAGCTCTATTATCTGAAAAATAGAGCCCCCCTAGTGCAAAAATACCTCCAGAAATCTCATAGATTGAAATTTTGGAGCCCTTTTTATATACTATGTAAAGAAAAATTAGCACTAAACCATAATATTCGCCTACGGTCTCTGCACTTGGATAAAAACCTCTCCAAGATACTTTTTCAGACCACTCGTTGAAAAAGAATGGATTTTTGAGAGTTACACCATATTTTTGTTGTCCAAAATAATAATAATTAAATGCGTTAACGATTGGAAAATTTGCACCGATGTAGCCCATCATCACGAGAGGTATAGAAGTAAGTGCTAATATCCTAGTAAATTTTTCTATTTTAAATTCTTTAATGTAAAGGTTATAAATATATAAAATTCCTTTAACCAGAATTAAGAAGAATACAGACCATGCAAATGTGGCATAAAAACTATATACACTGCTTGTAAACCCCCTCAGTTTTCCAGGCTGAAAGTAGAAACCGGTACCTGTATATGCTGAATTCATAACCCAAAAAAGTGAAGTTAGGATTACATACAAATAGGTTTTGGAAAACTTATTTAAATTAATTAATGAAATAAAACCAAAATATATAAATAAATAAGAAAAGAAATGAGTATTAAACCCGTCAATAACACCTATAAAAAAGTAAGATGCAGGAAGAAAATAAATCAACTCAGAAATTCTTGGTATACAAGTTTCGATTAGATTTTTAACTACAAAAAAAGATACGAGAACCAAGATAATTGCATATCTTCTATCGTAAATATCTAATTGATAAAAACTAGCCTGATAAAACCTTTCTTCAACAAAAATAAAAACATAGATAAATAAAGAAGCTAGGCCTAAAGATATATAGTGAGTTGGCATTGAAGATAATTTTATAATTTCGCCTTTAGGTTTTATAAATGAAATCAACAACGTCCAGAATGAAGCCTGTAAAATTAAATTCAGTAAAGGATTAGTTCCTATAGAAATATATAGATCAGTCCCAATTAATGTTGCTCCTGATATCAGACCAAAACAAGATAAGGGTGAGCTAGAGCTGAATCTAAAAAAGAAATGATCTTGAAACGTTGTATTAATATTTTCTTTAATAAACTTAGCTAAAGAAACTTTGCACGGATTTATCTCATAAAATGTTAAATCCTCCTGAGAAGGTGTCGGTGGAATTAACTGACTGTCCGACTGAAGTCCTAGCCAAGGTAAAATCATTAAAATTAAAAGTAATAATAATTTTAGATTCAGCTTTTTATCTGTTATTTTCTTCATTTGTACTTTGCTGGTAATGATGTAATTTTTTTAAATATATAATTGCCAACTAAGAAGAAAATTATAAACACAGCAATGCTGTTTTCATAAAAAGTTTCGTTAGAAGTATTAGAATTAAAACTCCAGCCCCCTGAAACATAATGTTCGCATTCTTCAAAAGAATTCATAAATACTGAATTACCTTCTGCATCATATACGGTTACCCCAGCATAATTCTCATCATTGACAAAGAGATAATTAGGATTGCTTTCAAAGTCTTTTTTTTCAAATCCATTTGATTAA
>Ga0222719_10004893_pt1 | contig 11667 bp, 9 predicted proteins | sample C33_34DmetaG_FD_165039 | JGI IMG/M metagenome (GOLD analysis project Ga0222719, IMG submission 165039) | Estuarine water microbial communities from San Francisco Bay, California, United States - C33_34D | ecosystem: Environmental > Aquatic > Marine > Unclassified | place: USA: California...
GGGCATAGCGCAAGGCCTGTCTGAGGCGAACAGCACCCCCGTGCTTCCCATATCATCGCTTGCCCATCTGGCCTGGGAAGCATTTCTGCAGCATGCATGCGCCCACGTGCGTGTGGCGATACATGCCCGTGGAAGTGAGTTCTACTATGGACTGTTTGAGGTAAGTTTGGGCTGCGGCGTGAAACTTCTAGGGCAGGAGCAGGTAGGCACGCTGCATACCCTGAGCGCGGCAGTATTACAGGGGCCTGCTGAGCTTAATAGAAAGGAATGGGCTGCGGTTGGCGATGCCTGGGATAGGATTGCTGATCTGCACGAAACATTAGCAGCACCTGCGCTAGCGGTTTCCGCGAATAATCCCACCGTAGACTCTTTGTGCGAATTGGCGGCGATTCAATTCAAGGCTGGTGAGCATCGAGGGTCCGCGCTACCTTTGCCGAATTATGTGAAAGAACATATGGACTATAGATAGGCGCAGGCACAAGTGGATCTCTCATTCCCACAAGCTTCATTACTCGCCGTTGTGCAGGGGCTAACAGAGTTTCTGCCGATTTCTTCCTCTGCGCATCTTATTCTGGCGAGTGAGGTTATGGGTTGGCCTGATCAGGGGCTTGCTTTTGACGTGGCTGTGCACGTCAGTAGCCTGTTGGCGGTTGTGATTTATTTCAGACGCGATATTTTGCGGCTCCTGCTCGCCTGGATAGCCAGTCTTTTCTCGCGACGATTGGACCAGGACAGCAAGCTGGCCTGGCTCCTGATCATAGCCTCTATCCCAGCCGGCATAGCCGGTTTACTTGGCCAGGGGTTTATCGAAGCGAACTTTCGCTCAACTACAGTCATTGCAGCTGCAACCCTGTTTTTTGCTGGCCTGTTGTGGCTATCTGACCGGCTCGGGAGTCGATCTAATCCATTGTCTCAACTTAGCTGGCAACAGGCTCTGTGCATTGGTGTTGGGCAGTGCTTTGCGCTGATACCTGGCACCTCGCGCTCAGGCATTACTATGACGGTGGCACTGCTTTGTGGTCTACATCGAGAAGCAGCCGCCAAATTTTCATTCCTGTTAGCGATTCCGATTATTCTGGCCAGCGGTGGTTTGCAGGCTTTTTCGTTGCGTGAGGGTAGTGTTGGGGATATTGATGTATTGCAGCTATTTGCAGCGGTTGCTCTGGCGGCGGTGGTTGCCGTGCTCTGTATTCACTTTTTCCTGCGCTTGATAGAGCGAATCGGATTTCTGCCTTTTATCATCTACCGCCTCATTCTTGGCCTTGGATTGGTGCTGTTGGCTGTCTCATGAGCGCTGAATCGCTAATTGCCAGAAACTTCGCTAGCGCAGAAATTCCTCAGCAGCTAAGCAGTAAACAGTTTCTGGCTGCGCTGCCCGAGCTGACTGCGGCAGCCGAGGAATCTTGCGACTACTGTCTCTCTTACACTAATGGAGCGCTCTCCCTCGATGCGCTGAAAGATAAGGCCTTGACGGGCGTGTGTTCGAATTTTCTCACGCCAGCTATGCAGCGTCGTTTGCGGCAGCCATTCAAACAGCAACTGCTTGGCAAAGCGCTTGGGCTGAAGGCGCAGCGAAAGCAACGCATTCTTGATGCGACAGCAGGACTTGGTACGGATGCTTTCCTAATGGCAGCCAGCGGCTGTGAGGTGACCGCTATCGAGCGATCACCACTGGTTTTTGCGCTACTGGAAGATGCGCTGCTGCGGGCCCAACTGACTGGCGGCAGCTTCGCTGTAATAGCTAGTCGTTTGACTCTGCAACAGGACGACTTCCTAAGTCTGGATGCCCGTCAACACCAGTATGACACGGTCTACCTTGATCCTATGTTTCCGGCAGGGCGGCGCAAAGCAAGTGCGAAAAAGGCCATGACGCTGCTGCAGCAACTCCTGCCCGTGGAAGACTGCCCCGAACAGCTTTTGAGTCACGGCTTGAAGTGTGCGGATAAGCGAGTGGTGGTGAAACGTGGACGCCGATCCCCTCCGCTCGCAGCGCGAGAGCCCTCATTGCAGTGTAAGGGATCAACGAATCGATTTGACGTGTACCTGCCCTAGAGCAGTTGCCGCAGGATCAGCTCGTAGATGTTAGAGAGCTTTTCGATGTCGCTAATGCGGACCCGCTCATTGAATTTGTGAATAGTGGCATTGCAGGGGCCGATCTCAACCACCTGTGCGCCGGTGGGGGCGATGAAGCGGCCATCCGACGTGCCGCCGCCAGTTGATGCTTGTGGCCTCACACCAGTAACCTCGGTGACACTGTCGCTGACTACCTGAATTAAATCCTTCGCTTCAGTCAGGAAGGGCTCGCCGGAGATATGCCACTGGCACTCATACTCAATTCCCTCGGCCTTGAGTTCTTCTTCTATGTGTTGAATCAGGCCAGCAGAAGTCAGTTCCGTTGAAAACCTGAGATTAAAGTCGACTTCCAATAGATCTGGAATCACATTGTTAGCCCCAACCCCGGCGCGGATATTGGAGATTTGGAAGCTGGTAGGCTGGAAGGCGTCGTTGCCTTCATCCCAGTGAGTCTGCACAATTCGGCTGAGAACCGGCAAAGCGTCGTGAATCGGATTGCGGGCAAGATGGGGATAGGCCACATGCCCTTTGATGCCCTTCACAAACATTTTGCAGGACAGAGACCCGCGTCGTCCCACCTTGATGGTGTCGCCGAGGGATTCGCTGCTACTGGGTTCTCCTACCACGCAATATTTTATTTGTTCGCCACGCGCGCTGAGCTGCTTAATGGCGTGCCGTGTGCCGTCAATGGCCTGCCCTTCTTCGTCACTGGTGATCAGGAACCCCAGACGAGCATTGAGATCTCGCCCAGGTAAGCACCGCTCCGCAGCTGTAAGCATAGCGGCAAGGCTAGATTTCATGTCGGCGCTGCCGCGGCCGTAAAGAAAGTCTCCATCCTCAGTGGGTGCAAACGGGGGATACTTCCATTCAGTAAGCGCTCCAGGTGGCACAACGTCGGTATGACCTGCGAACACCAGCAGCTCATCACCCGAGCCTATAGTGGCCCAGAGATTGCTGACAGCACCCGCATCGAGGCGTTCAATGCAAAACCCAAGGGCTTCCAGGCGCGCTGTAATGACATCCAGACAACCGTTGTCGTCAGGTGTAATTGAGCTGATGGCGATCAGTTGTTTTGCAAGTTCGAGGGATGCAGACATAAGCAGGGCTAATTATTACTGTGTAGTGCGTCGTTAAGGCTGATACTGGATTTTTTAGGCGTGGCTTCCACGGCACCTGTCAGTGAGTTGCGACGAAACAATAGATCAGGCGTGTCGCTGAGTGCCATTGCCTTGACAGATTTTGCGAGGTTGCCGGCGGCGTCGAGTAAATTGACCTTGGTGCCCGCAGTTACATAGAGTCCAGCCTCGACAGTGCAACCATCCGCCAGGGGAAATCCGATGCCGGCATTTGCCCCGATCAGGCAGTTCTCACCTACCGAGATAATTGTCGTACCGCCTCCAGAAAGCGTACCCATTGTGCTGCAGCCGCCACCCAGATCGCTGTCCTTACCGACGACAACACCGGCACTGATACGCCCTTCAACCATGGCTGTGCCCAAAGTGCCAGCATTGAAATTTACAAAGCCTTCATGCATCACCGTTGTGCCTTCTCCAATAAAAGCGCCCAGTCGAATACGCGCTGTGTCGGCCAGGCGCACACCGCCAGGTACGACGTAATTTGTCATCTTCGGGAATTTGTCTACCGACATGACGTCCAGGACTTGCCCGCGCTTCCTGGCGGCCAATTGCCGTGCCGGCAGATCAGTCAGGTCAATCGGGCCTGCGTTGGTCCATGCCAGATTCTTCAGTGTGCCGAACAGGCCATCAAGATTGATACCATGGGGTCGCACCAGCCGATGGGAAAGCAAGTGCAGCTTGAGGAAAGCTTCCGGGATGCTGGCGGGCGCAACGTCTGTAAAACTAATGCAGACTAGCCAGTTGCCCTGATCCGGTTCGTTGAGCAAGCCTGCCCAGTCGTCGAAGCCCGCGCTGGTCAACCTGTCTTTCAGCCTGACGAGCAGTTCGCTATCCAATTCAAGGAAACCGTTCACGCCGTTAGGCATGTCGGTGCTGCCTAAGATGCATTCCAGCAGCTCAGCCTGCAATTGAATCTGCGGATGCGGGTAATAAACTTCAATGATTTCGTGATTCGCATTTTTGGTGGCAAGACCGATGGCCCCGCTATGAGCGGTATTACTTTGCATGCTGATTACCTGAAAATTAGGCATGCCCGTTCAGGGCATTGCTCCAAGTGGTTTCGTCGAATCCTATTAGCCAGCTCTCGTGGGCCTGCAGAATAGGGCGTTTGATCAGTGAAGGCTGCTGCGACATGAGGCTAACTGCGGACCTTTCGTCCAGCCCGTCACGCTCCGCCTGGCTCAGATTGCGCCAGGTTGTGCCGCGACGATTGATCAACTTATCCAGCGGAAATTGCTCAATCAAGCAGCTTGCAAGTTCAGCAGAGCAGCCGGCTTTCTTGTAATCATGAAAAACGTATTCCACACCTTGAGCATTTAGCCATGTCTTGCTGCGCTTTATGGTATCGCAGTTGTTGATGCCGTACAGTTTGATGCTCATAGTCTTCTGTATTCGCCAGGGTCTGGATTAAACCGAGAGACGCCGCTCCAGCGCATTCTTGATTTCCTCTTGTAATCTGTTTGCAAGGGCCGTGTCAGTAATGGCACCTCCGTCTTCATCCTTGATAAAGAACAAATCTTCTACGCGTTCTCCTAGCGTGGTGATTCGTGCATCTATCAACTTGATATTTTTATCGGCAAAGACCTTGCCGAGGGTGGCCAGCACGCCGGGCTGATCAGGGCAATTGACTTCAAGGGTCGAGTAAGCCTTTCCGCTAGGGTTAACGAGGGTAGATTCGATCGGATTATTAAAGTAGCGCTCCTTGCGAGTTCGTCGATACTTGGCTGGCGCGATAGCAGTGCTGCTGCTGAGCAGGTAGTCACGAAGAACGGTTTCGATTTCGCTTCTCCGTGCAGGGTTGTCACCCACTGGCTTACCGTTAGTTTCCAAAACCGTGTACGTGTCCATGCAGTAGTTGTTGCTTGAAGTGAATATTCGCGCACCAACGATATTAAGATTCAGTTTTTCGAATGCCGCAGTGCTGTTAGCAAACAGAAAGTCAGCGTCCTCTGCATAAATGAACACCTGGGTGGCACCCTCTGAGCTGGCGCCTGCTTCCAGGTCCTTCACCGAAATCAGCGGCCCACTGTCAGAGAAACCTATGATCGCCCCAGTATGCCAAACGATGTTGACAGCGGATTCGCGCACAAAATACTCCTCGGCAGCATTCTCCCAAACTGCCAGTATCTGCTGTTCTTTGAGTCCGAGTGCCAGCAACTTCTCCCGTGCGACGGCCTTCTTGTCGTTAATGCGGTCTTCCCGATTGACGGTGTTCTCAAGTCCCAGCCTGAAGCTGCGCTTGGTGTTAAAATAGAGCTGACGCAGCAGGGAAGCACGCCAGGAAGTCCACAAGACGGGGTTGGTAGCGCTGATATCAGCCACCGTCAGTGCATAGAGGTAATCCAAATGCACCTTGTCGCCGACGGCCTCAGCAAATTCCTTGATTATATCTGGGTCGCTGATGTCTCTGCGCTGGGCAGTCATAGACATCAAAAGATGCTTGTCTACCAGCCAGCAGACCAATTTGGTGTCCCATTCAGAAAGGTGGTGACGTCGACAAAAATCTTCGGCATCGACTTTGCCTAGTTCAGAATGATCTCCGCCGCGGCCTTTGGCAATATCGTGGTAGAGCCCTGCTATGTAGAGCAATTCCGGTTTCGGTAAATTGCGCGCTATCTCAGCGCCGAGGGGGTATTTTTCCTCGGCCTCGGGCAGAAAGAGTCTGCGCATGTTCTCTACCACCTGCAGGGTGTGTGCATCTACGGTGTAGATGTGGAACAAGTCATGCTGCATCTGGCCAGATATTTGACCAAACTCAGGCAGGTATCGGTCCAGAATGCCATAGCGAGCCATGCGGCGAAGTTGCAGGGTCAATTTGTGAGTTGAACGCAACAATTCCATGAACAGGGTAACGTTGCGCAAATCCTGGCGGAAATCCTCGTCGATGAGCCGACGGCTATCTCTTAGCAAGCGGATGGTAGAAGCCCGGATGCCTTCAATACGAATGTCCTGGGCCATGAGCATAAAGATTTCCAATAACGCGAAGGGATAGCGTTTGAAAACTTCGTTATCAACGGCTTCGATATAACCATTGTTGATCTGGAATCGATTGTTGAGGGGTAAGATTTTTACTTTTTCATCAGCGCGCAGAATGGCTTCATCAAGATGCTGTAACAGGACATCATTGAGTGCGCGCAGATTAGCCACGGCCCGATAGTACTGCTTCATAAGCTTCTCTACACCCAATGACTTTTCGTCATCTTCGTAGCCAAATAAACGGGCCAGTTCTCTTTGTTTATCAAACAACAGGCGATCTTCTGCGCGTCCTTCGAGATAGTGCAGGCCATAACGAAGCTTCCATAGAAACTGCTGGCCTTTGTTGATCATAGCCTCTTCGGAAGATTTTAAAAATCCGAGTTCTACAAGATCCTTAAATGACTCTGCACCAAAGTGGCGTTTAGTTACCCACGCGATAGTCTGGATATCCCGCAATCCACCAGGCGAGGTTTTGATATTCGGTTCGAGGGCGTAGTCCACGTCATGATACTTGGCGTGCCGAGCGATCTGTTCATCCAGTTTGGCGCGCACGAATTTTTTTATAGGCCATGTTCTTTTGCCGCTGGTGGCGTCCACCATCATTTTGTGGAGGTCTGGGGCGCCGGTGATGGCTCTTGATTCCATTAAAGCAGTTGCCACAGTGATGTCTTTTGCAGCTTCCTGCTGGCACTGTTTTACCGAGCGAACGCTCTGGCCAATCTCAAGCCCGATATCCCAGCAGAGGGTCAGAAAACCGCTGATTGCTTCCTTGTATGCAGTGTGCTTTTCCTTGCCAGTCAGAATGAGGAGGTCAATATCAGAGTGTGGTAGCAGCTCGCCGCGGCCATAACCGCCAACGGCGACCAGAGCGATGCTGAACTGGTCGGGCCACTGCTGGCGACCCCAGGCGATCCTCAGCACCTGGTCTATTACCGAGGCTCTGCCGTGAACAATGTCCGTAATACTAAGGTTTTGTTTGTAGCGCTCATCAAGAATGGCACTGGCCTGTGCGATGGCGTCACGCAACATGGCGAGCAACTCAGCGCTTGATTCGCAGTTGGCAGCACGTTCACCGAGTTGCATGGGGTCCAGCAGTTCAGCGCTTAGACTGACGGTCTCATTGACTGCCGCCTCCTTTATGGAGAGAGAGTCGAAATTCACAGCGTTTCCTCGGTGCGGCGTGTAAGGATTTCACAGCCATCTCCGGTTACTGCCAAGGTATGTTCCCACTGTGCCGACAGCCTTCGATCTTTGGTGGTTACGGTCCAGCCGTCTTTCTTGGATAGCTTGGTGTAGCGTGACCCTGCATTAAGCATGGGTTCGATCGTGAAAGTCATGCCTTCCACAATGCGGGTGCCGGTGTCGGGCCGGCCATAGTGCAGCACCTGCGGCTCTTCATGGAAAATCCGCCCGATGCCATGGCCACAATATTCACGCACTATCGAATAGTTGTGGGCTTCCCCGTGCTGCTGTATCACATGGCCAATATCCCCGAGCGTCGCGCCGGGCTTGACGAGTTCAATTGCCTTATACAGGCACTCTTGGGTTACGCGAATCAGACGTTTGGCGTGCTCGGGCACAGCGCCGACACAGAACATCTTGCTGGTATCGCCATGAAAGCCATCTTTGATTACAGTGATGTCGATATTGATTATATCTCCAGACTTCAGGGTTTTGCCGTCGCTGGGAATGCCGTGACAAATTACGTGATTTACCGATGTGCATATGGATTTAGGAAATCCGTTGTAGTTAAGCGGAGCCGGGATCGCTTGCTGAGTATCCACGATATAGTTGTGGCAAATACGGTCTAATTCGCCCGTGCTGACCCCAGGTTGCACGTGCGGGCCAATCATTTCCAGCACTTCAGCGGCAAGTCGTCCTGCAACTCGCATTTTTTCAATGTCTTCCGGGTTTTTGATGTGAATACTCATAGGGGTAGGGCAGGTTCCAAGCAGGGGATTTGCGAAAGGGAGGTATTCTAATGCAGGACAGGCAGGCTTAACAGGGGGCGAGCAGCGCTAAAAGCCGCGAATTACTTGGACTCGCTGGCCTTTTGATTGGCAGTTAATGCGCTAATATCTTCCAGCTGGGGCCAGTTTATGGTATAAAGCGCCGCGCTTTGAAAGGCTCAGGCTTTTCGAAGCTAAAATAAACTTTAACGTCGCACATATACCGTCACATGTTTTCTGGGTGCTCGGCTGGGTTTTTTGTCCAAACGGGTTGAATCATGGGGTGTATGGAGGCCTAACCCAAAACTAAGGTACTAACATGACTGTAAGCATGAAAGAAATGCTCCGTGCAGGAGTACATTTCGGGCACCAGTGTCGCTATTGGAACCCGAAGATGGAGCCATTCATATTTGGCGCCCGCAACAAGATCCATATCATCAATCTGGAGCACACTGTTCCAGCCTTCAATGACGCTTTAAACCAAGTTACTGATTTAGCTGATAAAAAGAAGAAAATTCTTTTCGTTGGCACTAAGCGTGCTGCTGCCAAGATAATGAAAGAACAGGCTGAGCGTGCTGGCATGCCCTATGTGAATCATCGCTGGTTGGGCGGCATGCTGACCAACTACAAGACAATTAGAGGATCCATCAAGAAGCTCAAGGATCTGGAGATCCAGGAGCAGGACGGCACCTTTAATCGCCTCACTAAAAAAGAGGCTTTGATGCTGACTCGCTCGAAGTTGAAGCTGCAGCGCAGTATCGGTGGTATCAAGGACATGGGTGGCCTGCCTGACGCATTGTTTGTAATCGACGTTGAGCACGAGCGTATTGCGGTTACCGAAGCAAACAACCTGAAAATTCCCGTGATCGGCGTAGTGGACACCAATAGTGATCCCGAGGGTGTGGACTACGTGATCCCGGGCAATGACGATGCAATTCGCGCGATTCAGCTCTACGCGAGCGCCGTGGCGGATGCCTGTATTGAAGGCACCAGGCGCAGTGCACCGGCTGGCGGCAACAGTGAATTTGTTGAGGTCGATGAAGTGACTGCTGCTGAGGTGACTGAAGAGGCGGTCGCTGAGGAGGCTGTAGCCGAAGAATCAGCGGAAACAGCTGCTGAAGAAGCCACTGCTGCAGCTGCTGAAATCACCGAAGAGGCGTCTGCTGAGGAAGCCCCTGCCGCTGAAGAAACGCCCGTTGCTGAAGAGGCTGCCCCTACCGAAGAGGCTGCTGAGGCAGCACCTGCGGCAAATGCCGAAGCCGCTGAAGCACCGGCCAAGAAGAAGGCTACAGCCAACAAGAAGGCTCCAGCCAAAAAGAAGGCTCCGGCCAAGAAAAAGGCTCCAGCCAAGAAAAAAGCACCGGCTAAGAAGAAGGCGCCCGCCAAGAAGGCCGCGGCTAAAAAAGCTGACAGCGCTAAGGATTGAAGAGTAAGTCTGAGCGAAAATTAGCCCGATAGCTTTCAACCAAGCGAACACTCCCGAGGGAGCGAGAAAGGGGGCCTTAGAAGCCCCCTTTTTTCTAATTTTTGAAGGAGCTCCGCGCTTTTTCTGATCAATATACAAAGCATTTACGAGGCACTGAAAATGGCAAACATTACAGCAAGCATGGTTAAGGAGCTGCGTGAGCGCACCGGCCTTGGCATGATGGATTGCAAGAAAGCATTGGCTGAAGCCGATGGTGATATGGAGAAGGCAATTGAGGATTTGCGCAAAGCGAGCGGCCTGAAGGCGGCTAAAAAAGCGAGCCGAGTCGCTGCGGAAGGCGTGGTAATGATCAAGATAGCCGACGACGGCAACTATGGCGTCCTCATTGAAGTAAATAGCGAAACTGATTTTGTGGCGAGGGACGAGAACTTTCTGAACTTTGCCGAGCAGGTGCTGGATGTGGCTTTCAACAACAAGTCAGCCGACGTAGCGTCGCTGCTGGAAGGTGGTCTGGAAGATACGCGCCAGGCGCTAGTGCAAAAAATTGGTGAAAATATTAATCTTCGCCGAGTTGAGCGAGTTGAGTTCGAGGACGTCAATGCAGGTATCGTAGAAAGCTACATTCACAATAACAAGATTGGTGTTTTGGTTGCGATCACTGGTGGCGAAGAGTCTTTGGCGCGAGACATCGCGATGCACATCGCCGCAGTGAACCCTATGGTAATGCGTGCGGAAGACGTGCCTGAGGAAGTGCTGGCAAAAGAATCTGAAATCTATTCAGCGCAAGCCAAAGAGAGTGGTAAGCCAGAGGAAATCGTCAAGAAGATGATCGAAGGCCGCCTCCGCAAATTCATCGCAGAGGTAAGCTTGACGGAGCAACCGTTTGTGAAGGACCCTGACACCAAGGTTGGGGGACTGCTTAAAGAAGCAGGTGCTGACATCGTGCAATTCGTGCGCTTTGAAGTAGGTGAAGGGATCGAGAAGGAAGAAGAAGACTTCGCCGCGGAAGTTGCCGCACAGTTATCTAACTAAATTGAAACCTGGACTTTGAGCATGCCTCAGCGAGAACGAAAATATAACCGCATCTTGTTGAAACTCTCAGGCGAAGCCTTAACTGGCGATGCTGACTTTGGTATCGACCCCAAGGTTTTGGATCGTATGGCGGTCGAAGTCGGTCAGTTAATCGGGCTTGGTGTGCAGGTAGGTATGGTTATTGGTGGCGGTAACTTATTCCGCGGCGCGCTGCTGCATGCCGCGGGCATGGAACGGGTTACTGGTGATCATATGGGCATGTTAGCAACGGTGATGAATGCGCTGGCGATGCGCGACGCCCTGGAGCGTGCCAGCATCGCTACGCGGGTGATGTCAGCAATCCAGATGAGTGGTGTAGTGGAGCACTATGACCGCAGGAATGCGATTCGCCATTTGAATGCAGGTGACGTTGTGATTTTTTCAGCTGGCACCGGTAATCCCTTTTTTACCACCGACTCAGCGGCATGCCTGCGGGGTATCGAGATCGATGCAGATCTGGTCCTGAAGGCAACCAAGGTTGATGGCGTGTACTCCGCTGATCCAGAAATTCACAAGGATGCAGAGAAGTACGAAACTCTCAGCTATGACGAAGTAATAGAGAAGAAACTTGGCGTGATGGATCTCACCGCGATCTGTTTAAGTCGCGATCATGAGATTCCAATCAAAGTGTTTAATATGACCCGTCCAGGCGCATTGCTGGATAATGTGATGGGCAAGCCCGACGGCACCATGATCCAATAGGGACAGCGTGGCGGCTAATAAAGTCCAATGAGGCACAAACATGATTGATGAAATTATAAAAGATGCTGAAAAGCGAATGACCAAGAGCCTTGCTTCGCTTGATGATGCCTTTAAGCGTATTCGGACCGGACGTGCCCACCCAAGCATTCTGGATAGCGTGATGGTCTCTTATTACGGCAATGATACACCCCTCAATCAGTTAGCCAACGTGAACGTGGAAGAGGGCAGATCACTGCTAATTTCACCCTGGGAAAAGCAGATCATCAGCGACATTGAAAAAGCGATCATGAAATCTGACTTGGGCTTAAATCCTTCCAATAATGGCGACACTATT
>Ga0222719_10004894_pt1 | contig 11667 bp, 13 predicted proteins | sample C33_34DmetaG_FD_165039 | JGI IMG/M metagenome (GOLD analysis project Ga0222719, IMG submission 165039) | Estuarine water microbial communities from San Francisco Bay, California, United States - C33_34D | ecosystem: Environmental > Aquatic > Marine > Unclassified | place: USA: California...
AGTACATGGACTAAAGAAGCAAAAAAACATGGTGCATGGCCCACAAGTACACCACATAATGCACCAGAACACTTTACAGGTGAACGTAGAGCAATACCTAATAGAGAAGAAAACCCATATAGAGAAGCATTTTGGCGTTGGTGGCCTGACTTGTACAAAGATTTAAAACATTTTCGTATGACAGGTGGCGAGCCTACTATGGATCCAAACACTTATCGTGTGTTTGATTATGTGCTTGAGAATCCAAAACCTGATTTACATATGAATGTAACCAGTAACTTTAGTGTTGACTCCTTAATCTGGACAAAATATAAGTCCTATGTTCAGCGACTTTGCGAAGGTCAAAATGTGGAGCATTTTATGCAGTTTGTAAGTCTGGATACTTGGGGTTCTCAAGCAGAATACATTAGACATGGATTAGACTTTGACCTTGCGATAAATAGATGCGAAGAGTTTGTAAGAGATATTCCGTTTAGAAGCAGTCTTACGTTTATCATTACAATGAATAATTTAAGTATTATTTCATTACAAAAACTATTAGAGTACATCTTGTATCTACGTAAAACATATACTAAAACTTATCAACGTGTATGGTTCGATACTCCTTTGTTATACACACCAGAGTGGCAAAGTTTACAAATATTACCTAAAGAATATAGTATTGTAATGGACGATGTAATTAATTTTATGGAAAAAAACTTACATGAAATGCACGGATTTAAAGATTATGAAGTTCTTAAAATGAAAAGAGATAGAGATTGGATGTTATCTGGTACAGATAATGTAGAACGCAAACGTGGTGATTTTTTTAGATTTTTTCAAGAACATGATAAAAGACGTAATACAAATTTTTTAGAGACTTTTCCTGAGATGCAAAGTTTTTGGGATCAGTGCGAGCATTGGAGTCACTGTGATTGACTTGTTATTAATAAATGTACCACGTATTAGCTTAGTTTATCCTCCTGCTGGTACCAGTTTACTTAAAGGTGTTGTAGAACAACAAGGATTTACATGCACTGTTAAAGATGCTAACTTTGAACTTCTAGATAGTATAAGTGATCCCGATGATTTTGAAACAATTACAAATTATTTTACTATTCCTAATGCAGAAATGACCACTCATTGCCAAAAAATTATAGATGATTGGTACACGAAACTTGTAAATTACATATTAAAATTAAATCCAAAACATATAGGTATAAGTGTATTTACATTTGAATGCCAAGTTGCTACTCGCGAACTGTGTAAACTACTAAGACAAGTATACAAAGGCAAAATTATTATTGGTGGTGCAGGTTTAAGTACTACAGGTATTGCAACACAAGTAAATGACTTCGGAAATACATTATTAGAAAGTAATCTAGTAGATTATTATGTAAGAGGAGAAGGTGAATACGCACTTGTTGATATACTTAAAGAAAATAAAGGTGCTGGTATAAACAACGATAGTTATGTACAAATAGAAGATTTGAATAGTTTAGCCTATCCTAATTACGATGATGTTATAAAATACAAATATCATTATGCAATTGATAATATACAATTACCTATAACAACTAGTAGAGGATGTGTAAGGCGTTGTAGTTTTTGTGATATACACGCATTTTGGAAAAAGTATACTTATAGATCTGGCGAAAATATTGCACTAGAGATGATTACTCATTACGAAAAGTATGGGGTACGTGATTTTTTCTTTACAGATAGTCTTATAAACGGAAATTTAAAAAGTTTTAGACAGTTGTGTAACTGGTTAGTTGACTATTATAAAAAAAACAACTTGCCTGATAAATTTTTTAGTTGGGGAGGACAATGGATAGTCCGAACAGAAAAACATTTAAGCCCAGAAGATTATAAAACTGCGGCAAAAAGTGGAATGAATGGCCTTGCAATGGGTATAGAAAGTTTAAGTGAACAAATTAGAGTAGATATGAACAAAGGTTTTAAAAATATTGACTTAGATTATACTCTAGAACAATTTCGACTTAATGATATGAACTGTTACTTCCTTATGATTGTAGGATATCCTACAGAAAAGGAAGAACATCATTTAGAAACTATGCAAAACTTTGTCAAATATCAAGGATATGCTATAGATGGTACTATTTTTGGAGTAAATCTAGGAGGTACATTAAGTATAGATGAAGGTAGTCCTTTACATCAAAATAGTATACACTTTGGATTGCAACCTACATCTGATAATGAGGAATTATTTGGATTAGATTGGACAAATAAAGAAAATCCAACACTTACTTTGTTAGAAAGAATAAATCGACGAATAGATCTACAGGAATTGCTTATGGATTTAGGTTATACTGTATGGAACGGTGATCATCAATTAAAAAGACTTAAAGCAAGTTATGAGCGTATTAAACAAAATACCTATCACTTTAAAGATATACTACACTCATAGTGGGCATGAAAATGGCTGGCCTCTTTGTAGAGTGCTATGGGATAATAAACAAGTAGCAAATTTTAAAGCAGATGGACAAGAAATTGAATTTACAGTAATGCCAAAATCCCAAGGTACTAGTACACTTATTATTGAGCATTACGGAAAAAATGTATATCATGAACACGACAAATTTATTGAAATAATAGGAATGAGAATAAACAATATTCCGCTTAAAAATATTTTATGGGAATCTACACAGTATCCTATAACTGCTCCTTGGGATGAGCCTTGGCAAGAAGACGGAAATTTATACTTAGGGCATAATGGGCACATAGTTTGGAAATTTAATAATCCAATACTTTTAGATATCCAAAATAGATTAGGTGTAAACATAAAACCACAAGAGGGACAGGAAAGCACAAGACAAGTACTTTCTGAAATTAAAGAGTATTTTAGAAATGAAAAAGATAGATAATTTTTTTGATGTAAAGGATTGTGAATGGTTTTTATGGTACAATACTATTTTACCTAATACAAGAGACAATGGTCTGCGTCTAATGAGTATGACACATTTTGCACAACCATTTTTTGCACGTAAACTTGCTGACTTACATAGGCGTTTACCAGACAACGAAGAGATTACAACACTTAATATTAATTTTGATTACGGTGCAGGTGGCATACATAGCGATGGATATATAGAACATGATAAAGATGATAAAATTGCAAACAGTTACTTAATTCCAATTGTAGTCAATGAAGTAGACAAGTACTATACGATTATATTTGATCAAATTAGTAAAGAAGCAGTAACTTTTAATGGAGAAACAGGTTTAGGAAATAAAGGTATAACAACATATAGACAGGTTACTAGAGAAGATTTTGGACTAAGTAATGAGCCGTTCGATAAAGAAGTCTATAACAAATATCTTACTCATTTAAATTATGATGCATTAAAAGGATTGACTGTAGCACATATACATGAATGGACATTAGGAAGTGCAATGACTTGGCCTAGAGAAAAATTTCATGTAAGTGCAAACTTTGTAAACAAAGGTACAAGAGCTAGTGTTTTAATTACTACGAGATATAAATGATTGAGTTTGAAATAGAAAATAATGGATGTTTTGCTTATGAAGTAGAAATAAAAAAATATGGAGCTAAGATACATTTTTATGGAAAAAATTATAACACCAACACAGATGATTATGTTATAATAAGAAATATAATTTATAAAGATTTAATTTTACCAGAACTATTTGAATATACTACTATGACGACTGACAGTGATAACGATATGTATCAAAGTTTAACAAATGTTAATTATATTAGTTTTAATGGCATATGGGAACTTAAATTTACAGATAATGATATTAAGAAAATTCTTAAAAAGAAATTGACATGACGGAAGGTAATCCACAAAATAATCTAGAGCGTATTTTACAAAACACATTACCGCCACATGATTTTAAACGTGAACATTTAGATACAAGAAGTGCAAGTTTTTGTGGTGCAAAATGGTATAATGCTACTGTGTGGTTAGGTAGTGGAATGACAACTAGTTGTCATCATCCATTGCCACATAAAATAGATGCAGAAGCAGTCAAAACAAATCCTAAACTTTTACATAATACACCTGAGAAAAAAGAACAACGAAGACAAATGCAGTGTGGAGAACGTCCTAGCGGATGTGAATACTGCTGGAAAATTGAGGACATGGGTCCTAAACATATTAGTGATAGAGTTTATAAAAGTTGGATATATACAGATGAGGAACTTACAAATGCATATAAAACAGATTATAACGAAGATTTTGAACTTAGAAGTCTTGAAATCGCCTTTGATAGAACATGTAATTTTGCTTGTAGTTATTGCAATCCTGCGTTTTCAAGTACATGGGTAAAAGATATTAACAATAACGGGCCATACCAAAATCTGCAAAGTGATGGTAGAGGACATTTCATACATCCACATAATAGTAACCAGTTGTATGGATACGGAGAGTATAATCCATATGTAGAAGCATTTTTTAAATGGTGGGAAAGTGATTTACATAAAACACTAAGGCAATTAAGAGTAACCGGCGGCGAACCATTAATGAGTGCAGACTTATGGAAACTTATAGAATGGTTTGAAAAGAATGGTGATAAAAGTCAAACAAGTTTAGCAATTAATAGTAACCTTGTAGCAAAACCAGAGTTGATACAAAGATTGATTAATGTTAAATCGCACTTACCCAGTTTAGGTGTGTATAGTAGTTGCGAAGCAGTAGATTCTAGTGCAGAATATATTCGTGATGGAATGGTTTTTGATCAGTGGTGGGAAAATATGCAAAGATTACATGAAGCAGATATTGATACACATTGTATGTGTACTATTAATGCACTATGCCTAGAAACATTACCTGATCTAGTAGAACGTATTATGAAAAAACGTAAAGAATATGGAATGCGTTTTTCGGTTATGAGTTTTAATATATTACGTTTTCCTAGTTTTCAAAGTGCTTTAGTATTACCTGATCATATCAAAACAAAGCATGTTGAGAGATTAAAACAATTACGTCAAACCTATGCACCTAAGTTACTTAACAGAACAGATTGCTTTCACGAATTTGAATTAGGACAATTAGATCGTCTTATCGAGTACATACAAGTAGTGGATAAACCACATAGTGAAGGATTCGATATGCCTCGTTTGCACAATGACTTTAAACAATTTTATAACCAATATGATATTAGGCGAAATAAGAACTTTGCAAAAACATTTCCAAAACTAGAGGAATGGTATGAGTCGCTCTGATAAAACAAACAAATATTACGAAACTTATGACTATAATAGTAGACGTCCTGTTTTTATAGAATTAGAAGATTTGCGTGAAGATCAACAACATCGTCTAATTAAAAGTGATGTATTTTGTATGATCCCATGGACACATATACACGGATTTCCAACAGGAGAGGCATATCCTTGTTGCTTGTCTGAAATAGACTACCCGATTGGCAATATGAAAGAAAATACGTTAGAAGAAATATGGAACGGATCGAAATATGTCCAAATGCGTAAAAATATGCTTGCAGATAAACCTTGCAAAGAATGTACCAGATGTTATGAACAAGAAGCAAGTGGATTTTTTAGTATGCGTAATTCACATAATAAACACTTTGGTCATCACATTAATAAAGTTGATCAAGGCACAAAGCCAGATTTTAATATAGTATATTGGGATATTCGTTTCAGTAATTTATGTAATTTTAAGTGTAGAAGTTGTGGTGACATATTTAGTAGTAGTTGGGTGAAAGAAAATAAAGTAAGAGGTTTGTCTAGTAAAGATAAACCTAACGTAGTTTATGCAGGTAAATTTAAATTAGATATTTGGGAACAACTTCAATCGCACTTAGATACAATAGAACAAGTTTACTTCGCTGGCGGTGAACCTTTGATGATGGAAGAACATTGGTTAATTTTAAATGCTTTAATTGCACGTAAACGCTTTGATGTAAAATTAATATACAATACTAACTTTAGTAAAATGGTTTACAAAGGACAAAATGTATTAGAAATATGGAAATTATTTGAAAGTGTAAGTGTAGGAGCCAGTCTTGATGCTATGGGCACTCGTGCTGAAAATATGCGTAAAGGAACGGTATGGGAAGAAGTTGAACAAAATCGAAGAGATATGCTAGAAATATGTCCCGATGTTGATTTTTATATTAGTCCTACTTTAAGTATTTTAAATAGTCATCATATTATTGATTTTCATAGAGATTGGGTATCAAAAGGGTTACTTAAACCACAAGATTTAAATGTGAATATATTGCAAAGCCCTGCATACTATAGAATAGATGTGTTACCACAAGAAATGAAACAAAAACTTCTAAAAAAATATAAAGATCATATTGAATGGTTAGAACCACAAGATCATTTAACACGAGCAACAAATGGTTTTAAAAGTGCTATAGATTTTATGATGGCAAAAGACAATTCAGATCTTATACCAAATTTTATAGATTATACAAATAAATTTGATCTTTTTAGAAATGAAAATACCTTTGCTGATTTTCCTGAGTTGGAGCCGATGAATGGATAATAAATGTATACTCCCTTGGATTAGTATAGAAACAACTCCTCTAGGAAATGTACGTCCTTGTTGCTTATATCAAACAGAACTTCCTAATATAGATCTTAGAACGCATACATTAGAACAAGCATTTCATAGTAAAACAATGCGTGATTTAAGACGTAGTTTTAGAAGAGGAGAAAAGCCGGATGGTTGTCGTAACTGCTGGCGTGAAGAAGATGCAGGTAAAAAGTCTAAACGTCAATATATGTTAGAAAAATTTAAAGATGAAAAAGTAGACTATAAAGATAATAATGGTAAAGAGTTAAAATTTTTAGACTTAAAATTAGGTAATATTTGTAATTTAAAATGTCGTATCTGTGGAAGTTGGAGTAGTAGCAAATGGGCAAAAGAGGAAATAGACTATGAACCAAGTAATGAAAACCATATTGCACGAGACTGGTTAAAGAGAGGACAGTGGGTAAGAAAGTCTCCCAAATTTTGGGAAAACTTAGATGAATTGTTGCCACAAATAAAATACTTCGAATTTACGGGCGGTGAGCCTTGGATGATAAAACAACATTTTGAATTGTTACAACATGCAGTTGAACAAGGTTATGCAAAAGATATAGATATCCATTACAATACAAATACTACACAATATCCAAAAGATCCAACTATTTGGAAGCATTTCAAACATGTACAGATTGCTTTTAGTGTAGATAATACAAAAGAACGATTTGAGTATGAACGATATGGGGCAAAATGGAAAACCTCAATTACTAATATAAAAAAAGTTCACAAGTTACGTGAACAAGGATATCCAATTGCTACGCAATTGTGTTGTACATGGAACATTCAAAATATTTTCTATCTGGATGAAATATTAACATGGGCATATACTATGGACTTTGATAGTATACATTTTAATTTAATGCACGATCCTTGGGAGTTTAGTTTAAGTTGTACCCCAAAAACTGCAAGAGCCCCTCTAATGCTTTATTTGCAAAAACAACAGATAAAACATAAGAAATATGCAACAGATATTCATGCTCTTAAACAAATTATTGTTGATAGTACTCACGCATCCACGGATGATATAGCAAAAAGATTAAGACGTACAGACTTGTATCGTAACGAAAACTTTGCAATAAGTCATAGTAAAATAGCACAGGCCATTGGTTATGAGCTCTAAATTAATATTATGTTTTCTTGGCGGCGCCGGTGGGAATTTTGTTTCCAATATGTTATATATGTTACAAGATAGTACACAGCAATTGCATACAGGTACTCACTTTCATCGAGCTAATAAAAGTAATGATATATTTTTAACCCACTTGGAAGAAGATAATTGTAAATATTTTAGCGGCAACTATAAATTTAATATGTATCTGAACAACATCTATAAACGTAATATAACTGACAATAAAGAACATAAATTTTTAGATTATCAGCAACTTGAGCTTTTCAATCAAGTAGCAAATTGGTCATTAATCTTTCAAAAAGATCCTTTGCATATCAATTATGATGATCTTTATATTGACCCAAAAAAATTTATCAATGATTGTTTTAAAATGTTCGACGAGGCAAAAATAGATTATACTAAAGATTACAAGATTGCAGCCAGATGTGTTGAAAATTTTAAAACTACCTGTATAGATCCACGTATATATTTTGGGGATATTGACAGTACTATATGGTTAGCATGGTGTTTAGGAATTGATAAACTTTTTTTAAATGAAATTCCTATTTTCGACAACAAAGCACATGCTCAAGAGCATGTATTTCACAGACAAGGTTTATATAGAGATATAACACAACAATATAATATGGTAAACTTTGATGTCTAAACCTGAAAACCTATGCATGGCACCATGGACGCACACTTACCTCAGTCCACAAACTGAAAGACGTCTATGTTGTGCTAGTCGTGAACCTGCTCAAAATTTCAGGCAATATATAGATACATTAGAAGATAATAATAATATCTATAAACCGCAGTCTTTAGAAGAGTATTGGAATAGCGAACGTATTCGAAAGATACGCAGACAAATGTTAAAAGGAGAAGTACCTAATGCTTGTCAAGTGTGCGATAAACGGTTGCTGAATCAGGATGTATATAGAGATTATTTTACATATATGTTTCAACATAAGTATCAAGAGGTATTAGATACTACTGACGAAACAGGATATACGACTATGAAACCTGTCAGTTGGGATTATAGATTTAGTAATTTGTGTAATTTTAAATGTAGAATGTGTGGACCTATGTTAAGTAGTGCATGGGAAACAGAAGAACGTAAACAAGGTCGTATAGAGCCATGGATGGAAAAACCTGCTAAAAAAGCTATAGAAGCATTTCAGACAGATCAGGTTGAAAAAGAATTTAATGAAGCAGTAGAGGAACATAGAATAGAAGAAGTGTATTGGGTAGGTGGCGAACCACTTATGTATGAACAACATTGGCGATATATGAAAAGAATAGTAGAACTAGGTGATGGTAAAAAATTATACGCAAGATATAACACAAATTTACATAGGGTAGATTACAAAAACACTAATCTTTTTCAAGACATTTTAGACAATGTAAGAGATTGGCAAATATGTGCAAGTTTAGACGGTACAGGTAAAGTTGGGGAATATATTAGAACAGGTTTAAATTATAATACATGGTTACAAAATTTCAAACAAGGATTAGCACACAGTAGAAACAAGCGTATGATGCGTATTGATTTTACGCTTACACTCCCAGGATTATCTGAAATTGTAAACATATGTAAATTGGCACGTGATTTAGATGTGGAAATTTTAGCAAAAGTAGTTTTTGGATTTACACCTAATATTGCAATGAGTCCATTATTTTTACCAAGAGATATTTTAGAAAATTCAGTTAAAGAATTGTTATTGACAAGTGAAGTTGACAATAGTACAATTAGAAATATGCTAGAAAGTTTATTAGAAAGATCTACTTTCGAAGAAGAATTTCCTAAAGAGTTTGCCAAAGCAAGGATAGAAGGAAAATGGCGTATGCAAGCAATGGACAATCTCAGAGGTGGTATGAAATTTGAAGATACATTAAAAGATAAAAATATTAGAGAATTTTGGAATGAAATCTGTTAAAGTAGTATTAAGAAATTATAAGACAAATGAATTAATAGATTATAATATTATTCCTGAAGATAATCAGTTAGCAGAAGATTGGTTAATTGCACTTGAGAATGATATACTTAAAACTAATTTACATTTAGAAAAAAACTTTTGTTTTCACGGATTTCCTTATACACAACGTCATCTGGATTTTTTGTGCAAAGAACTTAACAAACATATTTTTACTATAAATCAAAGCAATATTGATTACATTATTGAAGAATGGTTCAGTTCGGATGTAGTTAGATATGGAGAAGAATATGCAGTAGGGGATTGGCCTAAATTAGGTTTAAGGTTAAAACACGATGCAATGAATAAGTTACATAATCATTTTGAAGTTTTACAAGGCACAGTAGAAAATCCTAGCACATATACAAATCAAATGTCAAGAGAAACAACTTATGCAGTAAGACAACTTAACAATATATGTCATGAAATAGAAACATTATGTTTAAGTCAGCGAAAGTTAGTTCAATCTCCGCAATGGGTAAGACCTAGTCAGATTACAACTTTTTTAAAAGCACCTAGACATTTACTTACTGATGAGCATCGTAAAGGTTTTATAGATAATGAATATTCACGGGAATTAGGTGGAGTTTATATGCATTGGTGTCAAATTGGTAAAACATTAATGGAAGTTTTCAGAGATGAAGGCGCACCAGAGTTAACAGAAACTGTGTGTGAGGCAATTACTCATTTAGCATATTATAGTGGTGAATTTGACATAGAATTTGGAAATACAATAAACAGAGAGACTGCTCCGTGGCATGTAGAAGAAATAGACAGTTTTAATACTTGGTTGACACAAAATGGATTTAACCCTAAAGATCCAAAACTAAGTAGTGGATATTTAAAGATAGGTCATATTGACTTACTAAATAGTTTTGGAACCAAAGATGCATTGCAAATTTGGAATCAACTAGGAAATTTTTTAGATATCTATAAAATAGAATACAAAGGCTCAAGTGCTACTTACGAGTATCATTGGAGTGATACCGATTATCAACAAATACAACTAATGAGTTTAAAATGAAAATATTAATATGTGGTTTACCTGGTAGTGGTAAAAGTACACTCGCTAAACCTTTTGCTGAATTGCTAGGCGGTGTATGGATAAACGCAGATCAAGTTAGAGAGCAATATAACGACTGGGACTTTTCTCCTGAAGGTAGAATACGACAAGCACAACGTATGAAGTATTTAAGTGATGGTGTCGTCAGAGCAGGAGGTATTGCAATTGCAGATTTTGTTTGTCCAACTGAAACAGCACGTAAAGAATTTGATGCAGATTATGTAGTATGGATGGATACTATTAAAGAAGGGCGTTTCGAAGACACAAACAAAATGTTTGAAAAGCCAACAGACGTAAATTATCACGTAGCAGAATGGTTCAATGATACACATGCACAATTACTAGAAGTGGTACAAAACTACATGCGTATGAAAGAAGGATTACTAACCCTGCCTATAGGAGTAAAAAAATGAGTTTCGATTGGAAAAAGCCCACAGTACAAATGCTTGGTAGATGGCAACCCTGGCATGAAGGACATACACAACTATTTGAACGTGCAATGGAAATAACAGGACAAGTTTGCATAATGGTAAGAGATGTTGGTGGTATTATTGGCCAAGATGCAGGTGCAGGAAGAACAATAAAGCAGGATGATAACCCTTTTGATTTTGATAAAGTATCTGAAGATATTGCAGGTAAACTTTTTACCAGAGGATATATTATAGGCGAAGAGTTTGAAGTAATGTTAGTTCCTAATATTGTAGATATAAGTTATGGTCGAGGCGTAGGTTACACGTTTACAGAACATGATCTAGGAGAAACGATACATAATATTAGTGCAACAAAAATAAGAAAGGAGATGAGGGAAAATGGTGAATTGGATTAAGAATATAATAAACAAAATTAAGTTAGAAATACGTTATAGAAAGCGTCTAAAAGAATTAAGAAAAAGGGATCCGTTTATTTACAAATGATATTAGGACTAAGTGCAGGTTTTCATGATGCTGGAGCCACATTAATTGATAAAAGTGGAAATATAAGGTTTGCAGGACATGCAGA
>Ga0222719_10004895_pt1 | contig 11666 bp, 10 predicted proteins | sample C33_34DmetaG_FD_165039 | JGI IMG/M metagenome (GOLD analysis project Ga0222719, IMG submission 165039) | Estuarine water microbial communities from San Francisco Bay, California, United States - C33_34D | ecosystem: Environmental > Aquatic > Marine > Unclassified | place: USA: California...
TACATTTGTGGAGCTGTCGTCCGTGCTGTGCACAGAAACCTCTCTGGACGCTGGATTAAAATAGAAGTATACTCATAACTTGTTTTGTCTAAGTTATTTACACTCCAACAACACATTGATTTTGTTGCGTCTGTGGTGGTGACGTTAATGATTGGGCGGAAGTGACGACCAAAAAAAGAACCGCCTTTGCCCCCTTATCAGTTATATTTACATTGTAGTGGATAAAGGGGGTGGGAGAGACTATTACCGGGCACTCTTGTCATCGTCTCGTGGAGACCAACGACGTGCGGTGTCGTAAGTCTGCTCTCCATTATTATCGCCGTCTGGGGATGACCGACGTAGTGGCTGTCTTCGATTTTCGTCGTCGTCCGCCTCGGAGAGAGATTCTCCCTCTTCAATACTTGTCGTTTCGCCTCGTTGATAGATTGTTGTCAACATCTCGTCGGTGATGGCAATCGCCGTACTGATTGCATGAAGCACAAATGAACGGTGGTCATCGTCCATGCCGGATCGGTCCTGACCACCAATAGAATGAGGGAGTTGTGGCAGGGAGGAGCGACCTCCAAGGCGAGGCGGACTAGAGGGGTATCCGGACAAGGACGGAAAAGACAACATGTCACTCAGTTCTCGGCGATCTCTCGTTTCTCGGCGAATGGAAGTCGACGTTGCCGGCCATTGGCTCGTAGTGGCAGTTCGAGAATCCTTTTCTGCGTTGTTGTTGGGCATGATCTTAAAATAGCCTAAAGATATAAGTGTGCACGGTAACGAGAATGTTGCACGTTGGGTCGTTCCGATCGCACCTTTTGAGTTGGCAAGATTCTCGTTATGAAAGATTGATGGTTGATGGGATGGGTGTTTTCGATTCAGTCTGCTAAGTGCCGGCTGTATCTTCTTGACTTCGGGAGGAAGTTTAAGAAAGGTATCTTTCGCAGGTGCATGGAATGCGGCCATATTACGCAATAGCCATTAGCGTCAAGGTTATTCATCATTCTTTTTCATAAAACTCGTGGATGAAGAGGTCTCCGAGGCAATATTATGACCTCGTTCCTGTTGGGTTCTCATTCGGCCGGCTTCGGTTCTTCAACCTGTTCTCTGCGAACGAACTTCGATCTGCACTATGTCGTTGATGACACTTGTCACTCGAATTCTATGAATGCATGATTAAAGATGCATGGTTGACATCTCGAATGTTCAACTCGCCCTGGGTGGCAACTTTCAATACTACTAGAGAGTCCTCGAGAGTGCAAAATGCGAATGTCTGCAAACAAATCCACTGGTCGCAATTACATCGCATTGCGAAAGCACCCTTCGAAACGCCTTCGTCTCGAATCGCGAACCAAGTATTGCCCAAATATCCTATCCATAGAAACAAGAATAGCTCTGTTGTACCGACCGTCTTGAAACGTTGTCAGAATGCTGAAGAAGTTGAGGAACTTACAGACTAAAATGACATCCTATCGAAAAGGTTCGAGGGAACCTGCTGTTGATGGTCAGGGCACATTCGACGATACCAATTCTTCCTGTCCGATTGAGGGGCACCTCAATCTACCCCAGCCAGAAGGGTCACGAAGCGACATTAGCACTGTTCAATCCACTAAGATATGTCGTGAGCGGCACGATGCGGACAAGGAACAACGAGTGGAAAATGGAGGCTCGCGCGCCGTACCACGCCTCAGATGTATCATGTTCTTGGCCTTGTTGATCGCCGCCGTGGCGGTGAGTGCTGTGGTTGTCCATTTTACACAGGCCGACGAACAGCATAGCTTTGAGATACACTACACACAAGCGGCCGAAAAGATCGTAAATGAGTTTCTGCATGCCGTAGAAGGCAGTTTGAATGCCCTTGACACGCTCGGCAATTCGATTACATCATATGCAACCTTGATGGAAGCAGTTAACAATACCACCTTCCCTTTCGTGACTGTACCAGACTTCGAAGTGAAAGGGTCAAATGCTCGCATATCCTCTGGAACCCATGTCATACACTGGATGCCAGTCGTAACCGATGGAGACCGCGACTCGTGGGAACATTACGCGAAAGAGAATCGCCATCTTATAGAGGAAGCCTTCCAGGAAGATTCTAAGCTTAGGGAACAGCAAGACGAACGTTTTGGTCGGGAAGATTTCCATTGCCATCGTCGGTATCTTCGAGGCTGGGAGCCCCGGCGGACCGACTCAGAGCAGCCGATCACCTTGGAAACGTTGTCGGATGACGGCACTGGGTACCACGAACGTATCTGGTCAAATGGTGCCATAATGCCAAGGGGTGACGAGCCCCATAATATCGGGCCTTATCTGCCTCTCTGGCAAAGTAGGTGAGTAATTCTGTTCTGAACGGGGGGATGTATCAGATGGGAAGTGACTGACAAGCGTTGAATCTTCCTTTGCTCTACAGTCCCGCTAGTTTGACCCTTCAAAAGATGCTCAACATGGATTTTCGCCAAACGACAGCCCTGCATGGGGTACTTGAGGTTGTGCAGAAGGACAAAGCGGCAGTCATGAACGCAGCGCAAATACCGATCCCTGCTTTAAGTAAGCAAATGAAAGCTAACCTGGGGATAAGCCAATACCGAAAATGTGACAATCAGGCGCGCATGTTGGATGACCTCAGCACCTTTCTAGTATACCCTGTTTTTGACTCCTTTGATCTGGAGAACCGACAAGTCGCCGGTATTCTTGCTACCAATATATACTGGTCCAACTTGTTTTCTCGGATTTTACCTGGGCCAGAAAGTGGATTGGAAGTCGTCGTTTCGAACTCCTTCAACCAGACGTTCACTTACCACATTGGCGAAAACCAGGTGTCCTTTGTCGCCATGGAAGATGTTCATGATCCATCCTATGATGCTTTCGAGGTGCAGGCCGATGTAAATTCATTTCTTCAGACGCGCTCGGCGCTTGTAATGAACGCTTACACGGCCGTTCAACTCAATGATGACTACGGCAAATACGAGATTCGCGTTTATCCAAGCGAAACGATGCTGAAAAAGTATTTCACCAATAAGCCAATTATCTACACAGTGGTGGTACTGGCTGTATTTGCAATCACGTCATTGATCTTCGTTTGTTTCACGTACTTCGTGGAGAAGCGCCAGAACACAATGCGTCGACTCGCAGTCACAAGCGCAGAAAAAGTCGCTACAACTGAGCGCGAACTCAATGACTTTTTAGCGCACGAAGTTCGAAACCCATTGGCTGCTGCAATGTCAGCTTCCACGTTTGTTTCTTCTGCCGTGAACGAGGACAGTCCGCTGGTCAATGAAGAGACCAGAAAGGAAGTGCGCGAAGACATGGAAGTAGTCACGTCAAGCCTTCAATTCATCAACGACTTCCTCCGCTCTATGCTTGATATCCATCGGTCCGTCGACAAGGAGTTGAAGATTACACTGACGCCGATTGACCTCATCCACGACGTCCTGCAACCTGTCTCGAGTATTCTTTACAAGCGGAACGCAGGCTTCGAAGTAATAGTGGATGGGCCACAAAGCTTGATGGTCATGGGAGACTGTCTGCGACTAAAGCAGGTGGTGCTAAATCTTTCACGAAACGCTTGCAAATTCGTCGTCCAGGGTTTCATACGCCTTCGAGCTGATGTTGTTGACGGAGTAGCACGAATTTATGTCGAAGACTCGGGACCTGGTATTCCTCCCGAGAAGTACGACTCGTTGTTTTCAAAATATCAAGCAAGCTTGGACACATTGGGTCAGGGTACCGGAATTGGGCTTTGTCTTTCCAAACAGCTGATCACATCTATGAGGGGAGATATTTATCTCGACAAGATATATCACAGTGGAGTCGACGGTTGTCCAGGGTCACGCTTCGTAATAGAGCTGGGTGGCTCTCCGCTAGTGCAGGATGTTTCGTCATTGTCTCTCGAATCTAACGATCCACTCGATATCGAAACGGACGAAGACACAGAAATGGGTACACCGACAAGTACTGCTGTCGCAAACGAGCCTTCTCTAAGCCCTTGTAACTCACGGCAGCTACCTGAAGACCTTTCGATTTTATTTGTGGACGACGATGTGGTGCTACGAAAATTATTTATGAGGGCAGCTCGAAAGGTCCGACCCGGGTGGAAAATTAGTGAGGCTGCCAGCGGTGAGTCCGCGGTTAAGCTATGCATGGAAGCACCCACGTCGGATGGGATGACTACATCCCTTGCGGAAAGAAAACAAAATTTTGATATCATCTTTCGTAAGTGCGATATGATTGCTTCTAGTATATGGACAGACACTTTGGTGAAAAAATGACTCAAGGCCTATTCTTCATCTTAACATCATTAACAGTGGACCAATACATGGCCAGTGTCGATAAGCAAATGCTGGGAACCGAGACAGCACGGGCGCTTCGCTCCAAAGGTGTGACAAGCGTGATATGTGGTCTCAGCGCTAATGATCTTGAATCGACCTTTCGAGCCAATGGTGCTGACTGCTTTCTTCTCAAACCAATACCATGTGCAAAAGACGAACTGGAACAAGTTTTCGTAGAACTAGTCAACATTCGCGACACCAGAGAAGCTGCGTAAAGTACATCATCTGTATGAGACATATCTACAAAGCGTATCGCGGATAGCACTCGGAGTTAAGAAAGATGACAGATATCCTCCCCGACGTATCTGCTCACGAGATACAGGTAAAAGGGCACTTTCTTTTCGGTGCCAACGCTCATTAAATGCTATTACCATAACTACCAGCTATTGTTTTGTATGTGTATCCTGCGGTTGCAAAGATCTCGCAAAATTAGCGCCTGAAAAGTGATCTTGCAGACACTCCTCCGGTGACGATCCTCGCGTGATCAACACCTTGTCAGCTACACGAATAGGAGAAAGGTGAACAATGATGTGACGCCATCATACCCCACTACTAGTAGAGCTAGCTGGAGGAGAAAGTAGTACCCTACTCTCTAGTAGAGAGGGTAGCTGGTTTCAACATCGTTTACTCACGAGTACTGAGTCTTGGATAGCACAACAATTATTTGTGACGACCAATTCGTGATTAGAGAAGTCACGATGCACGGACGCAACACATCGGTTTCGCGCAGTGGGGATTCACTCACTTGGTCGAAGGACAGACCGGGCCCAAAAATTCCCCCTACCTAATTCTCACCATGGGATTTGTTAGTGAAAAAGCCCTTTATTAGTTGCTTGATTTGACTACCTTCCTTCTTGTCTTTACCTGATTCATTTGACAGACACCTTCCTTATAGTCTAAAGAAAAATATCCTTGAATTAATCAGGTAACCACCAGTAGTATGGCCAGATATTAAAGTTTCCACACAAGCCCCCCAATTTTTCAAAAACATTTCAACTTGGACTCCTACTCTCATTCTGAGCCTTCTAGCCATCAGAATAGATACCCATCCCATCTTCAAGCTCTTTAAGTAGTTCTACCAAGCTGGTGTAAGTTTCAGACAAAAGTACTGCAACCTTAAAAAGTTGTAGCATCTGAAAGAAAGGAAGCATTTTCGAGCTATCTTGGAGCTATGCTGACATAGAGAAATCTGATAGTAAAATAAGGTTCAGGTTCTTGTGCTACCTGATACTGCGTGGTTGGTCTGTCCGTATAACCAAGTGAGTGCCCGAAACCGATGTGCAATAATAATAATAATAATAATGACACACGAAGGAAGACACGATGGGTTGGAGGCATCAACATGCACAAGTAAGGAACGACCACCAACCGAGTCACCAACGAGATCATGCACAACGATGCCTTTCCGTATCGCCGGCAGTTAGCCGTGGTTAGTCTTCTTGTATTGACAGCTTTGCGCTCGAAGTCGGTTCAGTCTTTCCAGACGGCATCGCCATTCAAAGCCATCAGCAATTCACTCGACTGGTGCTCCCCGTGCGGACGAACGGGAATAAACGACAGGCCATTGGTGCATCCATTTGTATCCGAGGCATGTCCTCTGTATTGTCGTGGTCATTTGAATGTGACCCCAACGAGAACACGAACTTTCTTACATGCTTCGTCAACCCAACCAACGCGGACTGCATCGTCCATTCTTCTGTCGGCTCTACCAACTTGTGACAGCAGCATCTCCAGTATCGTTCGATTGGCTATGATATCAAGTGCGATTGGTGTCATATTGCAATTACTGTTTCGGGGACTGTTACTACGCTCCAAAGATCCGGTTTGGAATCAAAATGCCGGATACACTGCTCACGAGGTCGTTGCCTTGGGGCTAATGATTCTTGTCAGTGGAATCGGTGTCGTTGGATGGTACAGTCTCGGTCAGACTGGAACTTCGGCTGATCGCTTGTTGGTTGCTGATCCAAAGGCGCGGTGGTTGGCAACGGTCGTCCTCGGAATGTTTGTAGCATGGGATGTCCCATCCTCTCTGCTGGTCGCCAAACTACGAAAGCCGGATGTAGTGATCCATCACATATGCATGGCGATCATTGCTTGGATAGGGACCTTTATCATGCCCATGCGCTATCTATTTTATTACTTTGGTGTGGCAGAGTTGTCGTCGATACCTCTGGTACTGTACAGTCAGTTGAATCAAAGTTATGAACAATGTAGTCACGATCCCATCCGCCAAACCAGACTACGAAAGTTGCGAGATCACATGGGTATTGTCGTTGCTCTATCTTTTACATGGGTACGAGCAATTGGGTTTACCACGGTGACCTTGCGCGAATTCATTCCTGATTGTCGATCGGTACTATCCAGCTTGGTGGATGTCACTCAACGTCGGATACTTCATGGTTTGATTGGGGCATCTCTTGCATTCACAGCACTCCAACTATTCTGGTTCAGTCAGATTGTCCGTTTGGCCTTGGGTGGGTCCGATAAGGTCGCTACTAGCGACGATTAAAACTGGAATAGAAGGAATTGTTTTTGGGTAGAAAGTAATTTTCTTTTGATGACGTCACTCTCATTATCGTCGCCCACAGTGCCGACCGAAGACACAACATCAACACCATCAAAGAACAAGTGCCCCATCGACTATTGTTATCAACCGGCCCCTCTTTACCCCGTATCTTGCCCTCCTCAATAAATACATTAGGCAGCTTTCCTTAGCTGATACGATTTACGGTACCCTAGCGATCTTTGGGGCGAAAAAGCAGCTGTCACCCTTCTCTACTAGCTCTAGTAGAGGGTACATGCTCGTATTGCGAAAGACTTTATTCTGTTTGCCCGTGGACGCCCAAGTCGATTGCAGGACATTGAGAAATCATGCCAAACAGACGACATCGCTCAAAATCGATGTCAGACAAGGTCTTACAAGGGAGCCGTAGTTCTGGTAGGGGTGTCAAATATCAAGTACGAGCGATTCGCAACAAGCTCGAAACGTTTGCACGGTACGACCAGTGGAGTCGTTTTCAAGAGCAAGTGAAAATGCTGCGAGATGGTGGAAATCTTGAGCTATTGAAGCAAGTTATTGAATACGTCCCGTCGGCAAGGAATACTGGTTCTAGCAATGAAACCTTTCTACATTTTCTATGCGGTCGGTATATTCAAAAGATTCCTCTCTCTTTGTTAGAGACCTTGACAGAGTGCTCGTCGCACCTGCTCACCCACGGATCGAGAACTCCATTATCTATTGCTTTGACCAACGAGGCGGCGGCAGACAAAATCGAGTGCCTGGTCCGAAACGACAAAACTCGCTTGTCTCTCTATCAATGGAGCGAAGAGGCCGAACGAGAGGGAGGGAGATTCTTTCGTCCTTTGGCGCAGGCCGTTTACGATGGACACACATTTCCTGTTTTCCGAATCCTTGTCGAATACGCTGAAAATAGTCCTAGTTCAATCCCATATGAATCGATCCTCTTGTATCCAAGTTTTGAAGGTATCTGTGATGGTTCTCGCCAAAGAGATTTCTATCCATTGGTCATATTTGTTTTCAAGACGTTTAAAGGTGCGAACTTATCTGAGGCGGGGTTCAAAGAATGGCTTCCATGCTTCACCTACCTTCTTTTCCGTACCTACCGCGACATGCAACGTCAGCTCGGAGAATCTATCGACGATTTCGAGTCCTACTGTGACCGGGGACTCGATGGCGAATGTCTTGGCGACACGAGCGCTTTTCTATCGATAATGCACGCTGTGATTGCGTGCGAGCATTTGTTCTACGGGAAACTTGAGAGCAGCAGGAACACACTTTCAACATTTTTCCCTTTCTTTGCGATGGAGCTTATCACAAAGTGGTCGAAATTGGCAAAAGACACAGGTGCCTCCAGTCTGGTGGACCCAAGTGATGGAAACACTCTGATTCATCATGCAGCGCGGAGCATACCTTCACGAGTGTGGACGGACGACGACGCAGGTGCAGACAGGATCTTGATGTCAATCCTTGGACCGCTGCTCATAAGCTTATCAGGCGATCTCTTGGTCTTCAACGATGAGGGCAAATTGCCGTTACACGTGGCTTTGGAAACGAGAAAGCCTTTTGCTTTCCTTCGGGCTCTCTTTTACCCCGGGACATTTCAAATATGTACCAGAGACAGTAAGAGACAGTTTGCCCTGCATCTACTTGCTCAATATCCCTCGAGTCAACATAACGGCAATCACGACTTGCAAGCCGCGATTCATGAAGTGTGGCAACAATATCCCGAAGCGAATCGCATCCGTGATGGCGCTAATCTTCTGTTTCCATTTCAGTTGGCCGCGATGCGTCGTCAGGAGTCGACTCGGTCAGGGATAGATGGGGATGATGAAGCCAATGCCGTTTACTCAGTGACAGCCAAAGTCCGGGAGGTGGAACAAGTTTCTACTATCTACACTTTACTTAGAGCTGACCCTCAGCTTGTTCAAGGCGACAAACAGGAAAGATTCTCCACGGTTTGATCCAGTCGGTATCCTCAACATCGATGGACATTTTGCTTACAGGTGTACCCACCTATGTTTCATCGATTGAGATCGCTACCGGTCCGGCCCTCTGTGCCAACGTGGCTCGTTCAAAGCAAATGGATGGCATTGCACTATCCACTGTAGCGTTTCGGTCTACCAGCAGAGCAAATAATATCTCTACAACCGTCATCGCAACGCGTTCACCGGGACATTTATGTACACCGTGAGAAAAAGTGGCGATTGACAATCCAAGATTTCCCTTCTCTGTAAACCGACTTGGGCGAAATTCCAATGCATCAGGTCCCCATATTTCACGACTGGTGTTCATCGCGTTATGCAACACTGCAATGGTTTCTCCTTCTTGGATATGATAAACGTTTCGGTTTTTGTCTCGCAATCGGACCGGTCGGCACACTTTGCGCAGGGCGCCAATCGAATGGGCCGAGAGACGTAAAGTCTCGAGAACATGGTTTCTCGTATGCGGTAGCCATTTTTCAATCATATCCATGGTGACTTGCTTGGGGTCGCGCAACAATATTGATGCTTCTCTTTGGACTTCTTGGCATTCTTTGGATTGTTCGTCTTTTGTCGCGGCAAAGAAGCAAAACGTCTGTGCCGATGCAATGGCGGCATTCTTGTGCGCGGCAAACATGAGTCCAACAACGAGCTCGGCGATTTCGGATACTTCGGCTGCCGTCATTTCTACTGGAGACGAACGATTGCCATTCCCCGCACCTGGGGTGCCTGGACTTTGTGTAGACCCTTCGGCCGCCAACCATGGTCCCCATCGATCGCTTTCGTCCTCGCTAGTCAGACCCAAGTGGCTTCGTGTGATTCGATTCAATCGTTCCTTTTCAATGGCGAAAGCGATCTTTTTCTGTACCTTTTCTCGTTGCCATTGTACAGGATATAAAATGAAAGGTTTGGACAACCATTTTGGTAGCACTGCCGCCGCCGCGGTGGCTCCTTCAATTTCATCTTCCAATTTCATCATTTCCAAAACAAGCTGGTCCGTGTCGCTGGCCGAATTATTGGTTGGTAAGATACACGTCCCAACCAAAACTTGTAGCAGGGTCCGCAGGACCACCCGTCGTGTCAAGTCAAACAAATCAGGGACAAGGACACGACCCGGAGTACTTGAATTCTGGGTTATGTGTCGTTGCAATTCATAATCCAAATTACGAGTCAAGGCTGGCAATAATTGCTTCGTTAACTCATCCATACGACGCCATATCTTATCCTTGAGGACACGTTTGTGCCATTCGGTACCGACAAAGACATTGGCTCGTCCTAAAGTATAGTCAAAGCCAATTTCCGACACGGCCAATCGCGCCGACGCCTCACTTTCCGTCAACTTGCCAACCTGTCGAACAAGACTCGACGAAGTCGTATTGTCGTTTGAGTCTGTGACAGCCACAAAGCGTCTTCCTGCCAAGTTGAGACGAAAGATCGGACCACAGGTATCAACAGCCTGGCGCAGAAAAGCGGCGGGGTTCTTTTTATAGGATAGTGCGTGTCCCAGAATCGGCAAATTGCCTGGAGCCGTGGGGATGACAGAGCTTGCGCCGCTAGCGGACGGCAGTCGTTTCTGCCGACCAGACGATCTCAACAACAAGAATGATAGCCACAGGACTGTTATGGTACATAGTGCGATTGTCAGAGAACGCGTAGCATTCTCGTCTCCAAAGAAGAGCCGACTCGCAGTTGCCAGTACGTCCACGGCGCATTCCACCTTTTCCAGCCGAAGCATCAGCACTAAAAGAAGTTCGAACGAACAAGACCGTCCTAGCATCTTTTGCAACGACCAACACCAACAGATTGACCACATCCTTGGACTGGTATCATTCAGTCCTGTACGATTGAGAATCGAGGCACGACAATGACGACTGCGACCATGGCGACAAAGATTCATCATGCTGTCGTCAGCATTTTTTTCACGGATCTTTGCATATTGCATTAGAGAGCGAGTTAACTAATGACTAGGGCAAGACGATGCCTTGGATAATCTTGCGACCAGTCTATGTCTCAAGTGTAACAAAGGAAGCTAACCCTACGTCTTATACCAATAAGTGATAGAGAAGGGAACTATTGAGAATCACACATATAGGGGGCACCGAATGGATCGGAGACTTTTGAGGTCTCAAAATGTTGGCCCGTGGTGCCACAGGATTTCATTTCCAGTCCTGATTGCCGTCGTGCTGATGCCACATCTACGCATCTTGGCCTGCCCTAGCTTCCACTGGAACGCCTTCCATTTCTTCCATATCATCTTGACCGTCTTCTTCGTCTTCGCCGTCAAATCCCATTCGGTCCATCAAATTAAGCAGCAACATGGCCGCATCTCCCGCCCGTTTTCGTCGTTCATCATCTGTCATGGTTCCCGAGCGACTGATCTCCCTTATTTGACCTGCCTGCCGAATGACACTTTCCATTTGCTCCATTAGATGTTCCGATGACGGAGGATTCTCTCCACCGGAGGAAGACGGGCCATCCGTACTGCCCAAGGACTGATATTCTCGTTCGGGCGGATCGATCAATTCACTTTGTTTGAGAACCGCAGTTCGAGCCATTTCTTCTCGTGCGACAAGGTCGGCGTCGTTGTCCAAAGATGGTGGAGTCGGCAATGATTCAGTCAATAGAGAAGGATCTGGTGGTACATAGGCATCTTGACTGGTGGTATCCTCCTCCGAACCCACGAAGGAGGACGTCGCTATCAACGGTGAAGTGGCTGACGACGGCTTATCTGTCGTCGTGGATTGTCTCACTTCGTCGTACGATTGTTTCAATTCGGTTCTTTTCTTGGCCTTCATTACAGCTGATGACCACACGGTCCCAGCCACGGCTTCAACGACACGGGCAAAGCCCTCC
>Ga0222719_10004896_pt1 | contig 11665 bp, 9 predicted proteins | sample C33_34DmetaG_FD_165039 | JGI IMG/M metagenome (GOLD analysis project Ga0222719, IMG submission 165039) | Estuarine water microbial communities from San Francisco Bay, California, United States - C33_34D | ecosystem: Environmental > Aquatic > Marine > Unclassified | place: USA: California...
CGACATCTACACTGTGGTCAAGCGCACGGTTCAGCCATATGCAACAGCTACTATCACGGTGACTGACGCGACTAACATCGCCAATGGCGAAACTGTTGTGCTAACAGACAATGCCGGGACATCAACAACATTCACGGCGGTGACTGGCACCCCAGCCACAGATCTTGAATTTCAAGTTGGCGGCGCATTAACCAATGATGATGTGGCTGACAATCTAGCCACTGCCATCAATTCTGTTGCTGGTTATAATGCTCCAAACCCGGCGGCTAATGTTGTTGCCATCACGCGCACTGTGTCTGGCGGTAGCAACCTAACAATCACATCTAGCGATGCCGTAAGACTGACTGATGTTGATTTTACTATCGGTGCCACTGACAGATATTACGTTGAGTTATTTGACGCTGATGTGTTGCTTGATTGCGCCAAGACTGGTGGCGCGGCGTCTAGCGTTACTATGGCGCACCTTGAGGGCGAGACAGTCAAGATCATCCGCGATGGCATTATTGAGCCTGACCAGACTGTCGGTATCAGCCCATTTACTATTACGTTTGGCACAGCCGCTACAACCAGCTATCAGGTTGGCACTAACTTTACGCCGGAGATTAAGACCTTGCCAGTTGAGCCGCGCTTGTCAAGCGGATCACTGAAAGGATTTAAAAAACGCATCTTTGAGGTAAATGCTGAATTGTTTGAGACACAATCGCTGACGATTGACGGCAAGCTTGTGCCATTTAGACAGTTTGGCACGGGTGTGCTTGGTGGCGCGGTGCCTGAGTACACTGGTATTAAAACGCTACATTCTATGTTAGGTTATACATACGATGGTCAAATAACGATTGGTCAAGAGGTGCCATTAAAAATGACACTGCTTGGCATTGATTATAAAGTGAGTGCGGGACAATGAGTGGTGCGGCATTAGGGCCAATAGGATTAGCGCTAGCGGGTGCTAGTGCGTACATGCAATACCGGGGCGGTCTGGCACAAGAGGCCGGGCTGAAAGCGCAAGCTGGCTACACCAGAATGCAGGCCCAACAAGAGGCTATCAAACAAAAGCAACAAGCCGTTGCTGTGTTAGATAACATGCTGTCAACAGCGGCCACAATTAACGCATATGGTGGTATTGGTCTGGGCAATGTAGATAACTTGCAAAAAGCCGCCAGAGCCAAGGGCGTTAAAGAATTATACACGGTTAAGAATAACGAGATCATTGCTTTGCGTGGCGGCTACATGCAGGCTGATCAATTTATGTTGCAGGCACGGGCGGCTAAACAGGGCGGCATTGCCGCCGCTATTGGCACGTTTGGTTCTGGCTTGATGATGAAAGCGAGTATTGGGTAATGGCTAGATCTACACAATACAGGCCGCTGGGCGTTGGTGTAGCATCTTTGCCCGGCGTCAACTTTGTGGCTACTGGCACGGCGCAGGCTAGGGTGGCACAGAACATCGCGCAATCACTTGACCAGATGTCACGTTTTGCTTTTCAGCAATACGAAACACAAGCAAAGATTGAGGGCGCTGAGTTTGGCGCGGCCAATGCGCCTAGCGCGGCAGACCTATTAAAAGCGCAAGACGCATCTGCAAGAGAGGCATTGATCCCCGGCGGCACAGACACTGTCCGGGGCCGGGCAGAGCGTCAGGCCGCATTGGACACCGTGCAAAATAATTTGGAAATAGCGGCGCGTGATGCAATCAACAATATATCCAATGATGGGTTTTTAAATTACACAAACATCGTTGATTTCCAAAATCAGATTGACGGCGTCATCAATGGGTTTAGCGGCGCTATGTCTGACGTTGATCCATCATCTGGCGCTAAATTAAGATTGAACTTGTCATCATTGGGCAATTCTGCCTACACATCACACATCAAGATGATGGCAGAAAAAGCTGAAGAGCAAGCCGAATATATAGCCAAGAAGGGCATTGATCAGATTGTTGATAACATAGGCCAGCAAGTATTTAACGCGGCGTCTAAAAGCCCGGAAGAAATGCTTGGCATTATAATGAATGAAAAAACAAAACTGGTTACTTTTGCCAATTCTATTGAAGATCCAACAGCATTGACCAGCGGCCTTGAAAATTTTGAAAAGGCGGTTAGCGAAGCACAATTAAACATTGTGTCTGAGTATGTGTTGCGAAACCCACTAAAAAACAGCCAAGAGATTTTAGACACAATTACGACTGGCAAGATAAAGGTCACAGATAACGCAGTGGCGACAGTTATGATGTCGCTTGATGCGGATCAAAGGCTTCAAGCATTTAGCCGGGCAAACACTGCCGTCAATGACTTTTACGCGCAAGACGCCGCCATAGAGGCACGGGCTGAACGCCAGCGAAAAAATCAAATACGAGATTTAAAATCTGAATTGACTGAAGCGTTGATTGATGGCACCGCTGACGATGAAGATGTCAGGGCAAAAATAGTGCAACTACGGGATCTTGCCCCGGATGAGGCGTCTCAATTTAATGAGGCGTATTTTGTTAAGGGTGGCTTTGACGATCTTGATACTGTCCTTGTTCTTGATCAAAAGGGAATGGATGGTTTCCTAACTGTTGACGATATTTTAACTGCCCGGTCAGAGAGAAAACTAACTCTGCAAACGGCTAGAAATTATTTGACTGTCGTAAAGACAAACAGAGACAGCCTAAGAAAGCAGGCCATTGACAGAATTAAGAATGCACTTGGTGTTGCTGACCTTGGCATGTTAACGCTAGACCCAACTGGTGAGCGCAGTGAAGCGGCAAAGTTTGTAATGCAGGGTATGGTAGAATTAGATGAGGCGATCAGAGACAATCCAAATTTAGATAGGATTGCGTGGGCTGATAACTTTATTAAAAAGGGTAATACTCAAAAGCGTTTAAAGGATGAATTAAGTGCCGCGTTAGGTGTCGTTAACAAAATTAAAAAAGACCAACTTGGGATGGAACGCGCCAAAACTGATACAGAGGATGACCTTAATGCGCTTATAAATCAGTCATCGTCTATTCTTGATAGTAGTCCAGACACCCACCAAAACAAACACAATGAGTTGCTTGACGCTATATCAAGCATTAGAAGAATTAGAGCGGCGCTAGAACAATGACAGACATAGCACAAGAACAATTGAACACAATGATCGCCGCTGAAAGTGGTGGAGATCTGGAAACTGTGCGCGATGAAAACGGCAACTATCGTTTGCGCCGAATGTTTGATGAAGCTTTGGCTATGGAACAAATGCAAGCGCTTGGCCCCGGTGACTATCGTGATATCTATGCGTTGTCTGAGGCGGCTGATGCGCCTGTTACTGAAAAAGAGGTTGGCGGCACACAAGCTGGCGCTTTGGCGGGTGTGCCGGGTGCATTGGTTACCGGGCCGCAAGATCTTGCCGCGTTATTGTATGGTGGCCTGCAAGCATTGTTGGCTGAAGAGGGGCAAGGCGTTGAAGAGTTTGGCAAAGGGTTTAGCGCTATATCTGGCACGATAGGATCTGAAAAAGCAGGCGAATTATTTAGTGGCCTTGTAGACAGAATGCCAATTGACGATGAAACCAAAGAGGCAATGAAGCGCGGGTATTTGGCTGGCGAGTTTGCGTCTATGGGCCTTGTTGGGCCGAAAGTTGCCAAGGCCGGGGCTGGCGCTGTTGCCGATTATGCGGCAGGCGCACCAGCCCGGCTAGAAGAGGCCAAGAGCGGCGTTACGCTGGGTATGGGTGTAGACCCTACCCAGATAGTTGATGAGGCTATTGTAGGCGCTCAGAAGCTGATGGGTAAAAAGCCAGAAGAAGAAGCCTTAATTAAAGTTGCGCCAGAAACAGCGCGTGGTCATAAAACCCCAGCAAAACTGTTGATTGAGGGTACGGGCGAAAAAGCTATAACCCCAATTGTCCAAGCATTTCCAAAAGGCAACAAAGAAGCAGTTTTGCCAAATATTGATGCGGCGCTAGCCAATAACCCGGATGCGGCCAAGTCTGTTGCTGGGTGGCAAAAGTTTGCACAGGAAACAATGGGTGGAGACTACTTGCCGCACCCACCAATGGTGGCTATTGAGTATGGCAGATCGCCAGAAAAGATTGCTGAAAAACTGCAAAAATTAACACCAGAATTAAAGGCTGGTGTTGATGAGGGTTTTGCGTTTGTTTCTCAAATACGAGACATGTACCAAGGTGGGCAGGCAGATCCCGGCATGACCGCTGATTTGTTTGTGTGGGGTATTTTATCACGCGGCGCTGGCCCGGTTCAGCAAGAGGCGGCATTTATTGATATCATGCAAGACGCCGCGCCTATGATGGAAAAGGTTGTTAACGGTACGTTTGATCAAGCTGATTTAAATTTCTGGAAAGATAACATGAAAAAATCTTTGCCAGAGGGATCACCCGGAAAACAAGTAACAATGAATGTTAATGCGGCCGGAAAACTGTTGTTTGAACTTGCAAAGCGCCCAGCAAATTCAAATCAGACTGTGTTGGAAATTATACATGATATGGTTTCTAATCCAGACATCCCGGCAAAAGAAATACGGCGCAAATTTATGACGCTGACAGAAAGCGCTGGTATTGATAATAAAGTTGTAAGCTTTATTTTGCTTGTTGCTGGACGCGATGATGTTTTGGTTATGGATCGTATACAAGGGCGTCATCTTTGGGATGATGGTAGATTTGGTGGTGAAAACATTTATGACGGTATTGGCCCATCAGGCGAGGGCTTAAATGGTATATTTAAAGGGCCACGCGGTTTGCTTGTTACTGAGGCACTTGAAGATGCGATGCGGCCCAATATACAGCAAGCATATGAGATGATTGGACGGCCACAAGACGCCAGCCTTGGCAGGTTCCATTGGGAAAGCTGGGTTATTGAAGGTGAGCAAGTTGTAAGCCACTCAACACTGCAAGCTATTAGTGAGCGAACCCCAGTTGGCAAAGGTGTCACTGAGGGCAAGACAGATGAGTTTGCGTCTGGGTTTAGATATATTAGGGGTCAAGATGGGCCAGTGCAAAGATATCCACTATCAGATGGTTCGTTTGTTTATATGACACCGGAACGCGCCAAAGAGTTTTTGGCGTTTGTTAAGAAACCCAAATCTGGTATTGTTCCAACAGGATTTAAAGTAACAGCAAGAGCGGATGTACCTTGGTATGAAAGAACAGAAGTCAACAGATCAAAACTCGATGAAGCCGCAAGAGCCTATGAAAATGCAACCCCAGAGGGCGCAGTTTTATCAGGCACTGAAGGGGCTGAGTAAAGTTCCAACACCGTTGCAAGATGGTGTAGAAAACAAAGGATAAACTATGGCGCGTGATCTCACAGAACAAATGGATCAAATGGCGCAGGCCCAGCAAATGGAAGAAATTACATTTGGTGTGTCTGATGAGGTCACGACTGAGCAAGAGGCTTTAGCGCCTGTAACGCCGGATGAGATCCCAGAGCCTATTGAGCCAGTGTCGTTGCCGGAAGGCACCGTGCAGGTTGCTAGCCTTGGCGATGTTGTGAAGGGTGCCACAAAGTTTATTGGTGAGCGGGTTGGCGAAGCTGAAAAGCGCGTGACAGCGGCGGTGCCACCAAAGGACATACAAACCATTGGTGAACGCATTGTCATACGTCAGGCAGATCAGGCAGACATTGACGCGCTTGAGGGTATCCTAGATGTCAAGTTTGACAAGGGGCTGAACCTACCAGCGCTTATGAATGCGTCTGGTGACTTTGACCTTGGCGGCTACATGCTAAAGGTTAAAGAATTAAACAAGGATTTATTTGAACGCGCCCGGCGTGGCACGTTAAATTATGACGCGCTGTTACAGTTAGCCGAAGAACAAGGCGCAGACCGGGTGTTACAAAAGTGGCTGACACGCCAGCCGGGCAGGGGTGACGCGGCTGAAGATGTGTTGGCTGGCCTTATATTAGCGCGTGACTTAACGCGCAAAACACAAGACGCATTTGAAATGGCTGGCGCGGCAACAGATCAAGTAACACGCCGTGAATTATTTGCTGAAGCGGCACAGTATCTAACGATGGAATTTGCGCTTTACTCGAACCTGTCTGGCGCGGTTAGTGAAGCAGGCCGCATGATGTATGCAATGCAACAAGCGCAAAAGATTGGCGTTGATCTGCGCCGGGGTGATGAATTGCTTGGCGTGTTGGAAAATGAGGGCATCAACATTGAGCATCTTGGCAGTTTGTATTTGTCACTGCCAAACAACGCATCCAAAACAAAATTAGTAAAGGGCATATTTGATCGCGGCGTTGATGTTTTAACTGAGGTGTTTATTAATTCTATTTTATCAAATCCCGGTACGCATATGGTCAACGTAGCTGGTAATGCCATATTTATGGGGACAAAGTCTCTTGAAGAAATGGTTGCCGGGGCCATTGGTGCAAGCGGCGTCAACAGAATTGCTATTCCCGGTGTTCGCGGCCCCGTTAATGCAAAAGACAGAGCGTATGCGCGTGATGGCCTGATCCAGTTAGAGACAATAGGCACTAGCTTTATTGATGCTTTGTTGGTTTCTGGCAAGGCTTTTGTAAAAGAAGAGGCCAGCGATTTTACTAGCAAGATTGATGTAAGAAACAGACGCGCCATTGGATCGACTGGTGACATTACTGAGATATATAGCCAGCTTAGAAATGGTAACTATGCGGCTGGTGCCATCAATACTGTTGGCACTTATATACGAATGTCTGGCAGATTTATGCTGGCAGAGGATGAATTTTTTAAGGCCATTGCCTATAGGGCGTCTATCAAGAAACAGGCGCGGCAAAGGCAGTTTGATTATTATGATGAGTTAATTGCAAACGGCACAGAGCCTGCCGAAGCACAGCGCCTAGCCGCTGTTGAATATGTCAGGGTGCTAGAAAACCCAGATCAGTCAGCTATGGCAACGGCGCGTGACGCCGCAAAAGAGTTGACGTTTCAAGGCGACTTGGATGGTTTTGCTGGTGAGATGCAGGGCTTCATGTCTCACCCACTTGTAAAAATATTTGGTGCGGCATTTTTTAAAACGCCAGTTAATGTTTTAAATGAGGTTGCATTAAGATCACCTATATCACTGTTGTACCCTAGTGTGCGGCGTGACTTAGTGGCTGGCGGCAAGCAAGCTGATTTAGCTATGGCAAGGATTGCGACAGGTTCATCTATGATGGCCGCGTTTGCTTATATGGGATCTGGCCTGCATACACCAGACAATCAAGTTATCATTATGGGTGCTGGGCCTACAGACCCGCAAGCGCGTCAGGCTATGGAGCGTCTTGGCCTTATGCCGCATACCATCAATTTTAAAATGGACGATGGCACATATCGCGGCGTCACCTATTCGCGCCTTGATCCGCTGTCAGGCTTGCTGGCTATGGCGGCTGACTACGCATACTACGCTCAATATGAAGATGACAACAGCGTATTAGAAAATATTACGGTTGCGTCTGGCCTTGGTCTTTACAACTACGCTATGCAACAACCATTCTTGCAAGGCGTATCTGATTTAACCGCCATACTAAATAACTCAGACCCAAGGGTAGGATTTGAGCAAGCGCAAAAATTCTTTGCTGAACGCGCAACCACAGCGGCACTGCAAGTTATACCGACTGTATCTTCATTTGGCGCTGGCATTGAGCGTATGCAAGATCCAGCCGCGTCAAGCACATTGCTACCGGGTGAGGGTTTCTTTGGAGAAGATCCAACACAATTAGGCCCAATGACCCGTGGCTTTTACACAGCATTGCAAAAAGCAAAGGCGCGTCACCCCGTATTTAGCGCTGATCTGCCGCCATCATTAAATTTATGGGGCGAGGTTCGTATGCAGGGCAGTGGCGCTGGGTGGGAAATGTTCTCACCTATTAGAATTATGGATGCGAAATATGAGGGTCTTGATCGGGAATTGATGGAACTTGGTGACGGGATAGCTATGCCGCGCCGCAACATCAGCGGCGTTATCTTGAACAATGAGCAGTACAACTCACTGATCTATGCAATGAATACCCCTGATCCATCACAGCCAACGATGAAAGACGCGCTGAATGATTTGATCTACAACCCGCTGTATAACGATCTGCCGACAAAAGAAGATAAGTTGGATGCAATTAGAGCCGTTTACAATAAATATGCTAGTGTCGGCAGAAAGATACTAATGCAACAATACCCAGAATTAAGAGAGCGGGTAGCGGCAGGACAGTAAATAGTGTATTATTCACAGCAGAATGTGAGGCATTAAATGGCAGACTATAACATCAACGCAATCACACGGCGTGTCGTGTTTACCGGGTCAGCGGGTGTTGGCCCATATGCCTTTTCGTTTGAGGTCTTAGACGAAAATGATGTGGCCGTTTATTTCAACACAACACTATTGACGCTGACCACAGACTATACTGTGACAGTTAATGCGAATGGCACCGGGTCAGTGACAATTGTGACTGGCACTAACGTGCCATCAACACCAACCGCCTCAGACACAATCATTATTATTGGTGCGAGAGACATTGAGCGCGTCACTGACTTTGTGACTGCCGGGGACTTGCTGGCGTCAAGCCTCAATGAACAGCTAGACGCGCTGACAATCTTTGATCAGCAGTTAGCAGAGGAAGGCCAGCGCTCTATGAGAGCGCCAGTATATGACCCGGCATTAGTGGCTGATGGTGGCACGTTGGATATGACACTGCCATCAGCATCAGAACGCGCTGGTAAAAACCTAGCGTTTGACGCAAACGGCAACCCAGAAGCAGGCGAGGATATCGGCACGTTCCGGGGTAACTGGGCCGCAAGCACCACATATTACAAACGCGATATTGTGAAGGACGCCAGCAACGACAACATTTATCGCGTCAACACAGAGCATACATCAAGTGGCACAACGCCAATTAGTGGCAACGCTGATGCGGCAAAGTTTGATTTAATCATTGATGCAGAGGCCGCATACAATTATGCAAGCGATGCAGAGAAGCTGGCGATCAATCCAGAGGACAGCCAGTTTACATTAAGCGATGGCGTCACCACTGGCTATTCAGCGTTGCACCACAAAGAGAAAGCGCTTGACGCACAGACAGCGGCAGAGGCCGCACAAGCCGCCGCTGAAACGGCAGAAACAAATGCGGCGACTTCAGAGACTAATGCGGCTACATCTGCGACTAACGCAAGTAATGCACAGACTGCGGCTGAAACCGCTTTGGACACATTTGATGACACATATCTTGGTGCAAAGGCAACAAATCCAACGGTAGACAACGATGGCGATCCGCTTGCCGCTGGTATGCTGTACACAAACACCACAGACGGTAACCTGTACTGGTATGATGGCGCGGGTTGGAACGATGTTACGGCTGGTGCTGGTGGGTTAAATGATGTTGTTGATGACACAAGCCCACAACTAGGTGGCACACTTGATGTTAATAATCAGCTTGTGCAATTTGCTGATAGCACAGGTGCTACAGATAACCGTCTACAGCTTGGCACAGGCCAAGATATGCAACTGTACCACGATGGCACAACAAACAAGATTGACACATCTGCGACACAGGAACTGCATGTAAACAGTGACGATGTGTTATTCTACGATAACTCTGGGACAACGCGCACTGCTATAGTGTCGCCCGGAAGCACAATGAACTTCCAGCTATACGACAGCACGGGTACGGTTCGCGTGTTTGCTGTTAATGGTAGCGGTAATGAGTTCCACCGTAGCGTTTACATCCAAGACCAAAGAAGCCTTGGTTTTAAGGAAGATATTGCAAACGGCACAAATTATGTAGCATTTCAGGCACCAGCCGCAATCGCCGCAAATGTGACGTGGACATTGCCTGACGCAGACGGAACAAGTGGTCAGTCAATCGTCACGGATGGGGCGGGTGTTTTAAGTTGGGGGTCAGGTGGCGGTGGTTCGTTCTTAGGTGATAGTGGCGGCGGTTTAGCTGATATTATCCGTGTACATGAGGAACAGCTAGACACTGACGTTACCGTGGCGGCAAACACTAACGGCTTGTGCGCTGGCCCATTAACTGTAGCAACAGGAGTTACTGTGACTGTAAACGGTAATCTGGTGATAGCATGAGCGAGTTAAGAGCAGACACAATCACAGCAAGTGATGGCACCAGTCCTGTCACGCTGACTAAGCAAAGTGCGGCAAAAGGTTGGTGTACATTTGATGGTACGGCAGGAACACCAACTTTTAACGATAGTTTCAACGGCAGTTCAATCACAGATGGTGGCACTGGCGACCAAACGATGAATTTAACAAACGCTATGACTGACGCAAATTATCCTGCTTCTTTTTTAGGTAACGCAAGAAGTCAGTTTGGCACACCTGCTGGTTCACACCCTTCTGCTTCAGGATGTCGAATTAGAAGTACAAATATAAGTGATGCTAATACCGACAATAGTTTTGTGCAGATAGTTATTCACGGAGACCTAGCATGAGTGAGATAAAAGTAGATACCCTCACTGGCAAGACCACCGCCAACGACATCACCGTGACGGTTGGTGCTACGGCTACTATGTCTCTGGAACAGGGGCTGGCGAAGTGTTGGATGAACTTGACTGGCACGGGTACGATAGTGGTAAATGACAGTCTAAACGTAACATCTTGCACTGACGGTGGAACAGGGCGTTATAAACCCCAATATACAAACTCGTTTAGTAGCGTAAATTATACGCCACAAGGAATTGACGACAATTATGGGGTTGGATGGGCAAACGCCTACACAACAGGCGAAGTACAAAACGTCAGAGGTAATAATAGTTTTAGCCCGTTAGATGTCGGCATCTTCTCATTTAGCGCACACGGAGACTTAGCGTAATGGCAGGTAAAATTGTAGCAGATACGCTGGAACACAGCACCGCTGGGTCAATCGCCACGAACTATGTTGTCGAGGGTAGTGCGAAGGCGTGGGTTAATTTTGACGGCACGGGAACTATTGCGGCTCGTGACAGCCTAAATTTGAGCAGTCTGACAGATGCTGGTGGTGGCAACTACGGAATAACAGTCAGCAGTGCCTTTGGGAACTCTGATTATATGGCGGCAGGAATGTCACAGGATACAGGCGCAGGTGACTTTGTTGGCATTAACGGTAGTACCCCCCCTACGACAACAGCATTTAGATTTTATAACTTCAATAACACATCAAGCGTTGTAGATACAGCAAGAGTATTTGTTGCATTTCACGGAGACTTAGCATAATGCAGACACCTGATTTCAAAGGCACACATCTTTGGGAAAGGCTTTGCTGGGCAAAGGAAAACCTAGAGCCGTACCAGTCTGACTATCGTGTGGTCTATGAGGACAGCATTGATGAGTGCGCTAAGATACTTGTGCCTGACCCTAACTGGATGGCGTGTGCATTGCAGGGCGGTATCCTGCCACCTGTATGGGTTTATTGGGAACTGGCAAAGGACGAAGCCCAGCCCGACTTCAAGAAGCATACTCGCGGCTACCTGTTGCACGAGACAGAGCCAATGCCAGCGATGACTGAAGAAGAAGCAATCGAATACCTAATTCAGAAGGATGTGCCACAGCACGTCTGGCAGAATTGGGATGGTGGCAATAAGCCGAAGATGGTAATTTGCCGAAAGGGGCAACTGCCTCAAACAAGAGAATGGCGCAATGCTTGGCGCATATCTGATGAACTAGAATTAGCCGCATAGGAGATTATAATGGCTGTTACAACTTACATCGTTGATAAGGACGGTAATCAGATTGATGCCTCAACTGCT
>Ga0222719_10004897_pt1 | contig 11663 bp, 13 predicted proteins | sample C33_34DmetaG_FD_165039 | JGI IMG/M metagenome (GOLD analysis project Ga0222719, IMG submission 165039) | Estuarine water microbial communities from San Francisco Bay, California, United States - C33_34D | ecosystem: Environmental > Aquatic > Marine > Unclassified | place: USA: California...
CATATCTTGTTAACACAAATGGAAAAGGTGCAAATGCTTTTAGTGAAACATTCCACGGTTTAAGAAGAACAGCAGAAGGTTTACTATATTATAATTTAAGAGATAAAAATGTGGGTACTTTTAGTAACGATGGTGGTACAACACAGATTGCAAATGATGATGATTATGTAAATGTAGTTGAAGAATATATTTCAGGTGTGGATGATACATTTACTGGTGATAATACAACTGTGAATTTTACATTAGGTGAAAGTTATCCAAGTGATGGTGCTGATAGATTAGCAGTTTTTGTTGATAGAGCAAGACAAACTGCTACAACAGATTATTCAGTATCAGGTACAACTTTAACTTTTGTTAGAGCACCACATAATAACGCTGAAATTTTTGTAAGACATATAAAAAAAGAATATAAAAACGAATCAACTGATACTTTTCAACAGTATCGTTTTGAAAATGGAAAGGCATATTACAAATTAGATAGTAATGGTAAGTTAAATAGAATAGAAAATAAACGTATGATAAAAGATACGGCTAATTTTCCATATGAAGTAGAAGATAATTTTTCAACAATAGAGTCTTCATATTCAGTAAATTCTACGACTTATAGTGTTTAAAAGAGTGTATAAATATATGATATTAATAAGGTAAAAAAATGGTTACAATTTACACAGGAGTTATTAAAAAATTTGCAAAGATTAAGTTGGATGATTATAACACAACTCATTCTACTGGAGGTGTTGTTGAAAAAGTTATGTCTATAGGAACTCCTATAAATGATAATACTAATACTTTTGTGCCAATACCTGAAGACTATCCATCTAATAGTATAGAGTCAATTTTTGATATTGAAGGTAATAATAATTATGTTGTAAAAGAATGTCCTGAAGATTGTCAACCAGGTTGGATTATGAAAGATAAAACTTTAGAAATTGTGGATTCAAATAATAAGGAATAAAAATGGCAGATTTTGTATTAGGTAGATTAAAATTTAAATGGAGAGGCGACTGGTCTACTTCAACTGCTTACTTAATTGACGACATTGTAAAATATGGCGGTAATACTTATGTCTGTATCGTAAACCATACTTCTCAATCAACTACATCAGCATTTTATACAGATTTTCAAAGTAGTTCATATTGGCAATTACATACTGAAGGACTTTTCTTCAAAGGTGATTGGGCTGGTACAACATTCTATAAATTAAACGATTTAGTTAGATATGGAACATATCAATATAGATGTATTTTACAACACACTTCTTCAGGTTCTTTTGCAGTAGGTTCGAATTGGCAACTTTTTACTGAAGGATTGCAATTTGAAGATAGTTATGACCCTAGCACAGTTTATCAAAAAGGAGATATTGTTACATATGGAGGTTATTCATATGTAGCAGCTCAAACAACTGTTTCAGGTGTTACACCTATCGCAAGTGCTTCAGAATGGGATTTATTAAATCCAGGATTTAATGCTCTTGGAGATTTTTCATACGGCACATCATACAAAACAGGAGATGTTGTAAAATATGGTGGTAATTCATATGTAGCTTTAATTAATAATCAAAATGAATATCCTGCATTAACAACAGGTGCTACAAACACTACTTATTTTCAATTATTAAATGAAGGTATAAACTGGAGAGGTACTTTTGACGCTACAACTTCATATAACATTAATGATAGTGTAAGATATGTTTCAAGTTCTTACATTATGTTAAAAGATAGAAATGTAGGAACAACTCCAGGTACAGACGCTACAACTTGGGAATTAGTTAACCAAGGTGATACAGGTGCAGTATTAAATACAAGAGGTGATTTAATTTACCAAGACGCTTCAGGTTCAACAAGATTACCTATCGGTGTTTCTGGTTCAGTTTTAACAACAGATGGTACAGAACCTAGTTGGTCAGCTCCTGAAGGTTCAAATGTAATTTATGTTGCAAATTCTGGTAGTGATACAAATTCAGGAACACAATTTCAACCTTACAAAACAATTGCAAAAGCATTATCTGTTGCAACATCTGGAGATATTGTAGATTTTAATACAATAACAGGTGGTACAGGCGGTGTTCCAGGAACATATACAATAGGACAATTAACAACAACTGGTTCAGGTTCAGGTTCTCAAATTAGAATTACAACAGATGGTTCATCAACACCTACAGTAGAAATTGTAAACGGTGGTTCAGGACACACTGCTGGTGATGTTGTAACTTTTGACGCTAGTGGTTCGAGTGCTTCCAATGTTACTATTACAGTTGTTTCTGCTTCAGTTGGTGATGTTGTTTTTGTTAAAAATGGTGTTTATAGAGAAATATTACCTTTAAGAATTCCTGCTGGTGTTACAGTACAAGGTGAAAGTTTAAGAGGAACAGAAGTTCGACCAGCTAGTGGTTCTTCTACTCAAATTGCTTCTGTTACATCTAGTTCAACAATTTCTGGTGCTACAGACGGCACATACAACTACATACATCAATCATCAACTGACGGAAGTGGAGATGGTTTAGTTGTTAATATTACTATTGCTTCTGGTGCTATTTCTGGCACACCTACAATCTATCACGGTGGTTATGAACACGCAGTAAGTGACCAAATAACATTTACAGTTGCAGATATAGGTTGTGGTGGTACAGGTAGTGCAGTATTAACTGTTGCAACATTAGAAGATAACAATGCTGCTAATTTGTGGTTATTAAACAATACTACAAACCTTGTTCAAATGTCAATGAAAGGTTTAACTGGTACACCTACTGCTGGTGGTACAAGTGCAGCTGCTGTTACATCTTTGGATCCTGAAGGTTCAATTACAACTTCATCACCATATGTACAAAACTGTTCATCTATTAATGCAAACGCAACAGGTATTCAGATTGATGGTAACTTACATAGTTCAGGTAATAAATCAATTCTTGCAAATGACTTTACACAAATTAACTCCGATGGTATAGGTGTTCATTGTTTAGCAGGTGGTCGTGGTGAAATGGTTTCTATTTTCACATACTATTGTGATAAATCTTTTTACGCACATTCAGGTGGATTTATTAGAGGTCTTAACTGTTCATCTGCTTACGGAGAAAAAGGTGCCGTTGCTGAAGGCACATTAGCTGCAGAAACACCAGTAAATGTAACTACAAGAGGAGAAATTTTAAAATATAATTCTATTGGATTTGTAGGTGCTGCTACTGAAAGTGATATTGCAGATATGATTGCTTCATCTGGTGCTGGTACAGCAACCCTTGTAGGTGACACATCTGGTGCAACTGCTACAATTTTTAGAGTTAATGTCGCTTTAGATTATTTACATATTGAAAGTAGAACAGGTAACTTTCAACAAGGTGAAACTGTTACAATTACAAAAGAAGATAGTTCAACATTTCAAGTTAGTTTAGATGCTTCTACAGGAGATAGTTCGGCTGCTCAAATAGGTCAAATTGGTCCATTAATTGCAGTATCTTCAGGAACAACGGCTCTTAATGCAAATAATGTTATAAAAGTAGGAACAAATATTAAATTTGCTGGTGATAGTACATATTATAGAGTTTCTTTAGTATCTGAAGAAGATACAGGCAATGAAAATGCTTTAGTTAGATTAACTGCTAATATAACAACAGTTAACGCAAAAGCAGATAATACATCAGCAGATGTTACAGTTAACTTCTCAAATGTCCGTTTAACAGGACACGATTTCCTAGATATTGGTACTGGTGGATTTGCAGACACAAATTATCCAGGTTCTCCAAGTCAACCTGCCGACCAATCAGATGAAGTTGAAGAAACAAATGGTGGCCGTGTTTACTTTGTATCGTCTGACCAAAAAGGTGACTTTAGAGTTGGTGATTTATTCAGAATTGAACAGGCAACTGGTATTGCAACTCTTAACGCAGACGCTTTTGACCTTTCAGGTATTACAGAATTACAACTTGGTTCTATTGGTGCAGAATTAGGTGCTACAATTAATGAATTTAGTACAGACGAAACTTTAGGTAACGATAGTAATACTGCCGTACCTACAGAAAGAGCTGTAAGAGGATACTTAACAAGAGATAAGGCAGGTACAAGTGCTTGGGTTCCACCAACTGGTACAACAGCACAAAGACCAACAGGCGGTAATTTATACACAGGTGCAATTAGATATAACTCATCATTAGTAACTTGGGAAGGTTATAACGGTTCTCAATGGACAGGTTTAGGTGGTGGTAATCCTTGGCAGACATTTACTGCTGATGGTTCAACTACTTTAACTGTAGCTTCAAATGATAGATACTTCATTGATACTACAGCAGCTGCTCAAACAGTTACATTGCCAGCTACTCCTTTAACTGGAGACCAAGTGCATTTATTAGACTTGGCAGGAACATTTGATACAAACAATTTAACAATTGGTAGAAATGGCCTTAAAATTATGGGTCAAACTGCCGATATGACTGTGGCTGTAGAAGATGCTGCTGTACAACTAGTGTACACAGGCGCAACTTACGGTTGGAAGTTAATGCAGAATAATTAATGATTAAGATTAAGAAGGATAAATAATAGTATGTCAGACATTAGAGATTTTACAGGTAAAAATAGAAAGTTCACAGGAACAGATAGTATTGTTTTGCCTAAAGGTGCTACAGGTAGTAGAGTTAATACTACTGGTGGTCAATTACGATACAATACGACTACTAATCTTGCAGAATATTATAATGGTACAGAATGGAAACCTATTGATAGTCCTCCAACAGTTACAGGTGTAACACCAGGTGAGGTTGCAAGTGCAGACGGTTCAACAACTTCTTTTGCAATAACAGGTGGTAATTTTCAATCTGGTGCAACAGTTAAGTTTATCGGTAATGATGGTACTGAAGTTACAGCAGGTACAGTTACAGTAAATAGTTCTTCTTCAATAACAGCAGTAGAAGCTTCTAGTTCTTTTGCTAATGCTAAAGAACCATATGATGTTAAAATTACAAATGCTTCAGGATTAAGTGCTTCATTAGATGATAGTATAAATGTTGATAACGCACCAACTTGGACAACAGCAGCTGGAAGTTTAGGAAGTATCCAAGAAGACGCAACAGGAACACATTTTACAGTTGCAGCTACAGACGCAGATGGTGATACAGTAACTTATTCTGAAACGACTTCAGTTTTATCAGGCGCAGGTTTAAGTTTAGATAGTGCTAACGGTGCAATTTCTGGAGACCCAACTGATGGTCAAGCAACTTATAATTTTACTTTAAGAGCAACAGCAAATTCAAAAACTGCTGATAGAGCATTTTCAATTACTGTAAATGCGGTTCCTACTGGTGGAACAATTAGTACATATACTTATTCTAGTACGACTTATAAAGTACATACATTTTCATCAAGTGGTTCATTTACATTACCTTCAGGAAAAACAGTTGATATTTTAGTAACTGCTGGTGGAGGTGCTGGCGGTGGTGGCCAAACTTCAAATCACGGTGCTGGTGGTGGCGCTGGTGGTGTTGTTTGGAGAGCAGGCAAAGCTTTAAATGATGCTACTTATACTGTAACTGTTGGTGGAACACAAGCTTGGTTAGATTCACAAACATATGGTAATACAGGAAATAATTCAGTATTTACTGGTGATGGTTATACATTAACTGCAAATGGTGGAGGTGGAGGATCAGGTACTAGTGGTGCAACACCTTCTACATCAAATGGTGGTTCTGGTGGAGGTGCTGGCAGAGATGCTGGTAATAATGCTGCTGGTTCAGCAACACAAGGAAATGGTGGTGACGGAAGTGCTACAGGTTATGGTAATGCAGGTGGTCAAGCTCTGGGAACAGGATGTACCTCAGGTGGCGGAGGCGGTGGTGCTGGAGGTGTTGGACAAAATGGTTGTTATGATTGTCAAACTGCTAGACAAGGTACTTGTTCTGCTGGAGGTGTAGGTATTACAAACTTTATTAATACAAGTACAGCTGAAACTGCTGCTATGTTATGGTCAGCACAAATAGGAACAAATTCATCAAATCAATTAGTTACTGGTTTAGGATCAAATCCTGGAACAATCTATATTGCAGGTGGCGGTGGTTCTTCTTATGAAGTAGATAACGTTGGTGAATTACCACCAGGAGGTGCTGGCGGTGGAGGACGAGGCGGTTCTCGTTATCCAAATGGTGGCGGACAACAAGGTACATCTGGTTTAACAAATACAGGTGGCGGCGGTGGTGCTGGACAAAGATATAATAACGGCGGTCAAGGTGGCGGTGGTGCTGCTGGACACGTAATTATTAGATATACTGCTTAATATTAAAATTTTTTTATTATGAATTATGATAATTATGAATATGATAAAGTCTTAACTAGAGAAAAAATTGAAAAACCTCTATCTGATTTAAAAGAGAAAATACAAGACTTTAGAAAAAACACTTGTAAAAGTTGTCCTCATTTTAAATCTTATTTTAGCAATAAAATTCATCAATGTGATGAATGTAAATGTATTCTAAATATAAAATGGATATGGTCAATAGAAGGCTGTCCATTAAAAAAATGGTAATATGTCAGATTATGATAGAAGTTAAAAACAGTTATAAATAAAAGTATAACATAATGAAAAATTGGAGTATATTATGGGTAAGACAACTTGGCGATTTCAAATTGACAATGATTTTGGTATAAATTTTAAGTGTCATATGTGGCACGGTGAAATAGAAAATAAAGATTTTTCTTCTATTATAGATTATGCACAAAAACATATCATATCAAAAAATCTTCATTTAGCTGATAGAACAAAAGAATCAAGTCATTGGGACAAATACAATTTATTTGTTGAATTGAAAGATGACCCTACAGTTCAAAATATTCAAAAATCAATAAAACAATCCTATAAAGATTTTATAAAATCAATAGAAGGTGAAGAACGAGAAGTATATTTAAATGGTTGGTTAAATATTATGACAAAAGGAATGAATTTATTAAGACATTGCCACGCTAACCACGAAAATTCTTACTTATCTGGAAATCTTTGTTTAACAGATGTTAAAACAAGTAGAACAGCATTTGCTTTACCTGATTGGTATGACCCAACTCGTTTTCACATTCACCACGAAAAAAATAAAAAAGGACATTTTAATTTATTCCCACAATGGATGCACCATTGGGTAGACCCCATAGATGAAGATTTAAGAATAGTGTTAGGTTTTGATTTGCATTTAAAAGAAGCCTATGATTATTATTGGCAAAATGAAACTGATACTGATTGGCCAATAAAAAGGTCTGTTAAATTATGACACAAAAATATTTAATGGGCAACTGGTGGAGAGAAGTTGAACATTTAAAAAGTTGGAATGTAGAGGCTTTTGATGATGTTCCATTAGAAATGATAGATTATTTAAAAAATACGGATATTAAAAAATCTAAAAATTTAATTAATAACACATTAGCAGGACAAATTAAAGAAGAATACAAATATACAAATTGGCCTAAAATTGTTGAAGATTACCTTATTAATAAAGTAGAGAACAGTCCTATTTTACAAAGTTATACAGAAAAGGTAAGTGTGTTAAGTGAAAATAAACCTTTTTATTTAAGTACACTATGGTGTAATTTTCAAAAAAAATATGAATTTAATCCTATACACAATCACAAAGGTATGTTTTCTTTTATAGTTTTTTTAAATATTCCTTATGATTTAAAAGATGAAGATAATTTTTTTCCTGAAACTAGTAGTAAAAAACCTTCAACTTCCAGATTATGTTTTTTGCATTTAGATAATTTAGGTAATATAGTTAGTATGGATATTGATGTAGATAAAAGTTTTGAAAATAAAATAATAATGTTTCCTGCTGTGTTACAACATCAAGTTTATCCTTTTTACACTAGTGATGACTATAGAATTACAGTATCGGGTAATATAAAGTTAAAAGTATGATAGAAGAAAAATTTCCATTTGAAAGTTTTATTGGCGGTTGGTACATATCAGAAAAAGTATGTGATGAAATTGTAAATTTTTATGATGAAAATCCACATTTAAGAAAAGAAGGAAGAGTTGGTAGTAATATACCTAGAGTAGAAAAAGAGCATAAAGAAAGTTTTGATATTTACTTACACGGTTCACATTCCGTTTTTAAAAATTATATACCAGAATTACAAAAATGTTTAGAGAAATATATTGAAAAATATGAGTATTGTAATTATTCAGATGTTTTTTCTATAACTGAAAATATAAACATACAAAAGTATCCTATAGGTGGAGGATTTAAACAGTTTCATTACGAAAGAATGTCAAAAGGTGCAATGAGTAGATATTTAGTTTTTATGACTTACTTAAATGATGTAGAAGATGGTGGTACAGAATTTTTATATCAAAAAGTAAAAACACCAGCTAAAAAAGGTCTAACTATAATATGGCCAACAGAATGGACACACACTCATAAAGGTATTATAAGTAATACTAGAGAAAAAATTATTGTTACAGGTTGGTATAATTTTGTATTATGAGTAATAAAGAAATAAAATATTATGCAGTATATATAGATGATGTTCTACAAAAAGAAGGTGAAGATTTTGAATATATTGATGGACATATTAACTTTAAATTTGCACCTGAAGCAAATACAAAAATAAAAATTTACGAATTACCTGAACATAAGGATAAAGATGATTAATTATTATGATGATATTTTTGATAAAAAGTTTTTAGACGACATATCAAATGAATTGATAAAAGCACCTTGGTATGCGACAAATGTTGCAAACAGAAAATCTTGGCCATACGGTGAAATGGGGTCGCATAGATTATTAGGAGATTTGTTTTTTTATAGACACAATTTTGATGATATAAGATATAATACTAATAGAAATTTATCTAACACTTTCGTTAATTCTTTTTATGCTATAACAAAAAGACTGAATAAAAATTTACGATTAATGGAATGTGTTACGAATTTACAGTTTAAAGGTATGGATGGTTCTATTCATATTGATGGTAGAGATGACCAGACCGCTTATATATTAATGTTGAGTAATGAGGTTGCTGAAAATATTGGTGGTGAATTTATAAATGAAACAATGAACATAACTGTACCTTATAAGTATGGTAGAGTTATAGAAATAACAGCTAGTGATAATCATAAAGCAAATGCTTTTAGTGAACCACATATTGCTAGAATGTCAGTAAAGTGGTTAGGAGAAAATATATAATGAGTAAAACTGTTTATTGGGCACCATATTTTGAAAACAATGAGAGTAATTGGAACTTATTGTTTGAAGAACCTTTTAATTTACACAAATTTAATGTAGAAAATAATAAAACAAATTTTGATAATAATAGTAGATTAAAAAAAGTATTACTATGTCCAGCTTCAAATCAATTAAATAAAAACACTTTTGTTTTTAAAAATCCAATATCAACGGAATTAGAAATACAAGAAGGTGATATTTATTATAAATCAAAAAATTTTTATGAAACTAGTATTACTGATATACAAGGATTAATTAATTATGGTTTGCCTGTAATTATGTTTTGTGAAGATGATTTAGAAGTAACTATGACTTCTCCTTATTCATCACATTGTCCACATTTACAACACGCTTCTTTGATACCTGGAAAGTTTAACATTAGTAAATGGTTTAGACCCATAAATTTTGAGTTTAGGTTTCACAACAATAAATACTTTAAAATAGATAAAGATGAACATATGGCATATTTCGTTTTTAACACAAACGAAGAAATTTCATTAAAAAGATTTGAAATGAATGAAAAATTATTAAAAATAGCTAATACTTGTTCTAATTCTCCTGTTTGGGAACAATTTGTTCCTTTATATGAAAGATATAAAAGATTTACAAATTCAAAAACAAATAAAATTGTATTGAATGAGATTAAAAGGAGTGTTGTATAAATGTTAACAGACTTATTTAAAATAGGAATATGGGTTGTAGATTTAACTTTAGATAACGATAGTATTGCTGATTATTGTTATAAGTTAAGAGAACAAGATAATGAAGGACGATTTGTTTCTAATAGAGGAGGTTGGCAATCTAACCCATTAACTGGTGAACATCAACCTTTAAATTCATTATTTCAGGCTATAGTACAACACGGATATGATTATGCTAAAGGCATACAATTAAAAACAAAACCATTTGAAAAAATTGACGATATATGGGTCAATATTAACGGATATAAAGATTATAATTTAGCTCACGACCATCCTGGTTCTATGATTTCAGGAGTTTATTATGTAAAAAATTCTCACACAGGCGGTGACATAATGTTTGATAGTCCATATTCTGCTTTAATGAATGGATATTGGTGGGATTACTTTGAGAAATATAATGATTATACAAGTTCACAATACAGATGTGCTTCTACAACAGGAAAACTTATATTGTTTCCTAGTTGGTTAATACATTTTGTAATGCCTAATAAAAATCAAAATGAGGAAAGGATTTCTATATCCTTTAATTTAAAATGAAATTAAAAAATGATGGTTATTTTGACTATTGGTACTGGCCTAATGTAATTAGTCAACCAAATATTAAAACCTTAAATAATTTTATACAAACAAACTGTGATGGTATAGAAAATCCTGATGCTGGTGCTAGAGATAATGAAGGAAAATTAAAAAAAAATTCAAGTGTTAAGGTTATTAAATGGTTTAAAATTAGAGAAACTATGGATTATATAATTGACCTAGCTTATGAAATTAATAATGAACACTTTGGATACAATCTTTATAATACAACAGCAGAAAAAGAATTGTTACATTCTACTTATTCATCATCAAATCAAGGACATTATGATTGGCATACAGATAGTTCAGGATCACACATATTAGATTGTAAATTAACAGTTATAATTAATTTATCTGAACAGGAATATAAAGGTGGTGATTTTCAATATATGTTAGGAAACATATATGATATAAAAGAATTTAACAAACCTGGAAGTATGATTATGTTTAAATCGTTTTTAAATCATAGAGTATTGCCAGTAACTAAAGGTGAAAGAAAGTCATTAACAATGTTTTTAAATGGACCTAGGTTTATATAATGTACGATATAAAAGAATTAGTTTGGGAAGAACATAAAAACGCTGAAAGGCAAGAGTTTGTAAAAATATTAATGTCAGGTGAAATTAATCCTGAATTATATGCAACCTATTTGTATAATCAATTACAATGTTATGCTGAATTAGAAAAATGGGGCAATCACAACGGTCTATTCAGACAAACACCAGGTTTACAAAGAGCAGAAAATATACACAAAGATTATACAAAGTTGTGGACTAAATCAGAAAAACCTATAATTACACAAAGTACAAAAGAGTATATAGAACATATCAATACAATAACAGACGATCCTGAAAAGTTATATGCACACATTTATGTAAGACATTTAGGTGATTTATCTGGCGGTCAAATGATTGCTAGAAAAGTACCTGCAAAAAGATATTACGACTTTGGTGCAAATGGACAAGAGTGGAAAAGAATAGTAAAAGAAATAATTAATAATTATCTTAACGCATATGAAATGAATGTAGTGCCAGAGGCAAAACTATGTTTTAACTTTGCAACAAGATTATTTAAAGAAATGAATGATTTAAGTTATAGAGATACTGAAAATGATCCTTTTAGAGGAACTTCTATGGAAGGTAAAGATTAATGATTTGGGACAGACTTATAAAGTGTAAAGACGAAATAGTAGCAACACTTA
>Ga0222719_10004898_pt1 | contig 11659 bp, 13 predicted proteins | sample C33_34DmetaG_FD_165039 | JGI IMG/M metagenome (GOLD analysis project Ga0222719, IMG submission 165039) | Estuarine water microbial communities from San Francisco Bay, California, United States - C33_34D | ecosystem: Environmental > Aquatic > Marine > Unclassified | place: USA: California...
TTATTCGAGGAGGTGGCGCGCATAAAGAAATCTCACTCCCGAAATTTTGTAATCAAGAGTGAGATTTGTGACCCCAGCGGGATTTGAACCCGCGCTACTGCCGTGAGAGGGCAGCGTCCTAGGCCGCTAAACGATGGGGCCCTAGTTGCAACCTAGAAATCATGCCATAAACCAGCCCGTTGGGCAATCTAACGGCTGAGTAGGGCCAAGCCCTTCGGCTTTATCTCAACCGAGAACGGTGCTGGGCCAATAATCTCGCCATCGCATGTCATTGGAAACCCATCATTTTCTATTCTCACCTTCGAGGCCTTGAATATCTCCACCTCGGCATAACTAACATGCTCACCTTTGTAGACCTTGGGGAAAATCTCGAGCAGCTTGCGCCTTGACACCTCGTGCAGGATGAAGACCTCGACCTCACCATCGGTAATCTCCGACTGAGGAGAGATCTTCATGCCTCCCCCAAAGTTCTTCACATTGGCAACCCCACACAGCATTGCCTTGAACTCACGAGAAACGCCATCAGCTATTAGTCGGTAGGCAATTGGCTTGAATTTTGGAAGCTCCAAGAACAGCGCTGCGACATAGGAGTTTGGGCCCTTTGGCCAGACCAATCTGTTGGCCCGCTCAGCGCATAGGGCGTCAAAACCTGCGGAGATAGAGCCCAGTGACCAGAACTTTCGATAGTCGGTTTCTACCCACATCACATCCACTTCTCTGGGACACTCAAGGGTTCCCACGATGTTTGCAACAGCCGCTGAGGTGTCAGTGAGTGGGACAGCTAACTCCCTGACCTGATCGTTTCCACTGCCGGCAGGGACCAGACCTAGCGGTAGTGAGTACTCCATCGCAAGGTTGACGCCTAGCTGCGAGGTGCCATCGCCACCGATAGCGACTAGTCCCGAGATTTCTTTTGCGGATGCTTTGACCTTGGCGCGGATATCGTCCTGGCTAGTCCCGCTGAGATTGGTGGTTGCAATCCCGGCCTCGGCGAATGCTGCCAGGGCCCGCTCTCCCACCTCGTTACCTCGGCCGCGATTAGCGGCGGGGTTGATAATTACTCCTAGTGGCTTCATTGCCACCTCCTAATGGCTCAAACATAGACTGATTGCGGGAGGTTCGCCATGAGGGTCACAAAGCACGAGCACGCCTGCCTCGTAGTTGAAGAGCAGGGTCACAAACTTGTGGTCGATCCGGGCATGTATTCGGAGAGGCTTCCAGAGCTTACAAACGTCGTTGCACTGACCCTCTCCCATGTCCACGATGACCACAGCTTTCGGCCTCATGTGGAGAAGTTGCTTGAGCAGTTTCCCGAGATAAAAATCTTTGGTACTCAGGAGGTCGCCGAGAAACTCAAGGGCTTGACGGTGACAGTTGTCTATCACGTTGACCGGTATGAAGTTGGCCCCTTCACTTTTGATTTCTTTGGCTATTTCCACCAGGAAATCCACCGGTCGATACCTCTGGTGCAGAACTTTGGCCTCATGGTGAACAGCGAGCTTTATTACCCCGGCGACAGCTACACCATCCCTGAGGTGGACGTGGGCACCTTGGCCTGCCCATCGAGTGCACCCTGGCTAAAAATCGGGGACGTGATTGACTTTGTTTCTGCGGTCAAGCCGAGGCGATCATTTCCCACCCACAACGCCCTGCTCTCAGAGCATGGCCACAAGCTACAAAACTCAAGAATTCAAGAGCTCACAGAGAGTTTCGGCGGAGAGTTTCGATATTTAGAAGTGGGACAGGGCTGGGAGCTCTAGACCGCCACAATCACCGCAGCCAACAACATCGCAATCGTCGTTCCACCCCAGAGCCGCTTCTCTTTTTGGCTCCGAGTTATGTTGTTCGCAATGGCGCTAAGCCCCGCAAAGACCGCGAAGCCCCAGTTAGCGATTGAGTTCCCCGCCGGGTCCAATAGCGGCGTAAAGACCCCGAGCTGCGCCAGGTAGTGACCGGCAATTGCGAACATGACAAGTGCCGAAAACACGCTGGCAATGCGAAAAGGTAGCTTCAAGATTCCGGGGTTTTGACCACCGTAGGCATACTCACCCAACGGGGCGCCAAGAACAATTGCGATTTGAAAAAGTGCGGTTGCGACGTAAGCAAAAACTAAGAATCCCGCTGCAAATGCGTCGAGCATTTAAGCTCCGAATCTGATTGCTGGGGTACCTGGACTCGAACCAAGAACAAAGGTACCAGAAACCTCCGTGTTGCCAATTACACCATACCCCAAGGGCGAACCCTGGTCGCAAGCCTCTATCTTAGTGGGCCTTGGCAAATGCCTCTAGTCGGGCAAGTGTTACCGCCCTACCTAAAATCTCCATGCTTTCAAACAGCGGTGGAGTGACTCTGCGGCCCGAAATGGCAGTTCTCACCACACCGAATGCCACCCTCGGCTTTAGCTCGGCCTTCTCGATCAGCGCTTCGCTAAGCGCTGCCTGAATGGCCTCTGTGGTGAACTCGGAGAGGTCTGCGATTGCATCGTGGGCTAGCTGAGCAATCTTTCCCGAATCCTCACCCAGCTGGCCCAGGGCATCCTGGTCAAAGCTAATCTCCTCATCGAAAAGGAAACTCACCATGCCGCTCGCCTCGCCCAGCACTGTGATTCGCTCCTGGATAAGTGGCGCAGCCTGCTCCAAAATCCCAAGCTCTCGCTCACTCGGCGTAGACCCGATCACCCCTGCGGACTGAAGGTAGGGCACAAGTCGCTCCCTAAAGTCATTTGGTTCCAAGAGCCTGATGTGTGCGGAGTTGATGGCATCGGCCTTCTTCTGGTCAAACCTGGCCGGGTTTGGATTGACATCTGCAATATCGAAGCTTTCACACATCTCATCGAGGGTGAAGATGTCCCTGTCCGCAGAAATCGACCATCCAAGAAGTGCGAGGTAATTCAGCAGCCCCTCTCGGATAAACCCTCTGTCGCGGTGAAGGAACAGATTGCTCTCCGGGTTTCGCTTACTTAGCTTTTTGTTGCCCTCCCCCATTACAAACGGCAGGTGACCAAACTTCGGCACAAAATCGGTGATGCCAGCCTCAACCAGCGCGTTGTAGAGAACTATCTGTCTGGGTGTTGAGGAGAGTAGGTCCTCTCCCCTGAGCACGTGAGTGATTCCCATGAGAGCATCATCAACTGGGTTCACGAGCGTGTAGAGGGGTTGGCCTCCAGGCCTCACCAGCACAAAGTCGGGGAAGCTACCGGCCGGGAATGTGATCTCTCCCCTCACGAGGTCCGTAAAAGTAAGGTCTTCTGCCGGCACCTTGAGCCTGAGAGCCGGCTTTCTGCCTTCGGCAACGTAGCGCTCACGCTCAGCCTCGGATAGTTCTCGCTCTGAGTTGTCGTAGCCAAGCTGAACAGCCCGACCCGCAGCCTTGTTGCGCTCTTCGATTTCCTCCGCGCTCAGGTAGCTTTCGTAGAGGTGCCCGGAGGCCTTGAGTTTTTCAATGACATCCAGATAAATCTGGCCGCGCTCGCTCTGACGATAGGGCCCTGCAGCTCCGCCAACATCGATGCCCTCGTCCCAGTCCAGACCCAACCAGCGCAGGGCATTAACCAACTGCTCATAGCTTTCCTCGGTGTCTCTAGCGGCATCGGTGTCCTCAATGCGAAAGATGAATTTGCCACCGGTTCTTCTCGCATACGCCCAGTTGAAGAGAGCTGTGCGGATAAGCCCAACGTGAGGGGTGCCGGTCGGGCTTGGGCAGAAACGAACTCGGATGTCTTTGCCCGAGGCTTTCGTCACGGGTGCATTTAGCGAAGTCATGATTACCCGAAAGCTTATTTGACGAAGCTGTGCAGGGTGCCGATTCCCTCGATGCTGCACTGAACATCATCTCCAGCTACCACCCCAGAAATCCCAGCGGGTGAGCCTGTCAGGACGATGTCCCCAGGCTCTAATGTGAAGTTTTGGGATATGTAAGAGATTAGAAACTCTGGTGAGTAGACCATCTCGGATGTACTTGCATCCTGCTTAGTCTCACCGTTTATGGTTGAGCTGATTCGCTTGTTATGGGGCACAAAATCGGTCTCAATCCATGGGCCGACCGGGCAGAAACTGTCAAAGGCTTTGCTCCGAGCCCACTGCAGGTCCGCGAACTGGATATCTCTTGCCGTTACATCGTTGGCAACCGTGTAGCCGAGGATGTAATCGCCGACATTCTCCTGGGCAATATTCTTAGCCCGCTTGCCAATCACAACCGTCAGCTCCGCCTCAATCTCTACCTGCTTGGACTGTTGGGGAAGAACTATCGCCTCACCGCTAGCGACAATCGCGCTAGGGGGCTTGAAGAAAATCAGTGGCTCACTCGGGGTCTCTTGGTGTATCTCTGCGGCGTGAGAGGCAAAGTTGAGACCCACGAGAACTATTTTCTTTGGCTCCACAGGGGCCAGAAGCTTCACATCAGCTAGCGCAAAACTCTCGCCAGACTCCTTGATTTCTGAGTAGGGATCTCCTGCAAGCTGGCGAATCTGCTCGCCCTCTAGGACTCCGTAGCTGGTGCTGTTTCCTGAGGTGAATCTGACTAGGCGCATGCGCTATCTACTCAGCTTCAACATCCAGCTGTGGCGGTCCGGGACCTTGCCATACTGAATTCCGGTTAGTTCATTCCTCATCGAAACCGTTATGGGGCCAGGCTCGTTGCCACCAATGACTATTTCTTCCTCGCGGGACTTTAGAAGCCCCACCGGAGTGATGACGGCGGCTGTGCCGCAGGCGAATACCTCGGTGATCTTGCCTGCGGAGATTGACTCGCGAAGCTCAGCTAGGGACATCTTTTGCTCTTTGACCTCATGACCGCCGTCTCTGAGGAGCTGTATTACCGAGTCTCTCGTAATGCCGTGAAGGATGGTTCCATCCAGAGGAGGTGTAACCACGCTGCCATCAGCGTGCACAAAGAAAAGGTTCATGCCGCCAAGCTCTTCGATATAGGTTCCGGTGTCGGCATCTAGGAAAAGCACCTGGGAGCAGCCGTTGTCGTTGCCCTCCTGCTGCGCCAAAAGCGACGCTGCGTAGTTGCCACCGGTCTTAGCCTCACCCGTGCCATGCTTTCCGGCTCGGGCCGAATCCAAGGCAATCCAGATCGACACCGGCTTGATTCCTCCCGTGAAATAGGGGCCAACAGGGGATGCAATGACGCGGTACTCGACTCTGTGAGCTGCTCTCACCCCAAGGAAATTCTCGGCCGCAATCTCGAAGGGCCTGAAATAAAGCGTCTTCTCGCCCTCGGGTTGTGGTACCCAATCGCCATCGAGTGCGATTAGCTCCTCTAGGGACTGGACAAAGAGCTCGGCAGGCAGCTCGGGTAGCGCCATTCGCTTGGCAGAACGCTGCAGTCTCGCCGCATTCATGTCAGGTCTAAAGGTCCAAATCGAGCCGTCCTGGTGACGATAGGCCTTGATGCCCTCAAAAATTTCTTGGCCATAGTGAAGAACGGCCGAAGAGGGGTCCATCATTATCGGTCCGTAGGGAATCACCTGCGCTGAGTGCCAACCCTTGTCCTTTTCCCAAGTGATAACCACCTGGTGGTCGGTGAAGTGAGTGCCAAAAGTCGGGTTCGCAATGATGCGCTCGCGCTCTGAGGCAGCAAGGGGATTCTGGTTTACCGAAACCTGAAACTGCATTTTCTAAATTCTCTCCAGTATCGCTTTAGCGATTTCCGCTGTTCCTCCTGCAGGATTTGATTCTGCTAGGTAGTCGGATACCGCATCTTCAATCTTCTTAGCTGCTGCCGAATGGCCAAGGGTTCTTGCCAGAAGTGCCGCGGAAAGGATTGCCGCGGTTGGATCAGCCAGGTTTTTTCCGGCGATGTCTGGAGCTGATCCATGAACGGGTTCGAACATGGAGGGATAAGCCCCTGTGGGGTTTAGGTTAGCGGAAGCGGCCAGCCCAATGCCACCTGATATTGCAGCTGCGAGGTCGGTGATTATGTCTCCGAAGAGGTTGTCGGTAACAATCACATCGAAGCGCTCTGGACTATTGACCATGTGAATAGTCGCGGCATCGATGTGCATGTAGTCGTGGGTTACCTGGGGAAATACTTTTGCCACTTCCTCGACTACCCGAAGCCAAAGCTTTCCAGCGTGGACAAGCACGTTGGTCTTGTGGACCAGGGTGAGCTTTTTGCGCTCGCGAGTATTTGCAAGTTCAAACGCATATCGAACTGCCCTCGATACTCCGTGGTAGGTGTTTACCGAGACCTCGTTGGCCAGCTCATGCTCACTGCCCACACGCAAAGCCCCACCATTGCCGACGTAAGGACCCTCGGTCCCCTCGCGAACGACAACGAAATCAATTTCTCTAGCACCGGCTAGGACCGAGCTCACACCTTCAAAGAGCTTGGTGGGGCGAAGGTTTATGTGATGGTCAAATGCAAACCTAAGCTTCAATAGCAGCCCGCGCTCTAGGACGCCGGAGGGAACCCTAGGATCCCCTATAGCCCCCAGCAATATCGCGTCATGGCTTCTTAGCTGAGCAAGGTCCTCATCGGTCAATACCTCGCCACCCGCTAGATAGCGATTAGCTCCGAGGTCGTAAGTTTTTGTCTCAACGGTTATGGCTTCGAGGGCCTTCTCCAGAGCTTCAAGGGCAACGCTGGTCACCTCAGGACCAATGCCGTCTCCGGGGATGACAGCCAGATTTAGCGTGCTCAAGATTGCCTCACAATTTTCTGTGACAACCCTATTCGCTTTTGCCTACCCTTGCCCTAAATTGCTAAAGGTAGAGCGCCAAAGGGAGGATTATTTGCGCTACGTGATTTTTGTAATTGACTCTGAGTCAAACTCCGGCACCGGGGGTGAAATTGAGGCCATTGATTCCTTCAATGAGGACCTCAGAAAAAACAACCAGCTCATTATGGCCGCTGGCATCACTGGCTCAAAGGGAGGCCTATTGATTGACAACCGAGATGGATTGTTCAGTGTCAACCAGGGATCTCTAAATGGCGATGAGTTCTACAGCGGATTCTGGATTGTGGAGGCAGACGATGAGCGCCAAGCCAAAGACTTAGCCCTCAGAGGATCACTGGCATGCAACCGGAAGGTTGAATTACGAGCATTCCTCTGAGGGCTTGCAGACATAAGTTGGCCTCTGGATAGATCTGAATATTGGGCCTCTGCTACCGAAAGCGACGGTCCCACTCAGCTGAGCTAATCGGTAACTACCTCTAGGCCGAGCTGGGTGCTGGCGTTTGCGACCGAACCGCCGTTTACAAGCTCTCCTGTGAAGCCGATGCTTTCCATGAAGTCGATTGCCTGACCTGCCCGGTTTCCAGAGCGGCAGTAAATGTAGTAGTCGGCACTCTTGTCCAAGGTCTCAAGCTGTGCGGCAAAGTCGCTGTCAGCAATACCCATGCGGACTGCACCTGAAAGGTGGCCTGAATTCCATTCCTCTGGGGTGCGGACGTCGATGATTGCTGCGTAGTCCTGTGGGTTCATTTCTTCCGGTGCACATCCTGTTAGGCCAAATACGGCGACTAGGGCAATTATGCCAGCGGCAAGAGTCTTCAAAAGCTTCACGGTGGTTCCTTTCCAGATACCCCCTAGGGTATGTGCTATAGTCAAGTAAGTCAAGTTCGAATGGAGCGTGTTATGGAGATTCCAGCACCGGAGATCGACTCTGTAAAGAAGCGTCTTGCAAGGGCCCAGGGCCAGCTAGGCGGAATTATCAAAATGCTCGAGGAGGGTCGTGAGTGCACAGATGTACTGACCCAGCTCGCAGCGGCAAACTCGGCGATTAGCCGCGCTGCGTTTTCCCTCATCGCCTCCGGCATCGCAAACTGCGCGTCAAGCGAAGAGGGCGATGCTGACCGGGCAAAACTTGAAAAAGCTTTCCTTTCACTGAGCTAGGAAGAAGTAAATGAAGGTAGTAATCGTTGGTGGTGTCGCGGGCGGAATGTCCACCGCCACCAGGCTGAGAAGGCTCCGTGAGGATGCCGAGATCATTGTTTTTGAGCAGGGACCACACGTCTCCTATGCAAACTGCGGTTTGCCGTATCACATTGGTGAGGTTATCCCCGCCGAGAAGGACCTGCTGCTGCAGACTCCTCAGTCCTTAGGTGATCGCTTTCGCCTAGACGTCAGGGTTCACTCACGAGTAGTTGGAATCGACCGCGACTCTAAGACGGTGAGCGTGAAGAACCTCGAAACCGGAGAGGAATATCTCGAGAGCTTCGATTCTCTGGTGCTCTCAACAGGTGCCAAGCCTCGGATGGTTCCGATACCGGGACTCGAGCGTGCCAAAGTCCTGAGGGACGTCCAAGACGCAGTTGAAATAAAGCAGCTCGTGGACGAAAAGCAGATTTCCTCGGCAGCAATTATTGGTGCGGGCTTTATCGGTGTCGAACTTGCTGAGAACCTTCAGGAGCGCGGCATTGACACCACAATCGTCGAGTTCAGAGAGAACATCCTCCCCCAGTTTGATCCAGAGATGATCGAGCCGCTGCAGGCGACGCTCGTTGAGCACGGCATCAAACTTGCTCTGAGCGCAGAGACCGAGGAGGTCCTCGAAGACACTCTTAGGCTCAAGGACGGCAGAGTAATACCCGCCGACCTCGTGGTCGCCGCAATCGGTGTCGTAGCGGACCATCAGCTTGCAGTTGACTCTGGGTTAGAGATCGGCAAAGCCGGAGGTATTGCCGTAAACGAGCAGATGCAGACCTCGGATCCCAACATCTATGCCGTTGGAGATGCTGCCGAAAAGACGAGCCTTATAACAGGCGAGTCTCAAATGATCTGGCTTGCAAACCTCGCAAACCGCCACGGACGACTAGTTGCGGACGTAATTGCCGGCGAGAAGGTTGCGGCTAAAAGGTCAATCGGCACCGGCATCATCGGGGCCTATGGCATGGCAGCTGCACTCACTGGAATTACCGAGGGGCTAGCCCAGCGCATGAGCATTCCCCACAAAGTCATTCACCTTCACCCAGGTAGCCACGCAGGCTACTACCCAGGTAGTGAGCGCGTGAGCCTAAAGGTCTTGTTTGACCCAGATTCTGGCAAGCTGCTTGGTGCTCAGGGGATTGGCAAAGACGGTGTGGACAAGCGCATTGACGTAATTGCCACTGCCATCTACGCAGGACTGAGCGTGGACGATCTTATGAACTTGGAGCTTGCCTATGCACCGGCTTTTGGAAGCGCGAAAGACGCAATTAACCAAACCGGCTACGTGGGCAACAATGCTCTAAGCGGGAAGACCCTAACCATTCAGTGGCACCAGCTCAAGGAAGCAATGCAGCAGGGAACTTTGCTGGTGGATGTTCGAACCCAAGAGGAGAACTCGGCTGGGAGCATTCCAGGCTCCATCCTGGTTCCCATTGACACTTTGAGAGAAAACATCGAGCAGCTAAAAGGCAAAGAGGTTGTCGTTACCTGCGCAGTTGGACAGCGCGGTCACACCGCAACTCAGCTGCTGAGATCTCACGGAATTAGCGTGCAAAACCTAGATGGCGGCTACACCACCTGGCGGGCCGGCATGGATGCCCGCGAGCGGGCAAAGGTTGCTAGTACTGCTCTGTAATAGAGATCGCGCGAATCATCTCGGCCTGGATCTGTTCCTTTAGGCCCTCAAGCAGCCCAGGAGCAATCGGCGAATCCACCGTGATGACGCTCAAGGCCTTACCTCCCTTTTGCTGACGCGCAATGGTCATCGCTGCAATGTTGATCTGGGTCTCAGCAAAAGCTGCGCCGTAGATGGCAACGATTCCGGGACGGTCTTGATAGACCATGACGACCATGTTGTCAGCCATCGAAAGCTCAACGTCATAGCCATTTATTGACACGACCTTTTGGTGGTGCTTTGGCCCAATAACCGTGCCACCTGCCGAGACCACGCTGCCATCGGAGAGCACAGCCTTCAATGTGGTGACGTTGCGGTACTCGTCGCTGACGGTGTCTTGAGTAAGCCGAACCTCTACCCCGCGCTGCTCGGCCATGATTGGTGCGTTTACGTAGGAGACCTGCTCGGTCACCATGGTCTGGAACAGTCCCTTGAGGGCAGCCAGCTTCAAAACCGTGACATCGTGAGCCGCAATCTCGCCTCGTGCTTCAAACTCAACCGAAACGATTGAGGTGTGAGCAAGGCCGGCGACAATCTGCCCGAGCTTCTCGGCAAGGGGAATCCCTGGCTTCACGGAGGAGTCAATGACGCCTCCGGCGACATTTACAGCATCCGGCACCAAGTCTCCGGCGAGTGCGAGCCTCACGCTCCTGGCCACTGAGACACCCGCTTTCTCCTGAGCCTCATCGGTAGAGGCACCGAGGTGCGGGGTAAGGATTACATTCTCAAGCTCCAGAAGCGGTGAACCGGTAGGAGGCTCGGAGACATAGACGTCTAGGCCCGCACCAGCAATCTGGTCTGACTTGAGTGCTTCATAGAGGGCATCCTCATCGATGATGCCTCCGCGAGAGCAGTTAACAATTCTCAGGTTTGGCTTGGCCATGGCGAATTCTTGGGTTGAGATCATGCCTGTGGTCTCGGCAGTCTTGGGGATGTGAATTGTGACATAGTCACTTCGCTTCATCAGCTCTTCAAGATCTACAAGCTCAACGCCGATCTGCTCGGCCCTTGCCTGCGTCACATAGGGGTCGTAGCCAATCAGGGTTGCGCCAAAGCCTGCAAGACGTTGGGCAACAAGTGTTCCAATTCGGCCCAGGCCAACAATTCCGATGGTCTTCTCATAGAGCTCAACACCGGTGAATTTACTCCTGAGCCACTTGCCCTCTTTCATGGAGGCATGGGCATCAGGGATGTGTCTGGAGAGGGCCATGATGTGGCCAATGGCCAGTTCTGCGGCCGAGATAACATTCGAGGTTGGCGCATTTACCACCATGACACCTGCCGCGGTGGCGGCCTTGATGTCGACGTTGTCAAGCCCGACTCCGGCTCTCGCTATGACTTTGAGTTTTGGGGCCTTTGATACGGCCTCTTCATCCATCTTGGTGGCAGAGCGAATCAGTACCGCATTCGCATCAGCGAGCGCGTCAAAGAGGGCTGACCGATCGGTGCCGTCAACACTGCGGACGTCAAAATCCGGACCGAGCGCCTCTACAGTTGCCGGGGATAGCTCCTCGGCAATCAGAACAATTGGCTTGGACAATAGCTGACCTAACGAAAATCTACGATGATGGGATTTCCGCTAAGTCTAGCGATTTATTGCTAGCGAGGGCAGGTGCAGAGCTGTGACTCTGCAACACCGGCAAGCGCCTCTTCGACGTGCTGGCCGCACCCTTCCCAGGTGACCTTGCCGCAGCTTGAACAAATGGCTTGTGAGCACATAACAATTCCTTTTCTTGAATCTTGTTTCAATTTAGTTTACTAATACCCCTGGGGGTATTACAAAACGCCGAAAGAAAAGTCCCCGTTGCCGGGGACTAAATCTTTTTGGCTTACCTCGCGGCGGAACCCTCTTGGTAGTCGTCATCGTTCTGAATCCAGCTGAAGAGTTTGCGCAGCTCGCGACCGGTGGCCTCAATTGGGTGCTGCTCCCCCTTGGCGCGCAGTGCCTTGAACTCAGGTCCGCCCGCATCCTGGTCTCCGATGAAGCGATCGGCAAAGGCGCCGGACTGAATGTCAGCTAGCACCGCCTTCATGTTCTCCTTGACCGATGGGTCGATAACCCTTGGTCCGGAGACGTAGTCGCCATACTCAGCGGTGTCGGAAACGCTCCA
>Ga0222719_10004900_pt1 | contig 11654 bp, 22 predicted proteins | sample C33_34DmetaG_FD_165039 | JGI IMG/M metagenome (GOLD analysis project Ga0222719, IMG submission 165039) | Estuarine water microbial communities from San Francisco Bay, California, United States - C33_34D | ecosystem: Environmental > Aquatic > Marine > Unclassified | place: USA: California...
ACACTTGAAAGAGTTAGGACTATATGAAGAAGAAAATCCTGGAGAAGAGTTTATCTCCAGACAATAAACTATTTATTATTATGACCAAAAAGAAAGTAAATAAATTTTCTACTTGGAAAAAGAAGAAGCCTTTGGAAAGAAAGGTAGCAGACGACCTTGTTAGGAAGTCTGAACTTAACGATAAGTTAAGGGATAAGAAGATCGATACATCCTTTCTCGATCTATTTTAACTAAAATTTTTTTATGAAAAGATTATTATTAACCATTCTAATAAGTGTGATGTGTACAGGAATTATGGCATTTACAGTCAATAGAATGACAGCTCCTCCAATCGAAACTAAAATAATAAATACAGTTTCAGAAATAGTGCTTCCGGAAATAAAAGTAGAAGCTCCTGAAGTAGAAATAGAAATTAAAAATCACGATAAGTTTTTAGATGATATAGGATTTAGAGAATCATCCAATAATTACAAAGCCGTTAACCAATTTGGTTATTTAGGTAAGTATCAATTTGGAAGAAAGACTTTAAATGCTATTGGTTTAAAAGATATCTCTAACTATGAGTTTTTATCTGATCCTACTATTCAAGAGTTAGCTATGGCTGAACTACTTCAAAGAAATAAAAGAACTCTGAGAAGAGAGATCGAAAAGTATCAAGGTAAAGTAATCAACGGTATTTATATTACAGAGTCAGGAATACTTGCAGCAGCCCATTTAGGAGGTGCAGGTAATGTTAAGAAGTTCTTTAGAAAAGGATATGAATTTGAAGATGGTAATGGTACTAAAATGACTTCTTATATGGTTAGATTTGCTGATTATAGCTTGGATATTAGATAAAAAGTTCTTATATTTAGATATGGAAAAACAGGGAGAGATTGTAAAACTAATAAACGACTACAACACTGCAGGTGTTTTAGAAATCAATATAAAAGATCATTGGTATAGAACTACCTCTAGATATTTTAGATCACATAAAGGTCCAAGAAGGATAACAGCTCCAGATAGAGTTATTAGAGGAGATGTATGGACCCCTAACATGGTCACGACTGAGTATTTAGGACCGGTATATAAATTTAACTCAAATGAAATTATTAGATAACATGGACGATAATAAAATGCAGTTTAGCGACTACCTATGGGCCGCTTTTATATTTTTATTAGCAATGGCAGCAGTTTCTTGTACTTATGACCGCCTTGATGATGAGTGTTTGAAAGGTGAACCAATTCCTGGTACAGTCTGTATTGAGCTATATGATCCTGTTGTAGCACCCGATGGTACTCAGTACCCTAACAGCTGTTATGCTCAGAGTGATGGTTGGGAAAATGGATGTTTAATTAAAAAAGGCGAATGGTAAAGTTACACTTTAAAAATACTGATAAGTTTGAAATACTATTTAGATCTAGAACTCTAAAGGTTACAGATGCTATAGTTTTAGGAATAGAGCAAGCAATGCAAGATAATAAAAAGCAGGCTGATCTTTTTGAAATTACATTTGAAGAAGTAGAAACTGCTTATGAAGTATCCTTGAATAGAAGTGAGTGGCAGAACGCATTAGAAAATTGCTTGGATCACTACCATTCTCTAGAGATGGCCGACCAGCAAATTGAAACTTGGAAACTTTTAGAGGCGGCTAAAGTTTGGTAGTATTTTATTAATTATACTACTATTTATTATAGAATTCAAAAATTATAATAAATATTATGAAAGGTACCATATTTTCAGCAGATTTTGTAAAGGATAACAACGGTGATTTAAGATTATTAGAATTTAACACTGATACCGGTATAATCTCCTCATCAATTCCCCACCTAGATTTCAGCCCTATAACATCAATTATTTCTTCTAGTAATATCTCAGAAGTTCACGTTATTTATAAACCTAGCGGAACTAGACTTATTGAAGAATTTTCAGCGTCATTAGCTACAGGAGCCCCTTCTGTGACTACATTTACGAGAACAGTAGAAGATGCTAATGCTTTATACGCTACATCAGTAGAAGATTCTAATGATAAATTCATACTAAGACAGGCTTACGATGAAGCAGCAGTATTTGACTCTAGTTACTGTGCAAATAATATAGAACTATTTAAACTATATGACGATAATGAGGATAACGATGCAGTAGTAGAGTTCAAATATGATTCCGCTGATTATAGTCATAATAACCTCCCAGTCAATATAAATTCTGCTAACATTGCAGATACAGTAGTTAAACCAGTTAGCTCAGGACCAGGAGTTTTATTAGAATTTCATAAAATAGGAGGTTCTGGAACTTCAGAAGAAAACTTTAATGAGTACTGTAATGCTGTTCCTACTGGATCTTTAATAATGCCATATTATTTTGATGATAATAATACTCACGCATCATCAATCAGAACATTTAATATACTTTATGGAGATGATCTAAATCTAGTTAACGTAGGTTCTTATGAAGTAGATGCTATATTAGAAAAACCTACTTCTATTGCGTGGGATACTTCTGTAAGTATTAATAAATTAAATGTAAAACATTATTACGAATTTGCTACTAATTCATTTAAATGGAAAAGTGGAGGAGTGTTTGAAGAGGAAGAAATTATAAAAGAAGATGGTTCATCCCTTCGATTATCATCAGCTTCAGTAGGTGATATTGTACAATCTTACTATGTTTCAGGTTCTCCTGATACAGATGATGTTAATGAATATACTAATTGGTCCTTTCCTGGAGAAAATCTTCCAGAAGGTTCGTATGCTACTTCATCTGTAATAATTAACACAACAGAATTAAGTGTGAAGGATAATGTTATTAATCATGTAACAGTAGATGAAGGAAAAGACTTTAGAATAGATTCATCAATGCATGTACTAGCTTATGATGAGGATAGAGATTGCTTAAGATACACTTGTGTAGCAGATTTAGAACCTAATAAATTTAAATTAGTAAATGACTCTGGAAGTAATTATTCTATAACAGATAATGATTTTGAAATTCTAGACGGAGATTATAACTCTTATATTCTAGATATGGAAGAGGCAGATACTTTCTTTATAAAAGCAGGAGTAGGAGTAAAATTAATGACTCATAACTGTTTTGTAGCAGGTACAAAAATTACTCTAGCTAATGGAGAAACAGCAAACATAGAAGATCTTAAACCAGGTGATAAAGTTAAATCGGTAGACCTTTCTAATGGATGGTCTATAGAAGATCAAGAATTAGAAACTATAAGTAAAACCTCTGCAAATACTACATACAGAATTACTACATCAGCAGGTTCTTTTAGAGGAACAGCACAACACCCAATGTATGTAGAAGGAAATTGGATTCCATTAAAAGGATTGAAAATAGGGGATAAATTAAAAAATATTCACTCAGAAGAGGTAGAAATAGTCAAAATAGAAAAAATAGATGAAACTGTAGATGTCTATAATTTAATTAATGTATCTAAAAATCATAACTTCTTCGTATGGGACTTTTTAGCTCATAATAAAGATGGTCCAGGACCACTTACATGTTTTATTGCAGGAACTAAAATTACAATGGCTGACAGTTCATATAAAAACATAGAAGAAATAGTAATAGGGGATGAAGTTTTATCTTTTGATGATAACAATCAAAAAGTAACAGGAAAAGTTACTGGTATAGATCATTCACACACAGTTGGTAGTCATGCCGATGCATGTAAGACTTTAGGACATGGACCTAGTGCTTATCATTTAAATGGAGATACATCTCTTCAATTTACTCCTGAACATCCATTCAAAGTAGAAATGGGATGGGCATCATTAGTTCCTGATCCGGAACAAGAACCATATAAAACTGATGGATTTACAAGCGTACTAAAAGTAGGTGATAAGATTTTTGATACAGAAAACAACGAATGGGTAGAAATTACCTCTATCGACAACATAGAATATCCGGAAGACAAACCAGTCTATAATATTACAGTAGATACTTATCATAACTATACAGCAGGTAATAAAATAGTACATAATAAATAATATAATATGGCAACAATTTATAAAACAGTAAGCTACAGCAAAAGAGATAATAATACTACAAGAGCTATTTCGGCAGAGGAAAAAACAAAAGTTTCTGAGGTATTAGCTAACTTTAGAACTTATTTTGTAGCCAAGCATAGTTAATTAGTGAGAATACTGGTCATAAATGTTAACAGAACAGGTAGCACTGCTCTGTGTAAAGGGTTATCTAAATATTTTAATATTCCATATTTTCCTACGCCCTTTCGGGATGTGATATTAGGAAGGCCTAAGGAATTAGAATGGTATTCGTCAAATAATAACTTATTACATCAAAGAATAATAGAAGTCGATCATGAATTTTGCAGAAAACTTTGTAAAATTTACAAGCATATTATAATAACATCTCGTTATAATTTAAAGGAAGCAGCAGAAAGTTATGCATTCATGCTTGATAAGGCTGGCAAAAGAGATATTCACTGGGGATCTCATACTACTAGATATGTTTATAAAGAACCGGACAATTACCAAAAGATATATAAAATGGTTCTAGAAACTCACGAGATTGCCCTTAAACTAAGCGAAGAGTTTGATATACCTATTACATACTATGAAGATCTATTCTATAATAGCCCAGAAGAAACTCTTAACAGTCTTAAATTAGGAGTAGACTATAACAGATTTAAAAACGTCTTAGATTCTAGTAAGAAACTTAGAGTTACTAAAACCTCTTCCTTATTATGATTGCACAAAAAATCTTATTTACTAAAGAGGAATGTAAGTTAATTATAGATCAGGGAGATTTTTGGGCATCTAATAATGGTTACTTAGAGTCTGAAATAGATAATTGGAACTACGATAGAATTAATCAAGAGTCTCTAATTAAAACTGACAACATTAAAGATATATTTATAAAAAACCTCTCTGACTTTAATGTTATTGACATCCCAAAAGCAATTAAAGTACTGAAATATAGTAAGGGAGGGTATTTTGGCAGACATAAAGATAGCGGATGGAATTTTCCTGATAGAAGACTTACAGTTTTAATTCAGCTTTCAGACCATACTAGTTATGAAGGAGGTGAAATGTTAGTTGAAAATACTATTTTTCAAAAGGATATAGGAAATACCATAGTTTTCGATTCATATTGTTACCATGAACTTAAAGTCATAGAAGAAGGAGTTAGATATGCAGTAGTGTTGTGGTTAGGGTCTAAACATTTAAATAAATCATCTCTATTTTAGTTTGTAATCTCAGATATTTTTCTTATATTATAATTAAAGAAAAATGTTATGGAAAAAAGATATTATATTGCTCGTTCGAGAATGAATGCTAGAATAGCAGATACGGTTGTACAAGACGATCCAATTTCAATTGATGGTATTACTTACGAAAGAGTGTCGAAAGCTCCAATTGGAAGATCAGTTCAAAGAAGATTAAGAAAGACTGATGAAACTCAGAGAATAGTAATATACTCTTAATGAAAGATCTTAATTGGTACTATATTGCTATAGGGTTTTTAATAACTATAATAGCTCAAGTTGGAGCATGGTTCCAGCATAACTTACAATTTAAATATCCAGAGTTAGATGAGAAGTGGTGGGGTATGTATGCTTTAGCTATTCCTCTTACTTATGTATTTATACTTGCTACTAAGTATAATATGATTGGATATGGAGGAAGTATATGGGGGGCTAGATTCGTAGGATTTGCCATTGGTATGATGGTTTATGCTGTATTAATACAACTATTTTTTAAAGAACCATTTACCTGGAAGATAGCAGTTCAGCTATTCCTTTGTTTTACCATTATAGCTATACAGTCTTTCTGGAAAGATCCAGAATAAAAGTTACAATGATTAAGCAATATAAATTAGATGACATATTAATTGTGGGGGATAGTTTCTGTCATGATAGATATAGTGATTCTGGTTGGCCTAATATAGTTACTCAATATTTAACGGGGGATAAAGGAATACCTCGAGGTTATGGGTATCCTGGATGTTCTTGGTGGAGTACTCGAAATAAGTTAGTAGAAGAAATAGCAAAGTCTATTCCAAAAATTATTATTTTAACCCATACAGAAACAATGAGGATTCCCTCAGATGGTAATTATTCGTTAAATTTTTCTACGGCTGAAAGCGGTGATAAGCACCATGGTCCAAATGGAGAGCGTATAGGTAAATTAGATTTAGAATTACATCAAGCTGCAATCTCATACTATAAGCATTTAATCTCTGAAAAGTTTCATGAGTGGACTAACTTACAGTGGTTTAAAGAATTAGATGAGATGCTAGATAATCCTGAAATAGAAAAAGTCATTCATTTGTTTTCGTTTGGTTGGGAATACTCGAAACATACATTTAAAGTTGGTGTTAGTGTAGATGAGGATTTATTCCGATATCATGGTATGGAACCAGGAATGAAAAATCATATGACAGATGATGAAAACATTAAATTCGGAAGGAGTATATTAGATATAGTTGAAAACTACTCTGGAAATGGTACAAGATGTTATAATAAACTACTATAGTAATCAAAAAGAAACTGTAGGAAAAGTTGTTACTTCGAGAAATAGTTCGTATATTAAGGTTTATTAATAGTTAAAAATAAAGGTTAGTATGAATTGTTGTAAATGTAGTAATAAGATTAACCCTTTGAGGTTAAAAGCTGTTCCTGGAACTAGAACTTGTGTTAACTGTTCTACGACTGAGGCTTGGTATGTTAGAAATATTATCTCAGGTAAAACTGAATATGCTGAAACTGAGATTATAAAGGATAGCTCTGCTGCTTCTACTATTAGGAAGATGGATCAGAGATTAGGTTGGGGTAGTAATTTATATAAAGGATAATGGCACTTTGGGATGTTAACGGAAATATAGTTTATAGTGAAGGTTCATTAGGATTGGATCCAAAAGCTGCTAGCGGTGCAATGGTTAGAAGGCATTTTTATAAAGTACCTTATACTGCTTTAGGAAGTGGATCATTATTTGAGAAAGATGGTAAAGTATTTCATACTCCTTCCTGGACTGAAGTTCATCCTAAAACTGAACTATCAGATATAATAGTAGATAAAAAACCTTTCGATGAAATATTTACTGAACCTAAAACTTGGGACTTTAAAAGTGAATCATCGGATAAAGTATATACAGTAAAAATAAGTGCTAAAGGTAATTTAAGTTGTAACTGTTGGGGTTATATCGGACATAAATCTTGTAAGCACGTTAAACAGGTTAAGGAATGGGTGTAGTAAGTTTTTTAGTAATAGGAATAATTTGGTGTGGTTGGTTAGAATACTATACTACATTTGTAATGAGGCTTCGTCCATGGATTATGAACGAGAGAATGTTTCATACATTTCTATGGCCTGTTAGTATTGGAGTCTTTATATATAATTTTTTTAAATAATGGAATACAATTTAAGAGCTGCATATAGGAAAGCAGTAAAGGTAATAGATAGCTGTGAGAATGAAGAACACATTGAAGCAGCTAGAAGATATATAAACAGTTTCTTTAAACTGTACTCAACAGAGTCAAGATCTGATTGGGGTAACTTTCAAGTGAGAGTTGCTGATGATTTACTAGTTAAAAAGTATAGTAAATTATATGAAAAACTAGATGATAAACAGATATTTTTATCAGAATAAAGTTGGTAGTCTGAGAAATAGTTCGTATATTAAGGTATAATTAATAATTAAAATAAAGGTTATGTCAAAACGTGCAGAAATACTACAATTAAGATTAGATCAACTTCAGGTTGAAAAACAAGATCTGGATAACAGAACTTGGAGACTTTATAAGCGTAAGCAGAGTGAACAAAAGCTTATGTTGGAATCTTACTTTACTATACCTAATAAAAAGTTTGCTTGTAAGGCTAGTGATACTACAGCAAGATTAGTTTATGCTGATGATCAATATGGTGCAATGGTAGAGTACGTACTTAATGATAGATGGTCAAGAGATGAAAATGCAGAAAGAGTTCAGGATAGCAAAGTATACCATAACGGTACTACTCTTAAAGATCTTGACGAAAGTGTTATTGAACAAGCTCAGGCTAGACTTGACTTTATGCAAGTAGCTGTTGACTTCAATGACGATATAATTGCTCATTGGAATGCTATTGAGAAGAAATATGATAGACTTGTAGGTTCTTTTTATACTGCTAAAGATGAGTTGTATAAAGCTATTATTGATCAAGAGAGGGATATTGAAAAACTTGAAAAGGAAACTTTGAAAGAGCTTTTAACTACTTCAGGTGTAGAGTTTACTGCTAATGGTGGAAGACTTCCTGAACTAGAAGTTAGATGGGATTGGAATATCAATAGAATTAAGAAGTTAAAAGTAACTAGATTAACTCCTTCTGGCAAGTCAGCTGATGTTGAGCTATTAGTTAAGTCAAACAGATGGGATAATGATAAGGATGAGTATGTAGAGTTTGACGAGCTTAGAACATTTGAGTCAGTTAGATTTGACAAGATACAGAGATTGCTCAGAAGAGCTCAAGTAAATAATAAAATAGTAAGTTAACCTTTATTTAGTGAAGGGCCTTCGGGCCCTTTTTTTACTATGGCATATATTAGAAAAAATGATTATATACCGATTACCGTAGCTTACAAAAAGAAGTACGGTAAGAAAGTGTATATAGAAACATTCACAGATCAAAGAACTCCTGATAGATTACTTAGTACCCGTACTAAGATTCTTCCTAAGGATTGTGAGATATTAGATATAGGAGTAGGAAGGGTATTTGAAGAAGTATATAAAAAGAAGTATGAATAATCTAAAATATAAAGAGTTTCTAAACAGAAGACATTCTAGTTTTAAAATAGCTGGGGGTAAGTACAAATGGTGGGGTGTAGACTCAGAAGAAAACTTCAAAAATAATATAGATAAATTAGGATTTTATGTTGATAATCCTATAGAGTATAATATTAACAGGCATTTGTTCAGATGTGAATTTGATTTTGATAAAAACGCTGAAGGAATGGATGTAGATATAGCAGTTGGCTGTTCTCATACTTTCGGTACAGGTCATTTATTAGAGAACACCTGGCCTTATATTGTTTCTAAACATACTGGCAGAAAAGTAATTAATCTAGGATGCCCAGGCCATGGTGTTGAGACAGCATATATAAATCTTAAAAAGTATATCGAATTCTTTAATGTTAAAAACGTTTTTCATTATCAGCCAATTTACTCCAGATATTACGTATATGACGGTATACACAACTCCTTTATTCTTACAACAGAAACTTCAAATTTTAATAAAGCTTCTTGGTCTGAAGAATATATAAAAACATGGTTGATTTCTGATGAACTTATTCTTCATAATCACTATAAGTTAGTAGATGCATGTAAAGGAGTTTGTAGTTTTAATAATATTAACTACTTACATCTTAATGATATTCCTTCTAATGGAGTTTTTGATATAAGTAAAGGAATAGCAAGCGGGTATTGGAGAGTTACTTCTGAAATAGAAAGTGATATAGTTGCTAGGGACTTATTTCACTATACAGTAGCAGGTATGAAGGAAATTGCAAATACGTTTATAAATAAGCTATGAGATTAATATACATGCAGGACACAATTGACTATATGCATAAGGTTAACCCAGAGTTACTAAACGAGTTAGTTAGGTATGGTGATCCAGAAATAAAAGAAATAATAAGAGAAGATGTTATTAAATATTACGCTTTCAATATTGATTAGCCTCTTGGGAGGAAATCTTAAGTTAGAAAACAAAGCAACTAAGTCCTTATCAAAGTATTACGACACACCTGTAACTATCGTAGATACAGGGAGAGATAACTTAGATGGAAGGTTATACTATATTACTAACACTTCTGATAAAGTATTTATAGGTTATGCAAGATCGAAGTTTGAAACATTTGACTATATGGTTTTATTAGATGAGAGTAATACTATAAAACTAGTTAAGATATTAGTTTACAGAGAAGATTATGGAGGAGAAGTAGGAGGAAAAAGATGGCTACAGCAATGGATAGGAGTAAGTGATAGAAAAGATATGGTCCACGCAATATCAGGAGCTACTATTTCTATATACAGCCTCAAAAATTCTATTAACTATTTATTAAAAAGATTATGAAAGAACATCCATATTACGATAGTCAAAGTAAAAAAGATTCATTTGCAATTGCAGTATTCTGTGTAATCTGTCTTGCTATAATTATAGGTATACTTGGACTGGCACAATTATTTTTATAAAATATGAAAACAAAGGTTATATTAATGCTTGCTTTACTTGCAAGTTGTTCAAAGGATTATATTGAAGAAGAAATAGTATTCAATACAACTCCAATCAAACAAGAGGTTCAAGAGGTAGTTGTTACTTCAACTCAAGTTCAATCTCCTGTTTTATTTCAATCATTATCCGAGAGGTATTCACCAGTAAACGAAACAACTGGTTGGTTTAATAATCAAAGTAACTTTAAAAGATATCTATCAGATTCTGAACAGCTTAATTTAAATTTTATAGTCAATGACTGCGAGGAGTATTTATTTGCTTCTCAAGATCATCTTTCTTTTGATTTTAATAACGATGGTAATTTAGATTTATTTGCTTTTTTATACCTTCATGACAGATGTTCTTCTTCGTATAACGTTGGTCAAAACCCTGGTAAGTTTATGATTATTGACAACTATTATAACGGTGGAACAGATAAGTATTATTTTGATACAGATTATGTTAGTATGGGAGGATCTACTCATTTAAACGATATAGATAATGATGGAGATTTAGAAATTATTATATACCCTAATAATCGTCATGAGTATAACTATAATAATTCTCTACCAGCTAGAGATATATTGATAGTAGAAGTAGATCAAAGCTTCAACCTTACTCAATACGAACTTCCTTTTACTCCATTTGATTTTCATGACGGAACTTCGGGTGATATTGATAATGATGGAGATATAGATCTAATAAAAATTAGAGTAGGACAATATGCTCAAGATATAAACCAATATTACCCTAAAGTATTAATAAATAATAACGGAGTTTTTCAGGAAGAATATTTGTTGGAAAATCACCAAGAGTTTAAAGAACTATTCCCAGGAGGGTTAAATGTAACTTCTTACAAATTGGCCGATTTAAATAGTGATGGTAATTTAGATTTAGTATTGGCTAAAGATATTGGTACCCTTAACCATTCTCAACATCTGGAAGGGCAGGACTTCTTTTACTATAATGATGACTTATTAGTGCTTTGGGGCAACGGGTCTGGTAAGTTTAATACTAATAACTCAACTCTCATACAAGATTCTAATTATAAAAATGAACTTCAATTTGTTTTAGCTATCTCTTTTACAGACTATAATTTAGATGGACATTTAGATATAATTACTTCCTCTACAGTCAACAATTATGAAGGGTTTATACTTAATTTATTTAAAAATAATGGAGACAACTCTTTTACAGATCTAACCTCAGAAGTATTTGATGTTAGTTCTGATAACGGTAGTTTCTTTTATGAGATGTATAAACTATATTCAATAGATCGAGATAATGATGGTGACTTTGATCTTGTGCCTGGTGATTCTCATGCTTGGGGGTACTGGACAGGTAAAGATCCTGTTGATAATTTATATTGGGAGTATGATAATGGAAGGTATATAATAAACATTTTTAATAATAATAATTAAAACAGTATAATATGGCATGTGGTTGTGGTAGAT
>Ga0222719_10004906_pt1 | contig 11650 bp, 19 predicted proteins | sample C33_34DmetaG_FD_165039 | JGI IMG/M metagenome (GOLD analysis project Ga0222719, IMG submission 165039) | Estuarine water microbial communities from San Francisco Bay, California, United States - C33_34D | ecosystem: Environmental > Aquatic > Marine > Unclassified | place: USA: California...
CTGATTCATTATATAAATGAACATTGTTGCTTCCTTTTTCAGAGTAAATTGAAGTGATTTTAAAGTCACCATCAATTTTATTACCTGTATCTTGTTTATAGTATTTAGCATAGTAAGCTTTAAAGAATAAGTTTGGTTCTAGTTCTCCAAAGAAGTGTGTAAGTTTGCCAACAAAGAATTCAGCATTAGGATATACCTTTAATACATCATCTTCTGTTGTAGCATCTAAAACCGCCTTATCAAACTCTTTAACAAATTTAGCTTCAGTAACTACAGATTCTTTAACTTCCATATCAAATGGTAAATCATCAATATCACTGTAACCATCGCCGATGTGTAGGCCAAACCATTTTCTACCATCTGTAAAATAGAACCAACCTCTAGCAACATCATGTGCTACTTCGAATGATCTATTAATATTAACTTGCGTTGGTTTACCTTTACCTCTTGCTAAATACTTTAAGACAGGAACTCCATCGTCCCATGTTTTAGTTGTAGTAGTAGCTTTAAGAGTTGCTGTTTTGTTTTTAAGAGTTGCTGTGTATAGTTCGAATTTTTCTTCATCTGCTAATTGTGCAGTCGCACTCTCATATAAAGTACCTTCAACCTCTTCTGGTTTATTAAACCTTTTAATACTCTTTTTACATTTTTTCAATAGAGACATAACCTCATCTAATGTTTCGCCTTTACCTGAATCATTTCCAGCTTTAAGCCAATCATAATAATCTGATAATTTTTGAGTAGCAGTATATAATTCACCTTCTACTGCGTCTTTAGACATTCTAGAAAATGCTTCGTTAACTATTGATTCTGCAACAATAGTATCGTAATGAACATCTTGAACATCGCCATTATAATCAGCATACACATCGATAGACCATTCTTTACCATCTTCATCTGTACCGATCCAATATTGATCTTGACCCTCATTACCGTGATCATCAATTATATCTTCGTAATCAAATTCAACTTTATGTTTTTTACCACCTGATTTAAACTCAACATATGGCCAGTCTGTCTTAGTAACTTTAATAGATTTAGCTTCAGTAACTACTGATTCTTCTAGTTTTTTAGCAGCTAATTTTGGATCTTTCTTAGAAACGTTGTCTAAATAAGAACCATTACCCCAGAAAGAAACAACTAATTCAGTTTGAGTAGTTGAATGCATACCTGGCTTATAAACTGCAATATCTCTTAACTTTTTATTAGAAGCGATAGTTTTCTTCATGAAGTCAAGAGCTTGAGATTCAGTTCTAAACTTTTTCATAGCGCTTATACCGTCACTATAGATAACTTCATAGTTTTCATATAATGAATCGAAATCAATAACAACTTCATCAACCTCAACATTTTCAAATGCATATAGTTCTTTTGCTGATTTAATTTTATTACCAGCTTTTTCTGGATCATTATCATCAGCGTGTGCTAAAAGCCCAGCTGCAATAAGTCTATCAAAAATTTCATCTCGAACTAATTCAAAATCAATAGAATCACTTGAATTATCCCAAGTTTGTGCGACGTATTCTGGATCAATCCAACCATAACCTTTTTTAATATCTTTAACCATGTTAGCGTAATCCATTTCGAATTGTTTAACTCGACCTTCATTGATGGTTATAATAGCATTAGATAATGATTTAACAGCTCTTAATTTATCTGTAAAGAAATTTAAAGCTTCATTTAATGTAATTGGTTCTTTAATAGCCTCTACAATTTTATCTGCTTTATTGCTGTTTTTAGTTTCCGATTCTAATAAAGCAATTTTAATTACTTCTGCCGAATACACGGTTTCCGTACTAGATACCTTATTATTGAAATTTATAAATGATGACATATGTTTTAGTAGTATATTTTACTTATATATTCTTATTTTTTACCAGCGCCACCTACTTTTCCTGCACCTGCACCAGATCCTGAACCAGATCCTGAACCAGATCCTGAACCAGAAGATTTTTTAGTGTTTTTTCTGGGTTTCTTAGGGCTTTTACCAGCACCACCTATTTTTCCTGCACCTGCACCAGATCCTGAACCAGATCCCGAACTTGCGTTCTTTTTAGCTCTTGGTTTTCTAGGTTTCTTAGGAGTTGCCGACTTTTTCTTAGGAGCAGGACTCTTTTTAGCGCCTTTCGCTGCATCGACTACTTCTTGTAATTCTTCTGCTGCTAATTCTGCTACTACTTTTAAATCTTTAACTTGCTTCTTAACTGCCTTTGTTCTAGATTTAACTTCTTTCTTTACTGCATCGACTTTGTCTTCTACTGCATCCGGTATAAAATCTCCGTCTCTGTCTGCAATTTTACCTTTTTTTACTAAAAAATAATAAGCAGCTGCTCCTATGGCAATCACTGCTAATGCGATTAATGTTGTGTTCATAATTTGAGTTTTTTATTTAAATATGGACTCTGTCCAGTGTTTATAGTTATATTATATATCACGTTTTTGTTTCATAAAAAGAAAAGCAGCTAATACTAGCTGCTTTTTTGTGTTTGTTAAGCTGGACCACCGACTCCGAAATGGACCCAATTTGCGTAATCATCCGCGGTGTTATGGAGTTCATCTAATTCAATTTCAAAGATGTTATCTCCTTTAACACTTGTAACTTCTACGGTTGTTGAATCGTTCTCAGGAGTGGCAATAGCTCCTGGAATTAATTCAGCCATTATAAAACAAGATATTTTTAAAGATTAAGAACTTATGCTCTCTTAATATATATCGAGATTTTTAAAATAGTTTATTAATATTATAATATTTTTTTAGATATTTTCAATATTTTTTACCATCCAATCTAGTTCTACTTGACTGCCTGAATCTGAGATGGCATTTTCAGGATCTGGGTGTGTTTCAACGAACACTCCGTCATATTCAAATATACGAGCTGCTTGAGAATATTGCTTTGCCAATTTACGACTTCCTCCTGTAATACCGTCGCCTGCCATTTGAGTAGAATGCGTACAATCAAAGATAACTTTATCGGCAAATTGTTTCATGACATCTACACCTCTAAAATCTACAATAAGTCTATCGTATCCAAAGTTAGAACCTCTTTCAGTAAGCCAAACTTCACAATTAGGATTTACTTCTTTGATTTTAGTAACCGCGTGTTTCATTGCATCTGCTGATAACCACTGTCCTTTCTTAACATTAATAGTGTTGAAGTGTTTTGCACACTCTACTAATAGATCTGTTTGTCTACATAAGAACGCTGGAATTTGGATGACATCTACCACATCAGATAATGGTAATGCTTGACTTGTTTCATGAATATCAGTAACTATTTTAATATTAGGAAATCTATTTTTGACATTTCTCATAATATTAATACCTTCGTCTAAACCTGGACCTCTATTAGAGTGAATTGAAGTTCTATTAGCTTTATCGAAACTACCTTTAAGATACCAATCCTTTCCATCCATTAGTGGATGAAGTGTTTCAGCAACTAACATGAAGTTGTCCTCGCTTTCAATGCTACAAGGACCTAAAATATAAGTGTAATTTTCCATTTCATAATCTTTTTATGAATATTATATGAAGTAGTTCGAGTTAGTTTATTTCTTGGTCAACATCATTTCAATAATTGACCCGTGTGATTGATAAACTGCAAGGTGCTGTTGATTGAGTCTATCACCAGCTTTGATAGATTCTACCATAGATTTAAAGAAATGTTGAGGTACAAATCCAGTATCTATATAGATCTTCCATTCTTTAGGATTCATTATTATGCTTTAACTTTAACCTGTATACTTCCACCTGTCCATGCATAAAGTAATGTTTCTCCAACATTGCCAGAAATATTATCTTTAAATGAAATCCCACCGTATTTTTTACTTGAATTTGTCTGTACGAATACAAACTTCTCTTTAATTGCTCCAAACCCAGCAACCAATTCTTGCTCAATTTGTGTATATGATTTTAATTGAGTTTGATTTTGTTCTGATAAGATAGACTTAATTGCGCTAAGTGTTTTAGCGTCTGTAATATTACCGATTGGTTTTCCACCTGTTTTAGAAACAACTAAATCTCCTTCTGGAGACATTAAGATACTAAAAGTTAATGGTGTTGTTACAACTACTGGATCTAAATCTTTAACAATATTAATAAATTTTGCACCTTCGTCTCTTGCGACCTTATTTTGAATATCTTTACCTTCTGGTGTATTTGTATTTAATTCTGGCAAAACATCTTTAAGGCCCATGTATAGGTTCTTTAGATCTGCTTTAGCTAATTCAATAACTGATCTGTGTTTAGCACCAGTTCTCCATCCATAAAGATAACCATCTTTACTAATTTTAACCTCTTTACATTCAGCTTGATCTAAAATCCCACCGTTGTCATTATATAATGTTAAATCAATATCTTGTGAACCTCCACCAATGCCACAGTTTTCAATAACATATGCCATTAATATTTCACCCCTACCAATACCTGTAACATCAGCTCCTAAATTAGTTAATATTGTTGCAGCCTTTTTATCTTTACTAAGAATACTGTCTACTTTAGCCATATTAGCAGCTGAAAATGAATTTAGTTTAATTCTTTCAAAAGGAGCCTTGTTTTTAAATAGATCAGCATTAATCATATTATATAATGCGTCTTTATCTTCTTTACTAGAAGACTGTGCTAACCCCATATATTCTCTCTGATTACCTTCGTTAACCTGAGAATATTTTTGCATTGCTCTTTCGAAATCTACTCTTAAATTATCCATATTATTTTATTGCTTTTATTGTTGATATATTTATCCCTTCATATTCGTCTTCTAATGATTTCACTAATTTTAAGTTAGCATCATCGTCATCATAGAATTGTAGGTCATTATATCCCATTTCTATTAAAGCTTTAAAGGCTTCTTTCTTACGGTCTGAGATTGAACCTTTGAATTTGTGTACTGGATCATTAACTGCAAAAATTAAATCATTGTCGATTCTAAATCCAACATGTTCTCTTAGCCATTTGTAAATCATCTTACGATCATCTCTTGCCGTAACAATTCCAACTGCTAATTTTGATCTATACGCCTCTTTAAATATTTTAAGATAGTACTCAATAAGTTTACCGGCTTTCATAATCTCTAAAGATTTAAACTCGTCAAAGTTTAATTCTTCATGTTCACCTTTTTCATATGTATTGAATTCTTCAGGTGTTAATGAATAACATTCACCTGTTTTCTTATTACATACTTTAATTTTTGCAGAAGATATAACTAATGTATCATCAAGATCAAATACAAGAATTTTAGACCCATGATATGGTTTACCTGGTCTATTAACCTCGTTTATGTAATCATTATATTTTTTTACGTACTTCATCTTATATTATACAACTAATTATAATAATGTTTATTTATTAGATGCTTGCTTTATTTTTATAGCATTAATTTTAAGATCTATTTTAGCTATTTCAGCTTGCATTGCTAATTTCTGTGTATTAAGTACTAATAATTCAGATTTTAAAGGATCATCTTCATTTCTTGCAGATTTTGCTGTTTCAGCAGCTTTAGATTTAAGATCATTTCTTTTTGAATCTATATCTCTAGCTTTTGCATTAAGCTCAGCTACCTTTTGTGCATCTTCAAATAATTTAAAGTTCTTTAGATGTTTCATTGTTAGGTATTTCTTTTTCTATTTCTAGTCTCCATAGCATATTATTAGGTACTACGAATTTTCTATTATGTCCATAAACATAAAATGTGGTTTTCCAAATGCTCTGTCTGACTATTCTAGCTTTTTTAGCACCTTTGATATAAACTATATCGTCTATATTAAAATCATTGCCATATAAAAATTGAGCTCCTATTACAAAATTAGAAACTAAATCTTTAAGTGCGAACGCAACAATAGCGGCGGCTGTCAACCATCCCCATTCTCCTATATATTGAGATATTAATTCTTTCATATTAAACCTTTGGATGTTAAATTATGTATAACGGCATTTTGACTTGGCATTATATATTTTATTGCTTCTCCTCTATACATAAATCTAGCAGAATCAACCTCTTTAAGTTGTAATTGATTTTTTGGAACGTGAAAATCTTTAAGACCTATTTGAGACAGGTCGTCTATATTAACTATATAATAATAAACAACTTTATTATACTTATATTTTCTAGAAGTAACGAAGAAAACATTTTCTTGTTTACTGATAAGTTTTTTTGGAACTTTTATACCAAATTCTTCTTGAGTTTCTCTAATAGCAGCTTCTAATTTAGTTTCACCATCATCAATACCACCCTTTGATATACCATATCCAGTGTTGGACTTTCTACCCGCACTGTGACCTAATAAAATCATACCATCAAACACAATTGCAAGTCCTGCAGAGTATCTAGTCTCTAGAAACTTTTCATTGATAAATTGATCATAATTTTTTAAATAGTTCATTATGCTGTTGCTTCGTCATCTAATCTATTGATTTCTTCTTGGATCTCAAATAATCTCCATTCAAAATCGAATAATTCTTGGCGACTTAATTTGTTTTGTTTAAAAGACTTCTTAGCCCTGTTGTACTCTTCGGTTAATCTTTTTAAAGCTTTTTTTAATTCGCTTTTAGTTTGATTAACATTAATTGCAGTATTATTTTTTTTCTGCACTGGCCTTTTCTGTGCATTCTTCTCCACGACAATCATATCGAATTCCGAGAAGAGTGCTAAGAATTTCTCTGTATTTTCCATAGTTGTTAATGTTTTTAAATTAAACACCCATATGTTATATATCAGATCTATATTTACCTCTTACTCTTTGACTTATAGGTATGGCTTCTCCTTGTTCATCAATTCTAACGAATTTAATATTAGTTGCTAAAATAATAGCTTGTCTACCATCGTACACGTTATGTGATCTCGCCTCTATTTTTAAGGTAACTGAAGAGTTTCCCATCTTTTCAACAGCTCCGTATATTTTAAGAAGATGTCCTTCTTTCGCTGGCTTTTGAAAAACACATTCATCAATAAGAATAGTTACCATTCTCGGGGTATCACAAACTTGTGATGCGAATGCAGCACCTGCAGCATCTACCCATGCTAAAAGCTTTCCTCCAAAAAGATTACCATGGAATCCTAAATCTGATTTCTTTACTGGATGTGTACTTATTAATTCCATATTATTTTTATTTAGAAGCTAATAATAATTTATCAGCTCTTTTTAATTTTTTAATTTCATATTCCCTTTTAGATGCAATAGATCTATTTTCACAACTTTCTTTGTATATAAGAGAGACCGGTCTTCTAGATCTAGTATATTTTGCACCCTTATTGGAAGTGTTATGTTCTTTTATTCTTCTATCTATATTTGTTGTAATACCAGTGTATAATGAATTATCTACACATTCTACTATATACACCCACCACATTTATAAATCAAATGCTTCATTAATAGAAGCTGGTTTTATAACACCTCTTTCTTTATCTGATAAATCAGGTGGATCGACGTATGTTGGTTTTTTATATGGACCACTCGTTGATAAGCGTGTCTCTTTTTTCTTGTGACTCTTTAACATTTCGGGCCTATTTTCTAAAACCCAATTAAAATATCTCCGATCTCGCGAGTAGACATAACTTACTGTTTTACCTACATATTTACCAGATCTAAACACATGATTCATATCCATTTATTCTATTGTTTTAGCTATTAATGTTTTAAATTTAGTAGTTGACCAACCATGGTCTCTATTTAAATAATGAATAGGAATATTAAGATTATCGCCTGTAAATGGTTTACCTTTATAGTCATCACCTAAAAATCTAATATCAAACTCTCCCATTTTTAATAGATCTAATAACTGAGCCTCGTATGTGTAAATATGAACACCGCATATAGACTTGAGTTCTGATAGCATTTCTATTCTTTCATCTACGTTTAGAATAGGTTTTAGTTTATGTGGTCTTTCAATAGAAGGATCTGTATGTAGCATTACTATTAAGCAGTCACAATTATTTGCCGCTTCTTTAAACATCTTAATATAACCTGGATGCATCACATCAAAGTTACCTGCTATTACTCCTTTTATCATTATTGTATATAAATTTTTTGTGAGTATCCTCTATCATATCTAATAATATAGATTTTGTTATTTGGAAGATCTCTGGTTGAAGTGCCTAAGAATCTACCATTCATATCGTAAACTCTATATAAATCACTATTGTATTTCGGTGTTAATTCTTCTATATCTAATGTCGATAAGACTATTTTGAAAGTCCATTGAATTCTCTGTGTTGTCATTAAATAACCATTACGGTATTTGTCAATCTGAAAGCCATATCCAACACTACCGAGATTAGTACCAACAAATGTGATTGAATCATTATTTGCAAGTACGTTAGTAGATGTTTGAATTTGAGGTACAAAGACACCATTAGAATATGATGAGTAAATCTCTGTCAAATGTAGATTAACTGAATCACCTGGATTTGGATTTGAAAAATGACAATTAAATATTCCCCACACTGGTTTCATTGAATTAACCGCATTCTGCTCTACATTAATCCAGAGAGGTTGTTCCATAAATGGAGTAGTATTATTCGGGACATGCCAATAATCTGCTGAAATGACCACATCTGAGTTTGTAGAATTAGATGAGTTATTTAACATTGGCCAACAGCAATTAGTATAAATGAATCTATATTTACCTGAATCAAGGTCTAAATAGTCACTACCATAATTAGCGGTATTGAAACCCTGATGTGTACTTGTGTTAAATTTATTTAATGTAACATAACCATCTAAATCATACCAACCTTGTGAGTTCATTACCCATTTCTGGACTGAAACACTTTGTGGCATTGGTGGAAATGATTCAGACACAATATATAATCCAATTGATGTTGAATCTGGGCTCGTTTGAGCCACTTGAATAATACCTCCAAGAATATGCGATGCTTGGAGCGTGAACGTGCTAATTAAAGCTAATAATACTAATAGTTTTTTCATTTCTGTGGCATTCTTTCTAAACGTGAAACATCAAACCCTCTTGAAGTTGCAATTTTAGATAGGTTAGTAATTAAATCTTCAGATACTTGTGGTTCTCTTGCTAAAATCCATAAGAAGTCTCTAGAAGGACTACCTACAAGAACCCATTGATAATCTTCGTCAAGAGCCATAATGTAATAGTCACCGTAAAAAGGTTTAAAGAAACTTACACCTAATTTACCAGGTCCATTTACCTTAGCTTCGCCAATAGCATCTTGTTGCTTATTCTTCTTAGTATTAAATCCACTATTAAGAACTATAATACGGCCATTCTCTTTAAGAGTATAATTTGCCGTAACATTAATTAAGTTCTTCTCGAATCTATTTGGTATCTTTGTGATTTCATACCAAGTACCTTGATACTTTTCAAGGTCTACATAATCTACTGTCTGTAGTTCTGCTGTTTTACATCCACTTAAGCCTAATGCTAAACAGATAATTGCTAGTAATTTTTTCATTCTTCAATGATTCTAAAATGTGACCAATCTTCACCTGCCACATTTTGATTAGGGAACTTAAAACTAAAACAATTTATCATGTTCCCACCTTGATAAACTGTAATCATTTTCATAAAACCAGTTGGCACTAAAGCACCTGTAGATAACCAAGCATCTTTATCATCAAAAAGTACTTTAATTCTTACTTCAACTTTATCGTAAACTTTGGCGAGATCTCTTTCAAATCTTTCTAATTCCTTCCAAGGTCCACGATTAAGTCCTTCATGTTGCAACGCACAATTTAAATATGTAAATGTACCTTTCAACATATCTTCGGAACAATTAAAATCTGCAGCAGGCGCTAAATGACCCTTATCCCATATATTATCAATATAATCTGCGTCATCTGATGTAATCACGCCTGGATATTTCTTAAACGACATGCCAAATCTACTAACATCTCCACCTGTGCACTCAACTTTATATGAAATATTCAAAGGCTGTTGATAAACCTCTGAATATTCAACTGTAAATATATCTGTTGTTATAGTCTTTACACCTTGACCATATATGCTTAAGCAAAATAAAGAAAAAAGTAATATAAATTTATTTTGTATCACTTATTTCTATTTCTTAATTTAAACCAGTTAGTTACAGACAGTGTGGTTATAACATATGCCCCCATTGCAGCAATTATATAGAAGCCTGAATACTTTCCTAAATAATTATAGTACACTGATGATGTCGTTAATGCCATCCCTAAAAACCAAGCAATCGCCCAACCAGTTTCAGGTACTTTTTTAATTACCTTTGCTTCAAGATGTTCAACTCTTTCGTCATGTACAACTCTCGATAGGGCGTCTTGTAATCCTTTACCATAAGCTGGCACTTTTTCAATTGAACCATCAGGGTTCTTAACCGTAATTTCATACTTAAGATAACCGTCAAAAGTTTGACTCTCTTTTCTCAATTCTGCATGAATGGCAATTTTTTTAGCCTTTCTCTTTTTCATAATATTTGTCTTGCTATGTTACTTAATATCTTTTATCCAAGAAAGAAGATTTGTTTCAGGTTTCCAGTTTAAATTTTGGGTTATTAAACTAATATCTGCAACTGATCTCATCGGTTCTTCTCTTTTTGCGATGTGTATGTGTTCACCTCCAAATGCTTCAGCAACTTCAATTACTTGAGTTTCTGAACCACTACCTACATTATAGATAGGCATTTCTTGTTGATAATATGCTTTTGCCATTTCTAATACAGCATTTACAATATCTCCTACATAGATCCAATCTCTAGTTTGTGTGCCATCACCTGTTACTGTAATAGGTTGATATGATTGATATTGTTCTAAGAAAATTGGCACAGCTGATCTGTAACCTCCAGTAGATCTTTGTCCTTCTCCAAAAACATTAAAAAATCTTAATGCTGCACATTTAAATTCAGGTCTATTATAAGATTTCATCATCCATTCCATTTCCAGTTTGAATTCAGCATATGGACTCATTGGGATCGGAAGATGTGATTCTTTTAACGGCATATCTGTAGAATCTCCATAAATAGCTGCAGTTGATGCGGCTACCATTGAAGTAGCTCCCATTTCATATGCCCATTCCATAACCCTTCTACTAGCGACTGAAATACCATTCCAATATTTCATTGGATCTTCTAAACTTTCAGGTACACTTACAGGTGCCGCTAAATGAAATAATTGATCAAATTTAATTTTAGGTAATTCATCTACTGAAATATCTAGTTTATGAAAGGTTAAATTAACATCTGAGGGTAAATTATCTAGTTCACCAGTACTCAAATCATCGATCACATCTACTTGCCAGTTATCATCTAATAAGTGTTTTACTAAATGATGACCTATAAAACCAGCTCCGCCTGTTACTACTGCCTTTTTTGTTTTCATACTATTTAAATGCTATATTATTACATGGTCTACATATGTAATAGTTTCCGTTCTGATTACCTGGGATCCATTCCATTACCTGTTTACATTTACTACATATCATATGCTTCCATTTAAATGATTACTTATTTTTTCTATAACTCTGTCAGAACCAATAGTTTTAGTACACTCAAATTGTCTTTGAGTTCCTTTCCATGAAGGACACCAATTCCAATCACCTTTGTCAAAGGTATCCCAACCCCAACAACCATGACATACTTGATGATTATTAATATAAATGGCATCTTCAAATTCCACATAAGGATCTGTAAATCCACTAATAATCATTACTTTAG
>Ga0222719_10004911_pt1 | contig 11646 bp, 7 predicted proteins | sample C33_34DmetaG_FD_165039 | JGI IMG/M metagenome (GOLD analysis project Ga0222719, IMG submission 165039) | Estuarine water microbial communities from San Francisco Bay, California, United States - C33_34D | ecosystem: Environmental > Aquatic > Marine > Unclassified | place: USA: California...
AGTTTATACCTGATGCTGACACTAAGGCTAAGTTAGCCCATGAAGTCGCTACGATGGCTGAGGAACACGCTCAGGAGCTTGCTAAGGCTCAACTTGAGGTAAACAAGGTTGAAGCAGCACACAAGTCACTATTTGTGGCAGGATGGAGACCAGCGGTGGGCTGGGTATGTGTCTTAGGTATGTTTGGAAACTTTATTACCATCCCGTTTAGTAACTTTGTTTTGGCTTTGTTTGGTATAGACATAGTGATACCTCTGGTACCTCTGGAAACTATGATGCCAGTGTTGATGGGTATGTTAGGTCTGGGCGCAATGAGAACTTACGAGAAGAAATCTGGAGTGTCTAAGTAATGGCTACGTACAGTTTTCAAAATTTAGTAGACAGATATAATAACTCACCAGCAGCTCAAGACTTTGGTGTGTTTGCAACGTATGATCCAGAAACTAATACTTTTATTGAAGACTTAAGTTCTTTTGGTTTTACCGGAGACGCTGCGACTAAAACATACACACCTGACGAGTTTATGGGGCGACTGGGGATTGAGGAAGGTACATTTGAGCCAAGTACGTCCGTAAGCCCTTACGAAGACGGTTCGGCAGCTAGTTCTTTTTATGGAAGTTTTCCAGACACTACAGAAGAAAGAGAACCTTTAGGTTGGTGGGACGTAGAAGACCCTAAAGCTTATTTTGGTATCAAGGGTGAACGTACTGATGAGCAAAAAGATCTTGTCAGTAGGTTTAGACAAGAATGGGGTAATGTAAGAGGCGGTGCTGTACTAAACGGTTTAATTGACGGTACTTATACAGCAGATCAAGTTGAAGACTACTGGGGTGCTGAAAACTTTAACTCTTTAATTAAAGCCGAAAGCTATCAAATAGAAGAGTTTACAGGGTCTGCTGATGAGTTTGGTGCTTATCTTGCTTCTCAGTGGGACAACATTTCAGAGTTCTTGGGCGGTACTGCTACAGGCCCAGACGGTACTTTAGGATCTATCTCTGCTGACCCTATGCAGGGCATGGGTGGGCCTAAAGGCGCAGAAAGAGGTGTTAGTGTTACTGCTGACAGAATAACACAGCAAGAATACGTAAACGCTATTAGAGCTGCTGCGGAACAAGCTGGGATACCTATAGGTGTCTCATCTCCAGACGGGGCACAGTACGAACTTAACTACGGACAGTTTGACGATGTAGCTTTAGGTGAGTACAAGCAGACGGAAGAGCCTTACGATACTTTAGACATTGCAGGTCAGTTATTTAGTCAAGCTATTAAAGTAGTTTTAACAGCAGGAATAGGGTCTGCTTTGGGCAGCACTTTAGCAGCTTTAGGAGGCATACAGACAGCCGAAAGTGTTTATAATTCAGCTAATAATATTTTATCTTTTACAAGTACAGCAGATACGGTTGAAAACACTGTAAGTGGTTTAAACAGTATTTTAGATCTTATTGGTTTATATCAAGATGTTAGGAATGTTTCAAACGCTGTTGAAAACCTCGAGGAGCGTATACAGGACTTTAAAGACACTGTTGATCCTGAAAGTATAGTACCTGAAGCTGTTGATACAACTAAAGACGAAGAAGAAGAAGTCTCCTTAGATGCTGACGACGGCTTACTTAATGGAGATGACTTTGACGATTTTGACGATGACGGTGGGGAAGAAAGAGAAGGCTATATTTTTATAGACTCGAATCAAGAAGCTGACTTTAACTTAGGTAAAGACGTAGTTTTAGACGACGGTACTGTCATAAATAATCAAACTCATGAATCCACAGGCATTGTAGGTTTTGCTGGTGGGATTCTTGTAACGCCTACAGAAGTAATCGTAGAAGACGACGCAGGAGGCGGCGCTGGTGCTGGAGCAGGAGGTGGAGGTTCTGTTGATGCAGGAGCTGATGCAGGAGCTGATTCTGGAGCTGATGCTGGGGCTGATGCAGGAGCTGATGCTGGAGCTGATGCTGGAGCTGATGCAGGAGCTGATGCAGGAGCTGATGCAGGAGCTGATTCTGGAGCTGATGCAGGAGCTGATGCTGGGGCTGATGCTGGGGCTGATGCTGGAGACGGTGGCGATCAAACAGCAGGTTTAGGGACCAACATTGGTGATACCATTACGGACAATAGAGGTATTATCTGGAGAAACGTAGGAAGTAATCCTATGAATCCAGACGTTGTTATATGGACTGCCGTAAACCCAGATCAAGTTTTAATTGACGACTTTGAACTAACAACTGGTCAAACGTTTGAAGAAGGCAGTAACCTCAATGTTTCCGTAGGCACTGGTGAAGACCCGACTACTGTGATAAACTCTGGTAACGAACGTCTAGGGCCGGTTACTTCGGGAGAATCATCCGGTGAAAGTGCTTCAGAAAACAACGATGGCATTTCTATAACCATACCTATAGGAAACGGAAAAACTCCAGAAAGCACGGCTCCTGCTTCAATAAACACTTCTACAGAAACTACAGAAACTACAGAAACTACAGAAACTACAGAAACTACTGGCACTACAGAAACTACTGGCACTACAGAAACTACTGGCACTACTGGCACTACAGGAACCACAGGAACCACAGGAACCACAGGAACCACTGGTACAACAGGTACAACTGGAACTACGGGTACCACAGGTACTACAGGTACAACTGGAACTACGGGTACCACAGGTACTACAGGCACTACCGGTACTACAGGCACTACAGGTACTACAGGCACTACAGGTACTACAGGCACTACAGGTACTACGGGTACTACGGGTACTACTGGGACTACTGGTACAACTGGTACTACTGGTACAACTGGTACAGGCACAGGTCCCGGCGAAGGCATTGGTGACGGAGAAGAAACTGGTGAGGGCGAAGGTGTCGGAGAAGGTGAAGGCGAAGGCGAAGGAACCGGAGAAGGCGTAGGCGAAGGCAGCGGTACTGGTGAAGGCGTAGGCGAAGGCGATGGAACTGGGGAAGGAGACGGTGAAGGAGAAGGTACTGGAGACGGTACTGGAGGAGGCACCGGGACAGGCACTGCTAAACCTTCAGGAGGCTTTAGACCACAAGGAGGACTTGGTGGTGGATACATGGGCGGCTTAAGCTATGAGTTGCCACAGTTTGTAGGAGTACAGTACCAGCCTAAAGACTACACTGTTGAGTTGGACCGTATTATTAACGAAAGTTTGTTTAAAGGGATGATCTAATGACTTACAAAGATCTAGTCAACAATGTACTTAGGAGGCTTAGGGAAACAGAAGTTTCTTCTGTGCAAACCAATTCCTACAGTAAGCTCGTAGGTGACCTTGTGAATGACGCAAAGGACCTTGTGGAAAACTCATGGGACTGGTCTGCACTTAGGACTACACTTACGATTACTACTACGGCTGACGTCTTCAATTACTCCTTGACTGGCAGCCAGAATAACATCAAGGAACTAAACGTGTTAAACGACACGTCTAACTTCGTGATGCACTACCAGACTAACAACTGGTTTGACTCACAGTTCCTGTTGTCAGCACCGGAAACAGGGTCACCAATGTACTACACGTACAACGGTGTTGACTCTGACGGTGACACTTTGATCGACATTTACCCAAAGCCTGACGGAGTTTATTCCTTACGTTTTAACTGTGCGTTACGTAATCCTGACTTGAGTGCAGACACTGACAAGCTGAAGATACCGGCGATGCCAGTAATGCACCTTGCTGTAGCCTTTGCTGCTCGTGAGCGTGGAGAAACTGGTGGTACTTCGACGCAAGAGTACTTCGCTATGGCTAACAAGTACCTGTCAGACGCTATTGCACAGGACGCTGGTAGACACCCAGAAGAAACTATCTTCTACACGCCTTAAGGTACACACTATATGGCACAAGAACTAAAAAGTATTAATCTTGTAGCTCCGGGCTTCAAGGGTATCAACACTGAGGACTCACCGTTGTCTCAGGACCCTTCTTTTGCTGAGACTGCTGACAATGCAGTGATTGACAAAAGAGGGCGTATAGCAGCACGTAAGGGTCACAACGTAACGACTACTGACAAGACGGAGTTAGGTAGTGACAACCTGAGTGCTATTAAGGAGTTCAGAGACGCTAACGGCAACACTAAGATCTTCTCCGTGGGCAACAACAAGATACTCAGTGGTACAACCACGTTGGCTGACGAGACTCCGGGTAGCTACACAATCACTGCTGACGACTGGAAGATGGTCAACTTTAACGACAGTATCTACTTTTTTCAGCGTGGGTTTGAACCTCTGATATACAACGTAACTGCTTCAGGCAGCCCCGGAGGTGCTAATAGTAACGTAGTGACACTAAGCTCTGTCAACAGTTCAGCAGGTGTTGCTTCAACGATGTACGGTAATGAAGTCTTAGCGGCTTACGGTAGACTCTGGACTGCCGACTTCGCTACAGACAAGTCAACTGTTTATTGGTCTGACCTTTTGATAGGACATGACTGGTCCGGTGGAACCTCTGGGTCCATCGACATAGCTAAAGTATGGCCTGATGGTTTTGACGAGATTGTTGCACTGGCTGCACATAACAATCTTTTGATTATCTTCGGCAAGCGTAGTATTGTAGTTTACTCAGGTGCTGACGCTCCTGCTACTATGGCTTTGTCCGACACTATTTCCGGTGTTGGCTGCGTAGGCAGAGACACGGTACAGTACACTGGTGTAGACGTAATTTTTCTTTCTCAGTCTGGCTTAAAAAGCTTCGGAAGAACGATACAAGAAAAATCCATGCCAATAAGCAGTTTGTCCGGGACGATTACCACGGACATCATACAGTTAATTAATGAAGCAAACGAAGTTTACAAGTCTGTGTATTACCCAGAAGCAAACTTCTACCTACTAACTTTTACAAACCAAAACATGACTTATTGTTTTGACATTAGAGGAACTTTAGAAAACGGGTCATACAGAGTTACACGCTGGCCCGGAACTAGTTTCACTTGTTATGAACGCAAGGACAGTGGAGACTTACTCATAGGAAGCGCACAGGGCATAGGGCAGTACACGGGTTTCCAAGACAACGGTAGTTCCTACAGTTTTACGTACTTCAGCCCTGAGTTGTCCTTTGGCGATCCTTCTAAACTTAAGTTTCTCAAGAAGATTAGACCGACGATAGTAGGTGGTAGTGGGCTTGATGTACTACTAAAGTGGGACTACGACTTTGGTTCTTCGTACAACACAAGTGTTATCACGTTGAAGGACCAAGCAAAAGCAGAGTTTGGCATAGACGAGTACACCGTAGGTCAGTATTCTGACGGTATCTTGACGTCTAAAGACGCTGTAAACACTAACGGCAGTGGAGGAACCTTGAGCATAGGCATGGAAACAAGCATCAATGGTAACGAACTGTCAATACAAGAAATCAATGTACTTGCACTAGTAGGTAAAACAATATGAGTAATTATACTAAAGTAACGGACTTTGCTGCAAAGGACACTTTGTCTGCAGGTGACCCTAACAAGGTTGTTCAGGGAACTGAGTTTGAAACTGAGTTTGACAACATTGCAACCGCAATAGCTACAAAGGCAGATACTGCTGGACCTACGTTCACAGGGACTGTCACGATACCGGCCCTGACTTTCACAGGTACGTTGTCAACGGGAACGATTAGCGGAGGAACCTACTAATGACTTTGGAAGATATTACAGACTTTTTAAAAAATCTTGGAGGCGAAGGGTCTTCTCCGCTTAACACCGCTGCTGCTTTAGGTTTAGGAACTGCTGGTTTAGGGTTCGCTACAGATGCTTATAGCGATGTAGGAAAGATTGGAGAACGTGCTTTTGAAGGATTAGCAGGAGAAGAAGGTTTAGCTCAAGAACTCCGTGGTATGTTGGAGTTTCAGCCGTACACTGTGACTTCTGCTACTGGAGGTCAGTTTGGCATGACACGAGATCCTGATACGGGTCAGATGACTTACCAACTAGCTACTTCTCCTGAAGAACAAGCCATGCAACAAACTTTGTTTGGTGGTGCAAGCCAGTTAGCACAACAAGCCGCTGCCCCTTATGATCCTAGATACGAAGAACTAGCTGAACAAGCATACGGTGGTGTTGGTGGTTTGCTTACGCAAGCACAGCAAGCTGCTATGGATGCTGGGGCAATGGACAGAGCAGCTAGAGAAGAACAAGTCTACGGACAGCTTAGGGCTTTACAGTCTCCTGAAGAAGAACGTCAGCGTTTAGCTTTAGAACAGCGTTTAGCGGCCCAAGGACGTTCAGGTGTACGTACGGCTCAATTTGGGGGTACTCCTGAGCAGCTCGCAAGAGCTAAAGCTCAAGCAGAGGCTCAAAACCAAGCGTCTCTTATGGCTATGCAGCAGTCAGGCGCTGAACAACAATTAGCTCTTCAAAGGGCTGCTAATTTACAAGGTCTTGCTTCCGGTATGTTTGGTATGGGAACTCAAGCCAGAATGACTCCTAGACAGTTGCAGGGAGTAGATCTACAAAATATGTCAGGGATGATGGCTGCTGGTTACGTACCACAGGCACAGTTGCTTGGCGCATTGCAGCCGGGTATGACTGCTGCAGAACAAAGAAGACAAGCTATATCACAACAGGCAGGAACTTATGGTCAGACCTATACTTCAGGTTTAGAAGCACTGCTACAAGCTGGCTTGGGACAAGCTAACATTGCTGGAGGTGTCGGCGGCAGAATCGCTAGTGCAGCACTTGGTGGCTTGTTTAGTTAATAAGGAGAACACATAATGGCTACATTTTCACAAGGATTTTTGTCCAGCTTAGGTAGACCTGCAATGACTCAGAGCTTGTTTGATTTAGGTTCTACTATTGGTGGTCTTCCGGGTCAGCGTAAGCAGCAGCAGCAAAGACAAGAAGAAGCAGGGATGCTTCTTGGGTTGACTCCGGGTAGTGTTGAGTACAATCAAGCAATGGCAAAGATTGCACAACAACGTGGAGAGCTTGAAAAAGCTGCTCTGTTTGGTACTACAGCAAGAAAACAAGAGATTGAAGACAAACAACGAGAAACCACCCTGCAATCTCAAACAGCCGTTGCTAACCTGTTAATGACTGACTTGACCCAAATGATGAACAATCAGCAGCTAACTGAGGCTCAGAGAACTAAAGCAGGAAACTTACTAAGGATAGCTGCTGTTCAGGGAGAACGTGCTGCTGCAATTACCCCTCAAGTAAACGAACTCAAAAAAGAAATCGAAGGGGACAAGCTCTCTTTAAGAGAGACTGCTACTCTTACTAAAGACTTTACTGGAGAATCTATAGTAAAGTTTCAGAAAACACGTAATCCAAATGATTTACGGCCATATGAACCTGAAGAACAAGAGGAAGCTTCAGAGTTCACCAAACTTGTTAGACTTAGTGGTTTTTCAGATGATTCTCCAGAGTCTCAACAGTTACATAAAGCCAGAGCAGAAAGTTTATCTAAGTTTAACGTACAAACATTAGGGCCAGTGGCGCAGCTCGCGGAACTTAGGGACGCTATAAATAAAACTCCTGCAGCTAAAGAAAGCCAACAATCTATCTATCAAGCACAAAAAGCAATAGCTACTCTTAATAGTGTTAGAGAAAGGATGGCTAAAGGAGAACCTGTTGCTGAACAAATAAGAGTCATAGAACGAACTGTGTCAGAACTTTATAACTCAGACTCAAGAGCAGCCTCAGAAATCGACAGGTTTTTACGAGGTAAAGGAATACAGAGAGCTTCTATAGACTGGGTGTCAAGTGTCTTAAGTGGAGAAAGTTCCATAGAAACTTTAGACCTTTACCAAGATATGGCAAAAACAGTAGAGGCTTTTTCTAAAAACCAAGTAAAAAAAATAGCTAATCCTTTTATAGAACTCTATCAAGACTCTTCAGACCCAGAAGTTATTAAACAACTTAATAAAATATACTACATCGATGAACCCTCTAAAACGTCTATTGAACAAACTTCAGAACCTTCTGGAATTAGTGTAGATGTTGTCAATAAATATTTAATAGAAGCAGGCGCAGAAGAAACTAATGACTTACCTCCTTCTCTTCGTTTTCGTTAATTAAGGACCTACATAATGACTGAGTTATTTAGCAGAGAACAACTTTTGTCTGGTCTTAAAAAAGCACATGCTGCTCAAGACACAGAAGCTATGCAGCAGCTTACGGCTGAACTGCAGCGTATGGATAATGAAGGCGTGGTTGTTCATAACCCTTCACAATCTCCTACAAAAGCTGTTACAGAAGAAGGTTTTTATACAGATCAGCTTAAAAGTGGTGCTGGTGATTTTGTTTTTGGGCTATTACCCGATAGTTTATTTGGTGTTGATGGTTTAGATAAAAAATATTTTAATGAAGATACAGGAGAATACAACTACGACTTATACGACTCAGACCTCGCTATAGCAAAAAATCAAGCTAAAAGAGAGTTTTTTGATTATAAAGGTATAAAACCCAAAAGCAATCTTGAAAGATATGTTGGGGCAGGAATACGAGGAACTGTTTCTGAAGGACCTCTTGCTTTTATAGGAGCTAGAGGTGTTCCCAGTGCTGCTGTTGAGTTGGCACACACATTTGCTGCTACAACTGCGGGAGTAGTAGGTGGAGACACTGCTGCGGAAGTTGCAAAAAACTTAGGAGCAGACGAAGGTACGCAAAACGCTTTCAGAGCCGCAGGAGGGATAGTAGCTGGAACTGGAACAGGTTTCGCTAGAACTCCGTTTACTTTAGGCACAAAATCTGCCAGTAAAGGATTAGCAGAAAGAAAAAAAATTGTAGAGTCTGCAGACAAAGCATCAGACTTTTTAGCAAAAAGCGACCTTGACGGTATAATTCAAAACGCCACTGCGGCTCAGCCTGATCTTGATTTAGTCATTAATAGAGTAGTAGAGCTACAAGACAAAGTTCCGGGCTTAGTCGTTCCTCCTGCAGCCGCATTGGCTTCAAACCCTATTGTAATTAAAAACATGGACCGACTTCTACGAACTAAGCCTGAGTTTTTAGCAGACATGAGAAAAAGCGTTACTGACGCTGCTACTGCTATCCAAAAACGCAAAGAACAGAAGTTTGGCCCTGCTGGTGAAGTTTTAGATTTAAAGCTAAAGAGAGCAATAGCTAACGATTCTGGCGTTCGTTTAAATAATGCTAATAAAAAAATAGCTGCCATAGACAAACAGATAGATACGAGAGCTAGACAACTAGAGTCTAAAAACGACCCTTTTGCCGTGGGAGAGTCTGTCAGAAACTTAATGAAAGCTCAAGAAGAGGCGGTCAGGCAAAAACTAGGGCCTCGTTATGAACAGATTTTACGAAGAGCAGAAGCTGACGGAGTAGAGCTACCAACGTCTAGTGTTAGGAACATTTATAATGCTGTTAGAGTACAGAAGTTAGAAGATCTTTTTGGGGTAGAGCCTGCTCTTTCTAAAAACATTAGAAGCAACTGGTTCCCTAAAAAAGAAGTTTTTGAAAGCCCTGTTTTGCTTGCCGGAGGAGTAAAACAAAAACCTAAAGTTATTGAAACATTTAAACCTGCTTCAGTAAGAGATTTAGACTCTTTAAAAAGAAACTTAAACTCTGCAATAAGAAAAACTAAAGATGCTGATTCTAAGACCAAACTTTATGGTTTAAAAACCCAGCTTCAAAAAGAGATAAACACATTGCCTGAAAGTTTTTCTAAGGCTTATAGAGACGTGGATAGTCAATTCTATAAAGAATTAGGAATACCTAGAGATAAAGAAGGTTTAAAACAACTAGACGCTGCTCGTTTTGCTACAAACGCAGGGACTTGGCTGGCTAAACCAGAACAAGCAAGAGATTTCTTGTCTTTTGTAGGTGACGCAGGAGTTCCTATCGTAAGGGACGCTGTTCTTCTTAAGATGGAAAATGCAAGAGTCTTTGAAAACGGTGTTTTTGATGGTAGAAAGTTTGATAGATTTTTACGACAGAATGAAAGACTGATTAATACAGTCCCTAATTTAAGAAGAGAATTAGAATCACAAGGTTCTGGTATTTTAGATATGATGGATTTAAGGGCTAGACTGGATAATGATTTTAATATTAAATCTAGGGAACTAACTGAGGGTTTTATACAAGGTATAGAAAATCGTCGATTTTCAGCCGTTATAGACGACATTCTTCAAAAACCAAAAGTAAGTTTTAAGTATCTTGACGATGTAAAAAACTTTAGCCCAGAAACATCAAAAATGTTAAAACAAGGTGTCAGAGCAGGTTTGTTAGAAAAAGCTGTGAAGTCCGACAAATCAATGCTAGAGTTTATTGCTGATAACGCAAACACATTTAATCAATGGTTTGGGCCTCGTTACATGCAAGATGTTAAAGATTTAAGCGAAGCTTCTGATCTTTTAAATAGAATTAATTTAGAGGCTCGTTTTGCTATTGACATGAAAAATGAAGACGCTATGAAAGCAGCTACAAGACTGTCTGCTCCTGAGTGGGTGTCTTTGATACGCGACCGTATAACAAGCCTCACTACAAAAGTTGCAATAGCTAGTTCAAAAATAACCACAAGACAGGCTGAGGCTAAAAGAGACAGTAGTTTAATGCAAATGCTTCTTAACCCTGAGAAACTTGCTCAAGTTAAAAAAGCTGCAGAAGCTAGTAAAGCTAAAAAACAACTAAATGTAAAAGAAAGTAGAGACTACGTTTTAAATCTTATAGGTCTCATATCAACTAAATCAGCTTACTTCGGAGAAACAGGGGCTGAAACTTTTGAAACTTTAGAACAAGAATTTGCAGTAAACCAGTAGTAAAACAAAAAGGGGCCACTTAAGGCCCCTTCAGTTTCACTCTAGATCTCGCAACTGTTGCCAACACAGGCCAACTGTTGTGATCCTTCGGTCATGTCTGTTTCCTCAACGATGTCCCACTCGATAGTCTTTGGAAACTCCTTGACTAGCTTCTGGTACGTCTCCAGATCCACAGGCTCATAAGGTGCTTGCTGGTACGTGTGTTCTGAGTAAGGTAGGAAGCTGATGCCACTAACCTTGTCGAACTTGTTGTACAACCACTGACCCACCTCTAGGAACTCGTCGTCTCTGTAGTAGCAAGTCATGGAAGGCTTGTGTTCACACCAGTAGTCCTGATACAGCTCCCACAGACACAACTGCTCCATGGCACCCATGTCAGTCGCTACTACAGCCTTCTTAGGAGACTTTATGGGGAACGAGAAGACCTTAGTAGTAGGAGAAGTCACGTCTATCTCCACAGGCACTCCAGCAGCCTCTAAGACAGCACACAAGGGATCTCGTGCGTCTGCTCTTACTCGTCGTACGTACTGCTCCGCGTATCTAGGGTGTATGCCAGACGCGCTATCCACCAACTGAGACACAGTACCGGAAGGCTTAACAGCAGTAATGGCAGTGCTAACATTGATGCCAAGGCGTACAGCCCATGTACGATTAGTCTTAATAGCTTCCTTCTTAAGCTCCGTGAGCCACTCCTGTAGTTCTGCACGACTCTTTCTCCCTGACATAACTGGATGATCCATGATGCCTGTCAGTGACACGCCCAAGAGTGCTTCCTCTTCAGTATTGTCCTTCCAGATCTTACGCAAGTACCTGAAGTCAGTCAGAGTCGCCTGTAGCGTCCCTAGGATGGCTGCAGACCTTACCTTCGTACGTAACGTGTCCAGTGTGTCCTCTGCTCTGACTACTACTTCAGACAGGTTACAGAACTGGTACGGACGTAGGATAAT
>Ga0222719_10004913_pt1 | contig 11644 bp, 10 predicted proteins | sample C33_34DmetaG_FD_165039 | JGI IMG/M metagenome (GOLD analysis project Ga0222719, IMG submission 165039) | Estuarine water microbial communities from San Francisco Bay, California, United States - C33_34D | ecosystem: Environmental > Aquatic > Marine > Unclassified | place: USA: California...
ACCTATATATTTACTTTTATACTCATTAACACGAAGCAAGAAATCCAATCCATCTTCAACATTATATGATTTAGAGAACTCATCATTTATTTCATTGGGCTTCAGCGTGCCTAGGGCTAGAAGCACCGCATCATATTTAGCAGCTAGTTCTTCTACTTCTTTGTAAGTTTTGATATCTTTATTGTAATAAACTTTTATATTTTGCTCTAAGACTTGATTTATTTCTTTATCAATAATATCTCGCGGTAGCCTAAATACTGGTATGCCTTGATTAAGCATGCCACCCGGAGAATCATGTCTTTCAAAAATTATTACTTCATGACCACACCTTGTTAATTCTCTTGCTGCCGTTAGGCCAGCTACACCTGACCCAATAACTAAAATTTTCTTTCTAGTCTTTTTAGCATAATTTTTTAGTTTAAATTTTTTTATAGAACTAAATTGTTCAGAAGATCTTTTAGAAAAACATATTGATATTGGTTCGCCATTAGAATCATCACCATGTCTACACGAATCTTCACATGGTCTTGAACAGACTCTGCCAAGAATACCTGGGAACACGTTATCTTCTAGATTAATTTGATATGCTTTTATATAGTCTTTATTATAGATTGCTTCTAGGTAGCCTGGTATGTCAGTATCGGCAGGGCATGCCGACCTACAAGGTACACTTTTTTCATACCACTTAGTATCTCTTTTATTTTCTGAAGCACCTTTATTTATAGTTAACGCAGATGCGTATCTGCTAAAAAAGCCTTTCTTCATATTTCCCCCATCTATTACTGTACCAAAATTAATTTTTCTTCACAGTATTTATTGAATTATAAACATTAGGATTTTCTAATGTTCTTAAATAGATATTAGGACTATAGATAGATTTTTAGAAGATATTATGTGATGATTAATATGTTAATTAACAGGAGATAAATATGAGTTGGAGTTTAAAAGGGGATTATGCAGAAAGCTGTAATTGCGATCTAATGTGCCCATGTTTATACCTACAAAGCCCAACAAAAGGTTTTTGTGAGGCAATGCTTGTATGGGATATTAATAAAGGTAATCTAGGTGATGTTAAGCTAGATGGCTTAAAAGTTTCCGCATGGTTACATGCGCCAGGTCCAAATCTTACAGATGGTGGATTTCAGTTAGCATTATATATTGATGAAAATGCAACAGATGAGCAAGCGACTGCTATCGAAGAACTATGGGGCGGAAAACATGGCGGACACTTAGGTGTTATAGCTAGTTTAGTAGGTGAAGTTATTGGTGTCAAAAGAGCAGCAATTAATTTCAAAAAAGATGGTGCTAAGCAAACATTAGAAGTTAGCGGCGCTGGTGGCTGGGATATGGCTGGTGTTGAAAGTGGAGATGGTAAAGTTGCTCAATGTAACTATCATCCGCTTGCAATAAACCCTGGATTTCCAGTTGATGTGAACATGACTAGCAAGCAAGAGTATTCAGATCATGGCAGAACATGGAATACAACTGCTGATAGAGTTGGTCTGTCAGGACCTTTTGCTTATCAAGCATAACTAAAAAATTAATTTTTAAAGAGGACTCCGGTCCTCTTTTTTTTATCAAGAATTTATTAAATATTAAAAATGTCAAATAGCGATCTTTATAAAGAACAAATCACAAACGCAATTAATGCGTTCAGTCAAAAAAAATATAGTAAAGCTGAAGAGATATGCTCGCGTATACTTTCTCAAAATAATAATGCTGATGCGAATCATATCATTGGATGCATTAGAATGAGTCAGGGTAATTATAAGGACAGCATTTTATTTATAAAGAAATCCTTAGATATTAATCCTGATGATATTGGAGCTCTGATATCTTTGGGTTGTGCATTAAGTTCTAAGAAAGATTACCAAGAATCAATTGTTGCGTTCAAAAAAGTTATTAATTTAAAAGAAGATATATCGCAAGTTCATTTTTATTTGGGTGAAGCCTATAGACAAATTGAAAAATTTAATGACGCTCTAGATTCTTTTAAAAAATGTTTATCACTAACTCCAGATCATATTGGTTGTCAGCTAATGGTAGGAATAATATATGAAGAATTAAAAAAGTTTGATCAAGCCATAAAATTTTATAAATCCTGTATAGAGACATACCCTGATTATATAGAACCACATATTAATCTAGGAATGTGCTTATTACTTACAGGTAATTATAAAGAGGGTTGGAAAGAATATGAATGGAGACGAAAACTGCCAGCAGAAGTTTATAACTTAAAACTTACTAGCCCTGAATGGACTGGCCAAGAACTATTAAATAAAAGAATTCTGATTATTGCTGAACAGTCTATAGGTGAAACTTTTCAATATATAAGATTTGCTAATCAGCTTGCAGTAGAAGGCGCTGAAGTTGTTTTAATGTCTCAGCCTGAAACACTAAATATTTTAAGACAACAAGATTGGATTAAAGAAGTTATTGAATATAGGGATACTACTGATTATGATTATTTCACCTATCTCATATCAATTCCAAAAGTATTAGAGTGGAGTCCTGATATGGATACTCAGGTTTTCCCATATCTCAATATTAAAAATGATATCGCAAGTGAAATAGTTAATACTCAAAAAAATATTGGAGTGATGATTAACTCAAATAGTTCGCTTTCAAATTATAAGCAAATAAGCGTTCCTCAAGATGGATTGAATCTAATTTTTCAGAAGAGCGGACACAATATAATTAATTTGGAGGAATTTGATGACTTTAGTGATTTATCAGGAGTTATGAAAAATTTAGACTTAGTTGTGTCTATTGAAAGTGATTTAGTTCATCTTGCAGGCGCACTAAATATAGATACATGGATTATGCTACCAACAGTACCCAAGCATACTTGGGATTTGAGTTACAAAGATACTTCGCCATGGTATCCTTCAGTAAAACTATTCAGACAGGAGATGACTGGTGACTGGTCAGGCGTCATGAACAAAATAGAGGATCAATTATCAGATGTCTAAATTTTTAATTAAGCAAGCTTTTGCAGAGGCTATGGACCTTCATAAACAAAATAGATTTGATGAAGCCAAAGTTATTTATAATAAAATATTAACAGTAAATGATTCAGAACCTAATGCGCACCATTTAATATCTTTGGTATTTATGGCTGAGGGTGATTTTGTTAATGCTAAAAAACATATTGAGGTCGCTATAGAAAAAGCACCCGAACAAGCAGTGTTCCATAGTAATTATGGTAGCCTGCTTCATTCTATGGGAGAACATCAATTAGCAGTTAACTCAATTAAGAAATCTTTGAAATTAGATAAAAAATTATTTCAATCATATTACTCACTTGGAATTATTTATACAGATATGAATGAACATGATAAGGCGGTCGAGAGTTATATCAAAGCTTTGGAAATCAATAATGAATCCTCAGAGGCGCATAATAACTTGGCCAACTTATTTAGTTATTTGAATAACCCAGAGGCAGAGTATCATTATAAGAAGACAATTGAGCTGAACTCAAATGAAATTTATCCACGCTTGAACATGTCTAATTATTTAATTAAAAATAATAAATTTGAAGAATCACTGAGGCATCTACAAGAAATACTAGACATGGGGCTAGAATCGAAAGAAGTCTATAATAGTCTAGGTGTGTCATACAAAGGACTAAATGATGACAAAAATGCATCGAAAATGTTTAAAAAATCACTTCAAATAGAGCCTGATTTTTCTTTAGCGCAGAAAAATTTAGATAGTTTAGACTAGCCTTTCTTGATAATTTTCTGATATTAAAAAATTTTTTGAAATATTTAAATTTTTTCACCCAAAATAAGTAGTACATGTTATAATAGTATCTTAATCACTTTTTCAATAAAAAATCCTATAAATCACTAAAAACTGCTTATTTACCAATAATAGCTTGTGTTCTGGTCTACTAACTGTTAAAAAGTAGCCACAGTTGCAAACAATGGTATGTAACTTGAGAAGAGCTACATTAAAATGTTATTGAATAACTTATGGTGGATGTCTTCTACTAACTAATTTAATAACATAGCAGAGAAATTAATGACTAATTTTGACAGATTTGGACTATCCAAAAATCTAAATCGAGCCCTTTTGGATATGGATTTTAGAGATCCAACCCCTATACAATCACAAGCAATCCCAGTTGCCTTAGAAGGTAAAGATATTCTTGGCTCAGCACAGACTGGGACAGGGAAAACTGCTGCTTTTTGCATTCCTATGGTTGAGCTATTAACAAGAAATACAAATATGACTGCACTAATTATGACGCCTACTCGAGAACTTGCTAGACAGGTTCTAGATGTAGTTACTCAACTCACTGGCAAGAAGAGCTCGATACGTTCAGCATGTCTTATTGGTGGTGAAGCCATGGGCAAGCAACTAAATCAGTTAAGAAAAGGACCTAGGATTATTGTTGGAACTCCTGGCAGAATTAATGATCATTTGGAAAGCGAAACTTTAGATTTAATGGATTGTGGCTACCTGGTCTTAGACGAGACTGACAGAATGTTAGACATGGGTTTTGGTATTCAAATTGATCAAACTCTGCAATATCTGCCCTCTGAAAAACAAACTCTATTATTCTCAGCAACACTTCCAGCGAAGATAATGAAATTATCAAATAAATATTTATATAAGCCTGAAAGAATTGCCATAGAGTCTGAAAAAGTATTATTAACTAACATTAAGCATGACATTATTAATATAGACCATAATAAAAAATACAAAGAATTATTAACACAACTATCTGATCGTAAAGGCTCAGTTTTAATATTTGCAAAAACTAAGCATGGTACACAAAGAATGGCAAAAAATTTAACCAATGATGGCTTTAAAGCTGATGCATTGAATGGAAATTTAAATCAAAATAAACGAGATAAGGTAATGAACAACTTTAGACTGAAAAAGTTTAAGGTATTAGTTGCGACAGATATAGCATCTAGAGGATTAGATGTGGATCATATTGAGCATGTTGTTAATTATGATTTGCCACAAGTAGCCGAAGACTATATTCATAGGATTGGTCGCACCGGTAGGGCTGGTTCCGATGGTTCTGCTGTTTGCTTTATATCGCCTGAGGAAGAACCTCTGTGGGATCAAATTAATTATTTATTAAACCCTGAAACTACAAAAAGACCTTCTACTAATAAGAATTCGCGTTCTTCTAGAAAAAGAAGTACTGCTCGCGAGAATACTGAAAGACCTATACGTAAATCAAATAGAAGTTTCTCAAAAAGTTCTGGACCAAGAAGAAGCTCAAAAAATAATATAGACTCAAAAAAAAGAAGAAGTGCAGATGGCAATAAATCAGCAAGGCCTACTAGAAATTCAAGCACGAGAAGAAGTGCAGATGGCAATAAATCAGCAAGGCCTACTAGAAATTCAAGCACGAGAAGAAGTGCAGATGGCAATAAATCAGCAAGGCCAAGTAATCGCTCAAGAAATAGAAGTAGCAAGACATTAAGCTTAAAACAAAGGAGTAAAAGGTAATGGAAAATTTAAGGAATATAGCAATTATCGCTCATGTAGATCATGGTAAAACCACCTTAATAGATTCTATTATGAAGCAGAGCGGGATGTTTAGAGAAAATCAGGATATTGATGAAAGAATAATGGACTCTGGTGATCTTGAAAAAGAAAGAGGTATTACAATACTTGCAAAGCCGACATCAATACAATGGAAAGATACAAGAATTAATATTATAGATACTCCTGGCCATGCTGACTTTGGTGGTGAAGTAGAGAGGGTTTTGAGTATGACGGATGGGGTTATCTTATTAACAGATGCTGCAGAAGGCCCAATGCCTCAAACAAAATTTGTATTATCAAAAGCACTTGCCCAGGGTTTAAAACCGATTGTTATAGTAAATAAAATTGATAGACCTGATGGAAGACCAGACGCTGTTATAGATGAAGTTTTTGATCTATTTGTTTCACTAGATGCAACTGATGAACAATTAGATTTTCCAATATTATATGCAGCAGGTAGAGATGGATGGTGTGTTAAAGATTTAAATGACCCAAAAGAAAATTTACATGCATTATTAGACCTAATACTTGATCATGTTGAGCCTCCGAAAGTTGAATCTAATAAACCTTTTGCTATGTTATCTACATTATTGGATTCAGACCCATATCTTGGAAGATGTTTAGTAGGTCGTGTTGAACAAGGCACAGCTAAGGTCAATGATAATGTTAAAGCTATCAATCTCAGTGGAGAACAAGTCGAGTCTGGTCGGTTAACTAAATTATTTAAATTTGAGGGAACTGAGAGAGTCGCCGTAAATGAAGTACAAACAGGTGACATAATATGTATTGCTGGATTAGCTGAAGCTTCGGTGGCCGATACTATTTGCAATCTTGATGTTACCGAACCAATTGCTTCAACACCCATAGATCCTCCAACCATGTCTATTACTATTACAGTAAATGATTCACCACTTGCTGGTCTTGAAGGCAAAAAAGTTACATCTACAGTGATAAGAGAGAGGTTATTGGCGGAAGCTGAAACAAATGTTGCCATCTCTTTTGCTGAGAATGAGAAAAAAGATGCTTTTGAAATTGGAGGAAGAGGTGAGTTACAGCTTGGAGTTTTAGTAGAAACAATGAGAAGGGAGGGTTATGAGTTAACAGTATCTAGACCGCATGTTGTATATAAGATAGATGAAAATGATAAGAAACTCGAACCAATAGAGGAAGTTATAATTGATGTTGATGATGAATATGCCAGCACAGTTATTGATAGCATGAATAAGAGAAAAGCTGAAATGTTGGATATGAGAAATACATCAGGTAAAACTAGATTAATATTTAAAGCCCCTTCAAGAGCTTTGATTGGTTATCAAAGTAGGTTTTTAACAGAGACAAGAGGAACTGGAGTGGTTAATAGGTTGTTTGATTCTTATGGTCCTTTCAAAGGAGAGATATCAACTAGAAGAAATGGAGCATTAATTGCAACACAAACTGGGACAGCCGTTGCATACGCTATCTTTAATCTTCAAGATAGAGGCGTCATGTTTATCGACCCACAAACGAAGGTTTATCAAGGGATGATCGTGGGTGAGCATAACAGGCCAAATGATTTAGAAATAAATATTCTAAAAGGAAAACAGTTAACGAATGTTAGAGCGTCTGGAACTGATGAAGCTGTAAAACTTGTAACTCCAAGAAAAATGTCATTAGAACAAATGATGGCATATATAAATGAAGATGAAGTTTTGGAAGTTACACCTCAAAATCTTAGACTTAGAAAGCAGTATCTAGACCCACACCAAAGAAAAAAAGCAGCTAAAGAACAAATATAATTATTAAATATGATTAAGACAAATGACTTAGAAATATCATTTTCAGGACAAAAGATATTCAGTGACGTAAATATAATAATCAATAAAAAAGAAAAAGTTGGTTTTATTGGTAGGAATGGTAGTGGGAAGAGTACGTTTCTTAAGATTATTATCGGCAAGCTTGAACAAGATGCCGGTGAAGTGATGATGCCTAAAGGTTATAAAATTGGTCATTTAGATCAACATATAAAATTTAGTGAGCAAACTGTCATTGACGAAGTATGTAGTGTTTTATCAGGAGACAGAGAATATGAAACTTGGAAAGGAGAATCAATTCTCACTGGTCTAGGTTTCTCTTATGATGAAATGTCTAAAAACCCTAATGATTTTTCTGGTGGCAACCAAGTAAAAATTAATCTTGCTAAATTATTATTAGATGAGCCAGATATGTTGCTACTTGATGAGCCTACAAATTATCTAGATATTCACTCTATTAAATGGTTGAAAAATTTCTTAAATGATTGGAGGGATGAGTTGATATTAGTTACTCATGATCGTAGCTTCATGAACAGTGTAATTACGCATACATTAAATATTCATAGAGGAGAATTTAAAAAAACATCTGGAAATACAAAAAATGTTTTAGAAAAAATACTAAGTGAAGAAGATATATATAACAAGACAGTTGCCAATGAAGCAAAGAAAAGAGAAAAAACAGAAGCCTGGATTAATCGATTTAAGTCAAAAGCTAGTATGGCAACGAGAGCACAGTCTAAAATTAAAGCTCTAGAAAAAAAAGAGGTAAAAGAAAAACTTGCAACGGTTGCTAATTTAGATTTTAAATTCAATTATGAGCCATATGGTAGTAAAGAAAATCTTATTAATTCAAGTAAACTTGATTTTTTTTACGAAGAGAATAATCCTCTTATAAATAATTTATCTTTCAGCATAAAAAGGGATGACAAAATTTGCATAATTGGTAAAAACGGGAAAGGCAAGTCAACATTATTAAAATTAATAACAGGTGATCTTAATCCAATTAATGGCTATGTAAATCATCATGTTAAAACTAAGATTGGTTATTTTGGTCAAATGAACATAGATAGGCTTGATCCAAATAATACTATCTATGAAGAAATCCAAAATTGTGTTCCAGATATACATGAAACTGAAGTTAGAAAAACTTGTGCAAACATGATGTTTTCAAATAATTTATCAAATAAAAAGATTAATGTTTTATCTGGTGGCGAAAAAAGTAGAGTTATGCTTGGAAAAATACTGATTAAATCAGCAAATCTATTATTACTAGATGAGCCAACAAATCACTTAGATCTAGATTCATGTGACTCATTATTATCTGCCATTAAATCTTTCGAGGGCGCTGTTCTGATGGTTACTCATGATGAGTATTTTCTGAATGAAGTTGCTAATAAGTTAATTATTTTTGATGATAATAAAGTTAGTCTATTTGATGGAACTTACGATGATTTCTTGAATAAAGTTGGATGGGTAGATGAATACTAACTTATTAGTTAATTTATAATTTATTTATGACATGAATAATCTTCATGAGAGCACAGCGTCCTATTTCTTAAATGTATGAATATTAATAAACAACTAGCAAATAGTGTTAATATGACTGATAGTACTTCACTAAAATCATGCAAAGAGATAGCTAGTAATAAAACAAATATTGCACATATTCCACCCAGCTTCACAATATCATCATTATGTCTTTTGCAACCTAAAGTGAATGCGATAAGTGATGTTGGCAATATAAAGTACATTAAACTTTCATGAAATTCATGAGATGTAAAAAATGTTAATTCTACATATGGTGCTAATATAAGCAATATAGGCAATAATATGCAGTGTACAGCACAGGCCGCTGATATTGTTAAACCAAAATTATCTAATATTCTTTGCATGGAAATAAACATATCAATATATACAATAAAAGCAAGTTTTTCTTAATATTTATAGAAATTAGACGAACAAAGTTGATATGATGTTTTCTATGAATAATAAAATAAAATATGACCTAGTACTAAAGAATGGAAATGTGGTTCTTCCTGAGGGTATACAGAAAATAGATATAGGCGTCATCAATGAAAGTATTAGCGATATTGGAGATTTATCGAGTGCTGATGCGAAAAATACTGTAGATTGTTCAGGGCTACATGTTTTGCCAGGAGTTATTGATTCGCAAGTTCATTTCAGGGAACCTGGTTTAGAAAATAAAGAAAACTTAGAATCAGGGATGCTAGCTGCAGCGGCTGGTGGTGTCACAGCAGTTTTTGAAATGCCAAATACAGACCCTTTGACAATTACTCCAGAAACAATAAAAGATAAACTACAGAGGGCTAGTAGAGTAGCGTGGACTGATTATGCTTTTTATCTTGGAGGGACTGGCAGAACAGGCCCAAATCTTGATAAATGGGAAAATGCTCCTGGGATATGTGGCATTAAAATATTTATGGGGGCTTCTACGGGAGAGTTAATGACTGCGAGCGATGAAGAAGTTGAGTCTGTGTTATCAAATGGTAAAAGAGTTGTGGCCGTACATGCTGAAGATCAATATATAATGCAAGAAAATATGAAGACTATTCTCAAAGATCAAACAGATGTATCACTTCATAGTGTTTGGCGTTCACCGGAAAGCTGTTTCTCTGCAACTAAGAGAGTTGTTTCTATAGCAAAAAAATATAATAGAAGAGTTCATGTGTTACATATAACAACATCTGAAGAAATGGATTTCTTAAGAAAAAATAAAGATGTTGCTAGCGTGGAATTATTAGCAAATCATCTTACTCTCCATGCACCAGATTGCTACGAGAAGCTGGGGACACTCGCTCAGCAAAATCCTCCTATTAGAGAGAAGCACCATCAAGATGCACTATGGGTGGCCTTAAATGATGGAACTGTTGACATACTTGCTTCAGATCATGCTCCTCATACTTTAGAAGAAAAATCTCGAGAGTACCCTAAATCTCCAAGTGGAACTCCGGGCGTTCAAACATTAGTTCCCATTATGTTAAATCATGTGAACTCTGGAAAATTAAGTTTAGAACGATTAGTGGAACTCTGGTCATATGGGCCTGAAAGAATTCACAAGTTAGTCAACAAAGGAAGAATTAAAATAGGCTATGATGCTGATTTCACAGTTGTAGATATGAATAAGAAAAATACTATTACTAATTCTCAACAAAGATCAAAAACAGGCTGGACCCCTTATGATGGCATGGATGTTATCGGATGGCCAATTGCAACGATAATTCGAGGTAATGTTGTTATGATGGATGATGAAATGATTAAGCCAATAGGCAAGCCTGTAATATTTCAAGAGACTATTCTTAATAATAATGACTAGTGAAAATAATAAGCTTTTTATGGGATTAGCTATAGAGCTTGCTCAAACTGCTTTTGAAAATAACGAAGTACCTGTTGGGGCTGTAGTAGTTCAAAATCGTAATTCAGAAATCCTAGCAGCATTTTCTAATCAAATGAGGACAACAGGTTCATCACTTGCTCATGCAGAAATGTTGGCGTTGCAAAAATCAATGGAAATATTAAAGAACGAAAGATTGGTAGGTTGTGACATGTATGTCAGTTTAGAGCCTTGCCCAATGTGCGCACAAGCTATAAGTTTTGCAAGAATTGATACCCTATATTATGCCGCTGATGATCAAAAAAGTGGAGGCGTATCATCTGGCCCTAAAATATTCGAATCTACATCATGTCATCATAAACCAAAGGTGGTAAGCGGTATGATGCAGAAAGAGTCGTCAGATTTATTAAAGCAATTCTTTAAACTACGAAGATAGTACTTATTTAGTATAAGAATTTACAACAGTTTTATGAATATGACATCTAAACCTTTGATGTTTTAGTTCTACCAATTATAATAAACCTTAGATATTTATGAGTACAGAAGAAGACAAACTAGACGATATACATTCAGATTGTGGAGCCTCTGAGCCATATGCACTTCAAGTAACTGATGATAGCATGGAGCCAGAGTTCTCTAATAATTGTATAGTTATTATTGATCCCGTTGGACAGTGTTATCATGGTCAGTTCGTCTTTGTTGAATATGAAGGGGTAAGATGGTTTAGGAAATATGAAGAAAAAAATGGTAATAAATATTTATCACCACTCAATCCTACTTATCCAGATATTTTATTAGATAATTCATTCGATGTGATCGGAATAGTTATTCAAAAAAATGAAAATAGAAAGATTAAACATTATAACTAGGTATTAGATATATGAAAAAAGTAACCATATATAGCACAAGAATCTGCCCTTACTGTGTCAGAGCTAAAAACTTTTTCCAAAAAAAAGATATAGCTTATGAAGATATTATGGTTGATATG
>Ga0222719_10004914_pt1 | contig 11641 bp, 13 predicted proteins | sample C33_34DmetaG_FD_165039 | JGI IMG/M metagenome (GOLD analysis project Ga0222719, IMG submission 165039) | Estuarine water microbial communities from San Francisco Bay, California, United States - C33_34D | ecosystem: Environmental > Aquatic > Marine > Unclassified | place: USA: California...
CGATGGTTCCGCGCCCGCATCCCCACGTGGGGTGAGCGATAATTTTTTCGCAAGCGCTTCGCGCTTGTATTGGAGAGCTAGATGACAACAACCAGCATCAATATACAGTCCCTCGACCCTGCAGATCGTGACTGGGAGTACGATGGAGACGGCACAAGAATATACAAAATTGAGATGGGCAAACCACACAAAACGTTATACAATGATGAATATGAAACTTGGAAACAAAGATTCGGACACGACTGGGAGCCTGAAAAAAAGTATAGAGGCGTTGAAGACCCGTATTACGTGGATTTGCCTTAATGGCAAGAATACTTGTATGTGGTGACTCATACTCTGATAATCGGTGTATAATAAATGGCCATAAACCCAATAACACATGGATAGATCAATTAAGTCAATTATATGATGTGAAGTGTATAGGAATGGCTGGAGCGTCTAACGAAGACGTTTACAACCAATTGATAAGCACCTCTACTTGGGACCGAGCACTAGTATCGCTAACACCTCCTAGCCGTGGAGAGTTTTCCGGTAAGTTTGCACTGAAGATAATTAAGACTAAGATGGTATATTGTTGGTCACCTTTTAGGGTATATAGAAATGTTAAGGGTGTTGATTGGCAGCCTTTCGTTTTATATAATGAATGGCATATCAAACAGTTGCATGAGAATGAGTATGAACAAGGCAACTATACATTTACAGGCTGTCATTTTACTAGCGAAGGCAACAAAGCTGTGTTTGAGCATATGAACTATATAATTAAAAATAAGATAAGGAGCATCGATGAGTAAACAACCAAGAGATGATGGTAATAGTCCTATTCCAGTTTTAGGACTTCGTAACTATGGAGGACAACAGGTTCCTTTTACTACTTCAACCTCTAACACTTCACAACAAATATCTTCTTCAGTTCGTGTTGTTACCCTTTATACAACTCAAGATGCCTTTATAGAAACACATGGTGTTCAAACTATCATTCCTAACACTCAAAATGCTCATTTTATTCCAGCGTCAATTCCTTATGACATATCTTTAGGATTTGAAAATGATGCCGCTGACAATGATAAGTTTGTCACTGTGATAGGTGCTACAGCTGACGGCATTCTCTATATTTCTGAGAGAGCCTAATGTTAGGGTTAGCTCTACGTCTTGCAATCTCGACAGTTCGTCGCATTGTCCAAATAGAGGATGTTGCACAAGATTTATTGCTAAGTCAAGCTGGAGATAATATAATACTTCAAAATGGAGATTTTCTAGCACTTCAAGAACCGCCAGCTCAACTCATTCTTTTGCAAACTGGTGATTTCTTGACAACGCAGAACGATCAATTTATTGAAACAGCGAGTTCTTAATGGCTAATGTAAAAATTACCGCACTCACCAATCTTGCTGCAGGCGACGTAGCAGTTGATGACGTATTTATCATTGATGATATTTCAGTTCCTGAGTCGAAAAAGATTACAGTTGCAAACCTTCGTGCAGCGGTAGATACAATTGCTACTTCTAATATTAATACAGTTTCCTCTAATGTTGATTCACTTGAAACTTCAGTAAATACAATTCTCGCAAATGTTGACTCGGTACAAGATAACGTAGCATCTGTTGGGTCTAATACAGAAGGCTTTACTTCCAATCAACACACAATTTCTGCCACAGCTAATATACTTCCAGGGTCTAATAATATCTATTCACTTGGATCTCCTGAAGCTGTTTGGCAAGAAGTATATATCGGTCCAAACTCTTTAAAACTAGGCGCACTCACCATTTCCGATACAGGCGGTGAGACAATTACTATAACAGGTGCTTCAGGAGAGCAAGGTAATCTTTCTACAGCTGCTGTATCTGGTGTTTCCAATCTTACTGCAAATGTTGTCTCTCTTGAGTCTAATACAGCTGATCTAGCTGCTGGAATTGCTGGTATCTCAGTTGATACAGCTGCAGGAACTGAAGCTCGTCTAAATGCTAATCTTGACATAACAAATGATAATGTTACCTCTCTTACTACCACAGTTGATAATTTTGGAACTTACGCTAATACAAACTTAGACACAAAGGCTAACGCGTCTGCTACCTATTTACAGTTGACCGCTAATCTTGATGTAGTACAGGACAATGTGGCAACTCTTACTACAACTGTTGATAACTTTGGAACCTATGCTAACACTAATTTAGACACAAAAGCAAATGTCTCTGCAACCTATCTACAGCTGAACGCTAACCTAGATGTAGTTCAAGACAATGTAGCAACTCTTACTACAACTGTAGATAACTATGGAACTTATGGTAATACTAACTTTGATACAAAGGCGAATGTATCAGCAACCTATTTACAACTAAACGCTAACCTAGATGTAGTACAGGATAATGTTGCTTCAATCATTGACGGCACAACACCATTTACAGGCGAAGTTACTTTCCAAGATCAGGTAACAGTACAAGGTAACTTAATTATTACAGGTGCACAAGTAGACTTGGGAGTTACGTCAGCTCAGGTTGATGATACAACTCTACTCTTAGCTGCTAATCTTACTGCAGCACAACCCTTAACAGCAGATTCAGGTATCTTAATTAATCGTGGACAAGATGCTAATGTATTCTTTGGTTTTGCTGCATATGGCGATCACATTGACTTTATTTTCACTGATGCACCAGCAGATAACGTTTCTCATTATCCTATTGCTTACGTAGATGCTCATGCTAATTCCTTCGGTACTGAAGGTGCTCATACAGTAACACATACAGCATTATATGATACAGATGATCGTTCTACAGGGGTATACTTTCCAGAAAGTAATATTGGATTTTCTATAGGCGGCACAAATATTGCTAATATCTATTCTGGAGGTATTTCAGCATCTGCTGTATACTCACAAGAAGTAGAGCTACAGGCTAATGATTCTGCAACTCTTTTCTCTGCCTACTCTAATGATTTTATTACTTATACACTAATAAATGCAAATGTTGATGTAGTACAAGATAATGTTGCAACCTTAACTACAACTGTCGATAACTTTGGTACTTATGCTAATTCTAATGCAGCTGCTTTAGCCTCTGATATTGCAACTTTAAGTACAGTAGATACAGCTACTGGTACTGAAACTAGACTCAATGCTAACTTAGATATTACTAATGATAATGTTACAGCTAACTATACCCAACTTAACGCTAATATTGATGTAGTACAAGACAACGTCTCATCTCTAACTACAACTGTAGACAACTTTGGTACTTACGCTAACACTAATTTAGATACTAAATCTAATGTATCAGCTACTTATACCCAACTTAATGCTAACATTGATGTAGTACAAGATAATGTTGCTTCCATAACAACAAGATCAGATGCTTTTGGCACTTATGCTAACTCAACTTTCTCAACTGTAGCTAACGCAGCTGCGCTAGCTGCAGGGATTTCTGGTATCGCATCTGCTGGAGCATTCCCAACAGGTGATTATGGCTTATTAGATGCAGCTAATTCTTCTACAGACTCTTTTGGTGTTGCTGTTGCTGGTTTAACTACTTTCGATATGAGAACAGATCCTTCAGGCACTTTAGACACAGAGGACTTGGGCGCTTTAACATAAAAGTTTGGTCTACACAAAAAAATTTGATATACTCTAGTATATGACTTTGAAAGGTAAAAAATGAGCACTAAAGTATCACAATATATGGGCGGTCTAGGCATTGACACTAGAGATGTGCTTGGTGCTGCAGCTAATGGTACTGTTACTATCGGTGACGGATCTGCTACAGGTAACCTTTATGTAGGACAAGATACTGTACTTGACGGTGGTGTTACTTCTAATGGTCAATCTATTTTTGGTAATACTGAAAGTGGAGCTAATAGGGTTAGAATTGTAACATATCCACCAACTAATGCAGTTTTTAATCAGATAGGCGATGGTACATTTAATACAGGCGGTTCGTACCACTTTGCAAGATATTTATCAGCTGATAATATTGCTGTAACAATGAATACAATTACTTATAGCATGGATGTTACAGGTAATTTAGCTGTTGGAACAAATGCTACAAATACCTTAATTGTTACTGGTAATGCTGATATATCTGATAATGTTTTTGTAGGTAAAACAGCCGCTATTGGCGGTAATACAAACCCTGCTGCCACTGATACCTTAGTAGTAGCAGGTAATTTAAGAATTACTTCAGGTCAGCTAATTTTTCCAGATGGGTCAGGACAGTCAGTAGGTTCTACTGCTACTGTTTTTCCAACTGGTGATTACGGATTGTTAGATGCTGCCAACGTTTCTACTGATGCTTTTGGACAAGTAATTGGAGGTTTAACAACGTTTGATATGCTTATTCTTCCAAGTGGCTCAGTCGATACAGAAGATTTGGGTGCTTTATAACTTAATTAATAGGAGATGAGAAATGCCAACTCAATTACAATTTAGACGAGGAACCACGTCTCAAAATAATGGATTTACAGGAGCTGTCGGTGAGGTCACTATTGATACAGATACCGATGCCCTTATTCTACACGATGGATCAACTGCTGGTGGTATAGAGCTTGTACCTGCTGGTACCGTTGTAGCTTTTGGAGGAAGTTCTATTCCTACAGGCTATTTAGCTTGCAACGATCAAGCTGTTAGTCGTACAACCTATGCTAGACTTTTTGCTGCTATTAGTACTACTTTCGGTGTAGGTGATGGATCCTCAACTTTTAATGTTCCAGATTTTAGGGATCGCGCCTCTATAGGTGCAGGCACTAATAACTCTCTTGGATCAGTGACTGCAGGAGCGTTAGCTGCGTCTTCTGTGATGACCTCTGCATCTAAAACAGGTGTTACTACTGCAACTAACACTACTGGATCAACGTCAGCTACACTAAGCGTAGTAAATGGTACATTTGCAACATCAGCAAAAGACTCCTCACAGTCTTCAGCTGTTACCTCTGTAAACGCTACAGGCCATACACATTCGATACCGGCTCTTTCTGTTGATGCCTTTACAGTTAATACTACTCTTCCTTCTTGTGCTGTTAACTTTATGATCAAAATATAAGGTGCTACTATGGCTGAAGATACTAGAGAATTAGATCAGATACAAAACGATATTGAGACGCTACATGAACGTTCTCAGTCTAATAAAGCTAATATCTCAGCTCATGAAGCTGTATGTGAAGAGCGTTACGCACAGATTATCGCTACTATGCAAGATTTAAAAGATGAGTTAAAGACAGTTCATCTTAAACTTAATGAAGTAAGTGAGTTGGCAAATCAAGGTAGGACTTCATTAAAAACTCTTCTTTGGGTAGGCGGTGCAGTAGCTGGTATAGCAGCTTTTATAGCAATGATAATTAATATGTTACCTAAATGAGTGATAAGTTTTTTCGTCTTAATGTAGATAAACTCCTAACTAAACTTCCTAGACCAGTTGAATTTAATGAGTCTCAAAAAGCGATGATCGAAGGGTTAAACGAGAATCGCTTTTTTGTCCATATTGCCGCACGCCGTACTGGTAAATCTTATGCAGCTGCTATTTTAGCCTTTGCAAAACTTCTTGAACCTGGTCAACAGGTAATGGTTGTTGCTCCTAACTTCTCTCTTTCTTCCATTATCTGGGATTATGTAACAGATTTGATTAAACAACTTGAGATTGAAGTAGACCGCTTTAATCAAAAAGACAAAGTAGTTAGATTAATCAATGGGTCCGTGTTTAGGCTTCTCTCTGCTAATAATCGTGACTCTTTAGTAGGTCGTGCTGCTAATCTACTTATCGTAGACGAAGCAGCTATTATTCCTAATGATGAATATTTTACTCGTGATCTACGTCCTGCACTTTCTACATTTAAAGACTCTCGTTGTTTATGGATCTCTACTCCTCGTGGTAAAGGCAACTACTTGTACAACTACTATCTTCGTGGACAAGATCAAGAATATCCTGAATGGGGTGCTGCTCTTTTTACCTGGAGATCTAATCCTCTTCTTTCTGAAAAAGATATTCAAGAAGCAAAAAAGGCAGTATCTAAAGCTTTGTTTGCTCAAGAGTATGAGTGTGAATGGACAACAACTGAGTCACAGATTTATGAAGCTCTAGACGAAAATAAACATATTGGAGAATATGTAGGCGAACGTTTTTCAGAAGTTATTGGCGGTCTTGATGTTGGCTACCGTGATGAGAATGTTTTTGTAGTTATTGGTTTTGACGGTCAGTCTTACTATATTATAGATGAGTATGTATCTAAAGAATCTACCACTTCAGAGTTAGCAGCTGCAATTCAAGAAAAAGTAGATGAGTGGTCTATTGATACCATTTATATAGACTCAGCTGCTCAACAGGTAAAAGCTGACTTTGCTTATGATTATGATATTTATTGTGAAAATGCTGTAAAGTCTGTTAATGATGGAATAAGTTATATTCAAGTATTAATTGAGAATGACAATCTTTATTTTGATTTGTTAGGAGGTATGCATACTTTTTCAGCCATGAGTTCTTATCGTTGGAATCCAAACACAGAAACTCCAAAACCAATCCATGATTGGACTTCACACCCGTGCGATGCTGTAAGATATGCTATTTATACACATTCAAAGATGAGTAATATTTCTATCTATGCTTGATATACGAATTATGGTTCTTAATTATAAAAGACCTGCAAATGTTCATACAATAATTAATGCTTATAAAGAATATTTTCCGATAACAGTTATAAATAATAATTCTAATGATCCATTTCCTTATGTAGGACAACCGGTTGATGTTATTAATAATGACAAAAACTATTATTGCATGGAACGTTGGCTAAGATGTTTTGAATATCCTGAACGGTATAAATTAATTCTAGATGATGACATTTTGATTGATACACAATCTATAATGAAGATGCGTAAAAAAAGACAGACTATAATTGGAATCTATGGTAAGTCAGGTGTTTCTACAGCTACACAGTATGAAGATCTCAAAGACAACTGGTGCGTTAGTGCAGAGAATGATTTTCTAGTAGGATCTGCTATAATGGTACGTCAAGATAAGCTGGATACAATACAATCTCATTTAGAAAAAATCGGCTATCCTGAACGCGGTGATGATATAATAGTAAGTTATTTGCTTAAAAAGTATACAGGATGTTGGATGAGAACAGTTCCTGCAAAAGTCTTAAATTTACCTGAAGGTGATGTGGGCTTAAACAAAGATCCCGACCATTTTTCGATGAGATGGAAGGTAGTCGAAAAATTTAAAAATTTAACTTGGTAGCAGAGTGAAAATATCGTATTATGAGTGAGTTAAAAAGATTACCAATAAAATATATTAGAGATTTTATTAAAAAAGACTATAAACTTCGTGATAAGTGTTTTGTCTGCGACAGCACTGAGTTTTTAGAGCTTCATCATTTATTTAGCGTAAGCGAACTTTTCAAAAGGTGGCGCGAAACGAACAAAATAAATGAAATATCAAGTGTGGATGAGATTAAAGACCTAAGAGTAAAGTTTGCAGAAGATTGCAAAGATCAACTAAGTCACGAAAATCTTTATACACTATGTTCTATTCACCATAAACAACTTCACAACTTATATGGTCAAACATACTCAAATTATCTAGCACCTAAAATTAAAAACTGGCTAGAAATACAAAAGGCAAAACATGGCGGAATATGAAGAATTAAAAGGTTTTAGGAAGTGGGCAGCTGATAGACTTAAACTTAACCCTGCTCAACCATCTATCGCTTCTTTAGAGCCGTTTGCATCTCCTGAAACAATTGTAGACTTTGAACAAGCATATAGAGAGATTGAAGTAGTTCATCGCTCTGTAGAGATGATTATTAATGCTTGTATAGAAATTCCCTTAATTGTTGAAGGATCCTCACCAGCAAAAAAAGTAAATCGTATACTAAACGTAAAACCAAATCCATTTGAAGATAGAGTAAGACTTTTTAGGCGTGCTTTTTTAGACTTTATCTTAGACGGTAATGCTTTCTTTTATTATGATGGAAATGATTTGTACGTACTTCCTGCTAACGACGTTGAAGTTGTTCCAGATGAGCGTACTTTTGTTTCTCACTATAATTATTTAGTCACTAACCAACAATCATCAGATATATTTGGATTTAATAGAGGAAATCAGTCTAGAAAGGCTGAGTCTATTCAATTTGCGCCTCATGAAATTATTCACGTAATGGCTGAGAATGATCAATCTATTTTTAGAGGCACTTCAAAACTTAAACCTCTGCTTAAGCTGATGGAACTTTACCATTACATGCTCAAGTTTCAACGTCAGTTCTTTAAGAATAATGCCGTTCCTGGTTTTGTTTTAACTACTGATTCAATTTTATCTCAACGTGTTAAGCAAAGACTATTAGAAGCATGGAGATCTACCTACACAACTATTTTTGATGGTGCTCGTAATCCTGCCATTCTAGACGGGGGACTAAAAATTGATGAGTTTTCAACAAAGTCATTTGAACAACTTGATTTTGAAAACTCAATTGAACGTATTCAGCAAGATATGGCGAAAGCTATTGGTGTTCCTTATGTACTTTTAAAGTCTGGGAACAATGCTAATATTGACGCTAATCAGAAATTATTCTATTTACACACAGTAGTACCAATGCTGACTCAGTTCTGTTCTGCTTTTGCTCACTTTTTTAATAACGGTGTTACTATTAGACCAGATCGACTTCAAGTTCCAGCTCTTCAACCAGACAATAGAACACAGGCAATCTATTACTCAACTCTGGTTAATACAGGAATTATTACCCCAAATGAAGCTCGTGAGGGATTAAGATTTCCAAAACTTGAAAATAATGATACCATAAGAATACCACAAAACATTACAGGTAGTGCTACAGACCCTACCCAAGGTGGAAGACCCCTTCCAGGGGAAACACTAAATGAAAACGAGGAAGAAACTAATGAATAAAACTTTTTATCTCAACAGTTCTTTCGAGACTAAAGCAATCAGTAAAAAGTCAAAATCTTTAAAGATTGCTGGTTATGCCAATACTACAGCAAAAGACCGCTCTAACGACATTGTTACAGCAGAAGCTTGGGCTAAAGGTGTTGACAACTACAGAAAAAATCCTGTACTACTTTACCAGCATAAACACGATAATCCTATTGGACGTGTTGAAAACATTAGAGTAGATCGCAAAGGCATTTTTGTAGAAGCCGCTGTCTCAGAAGCAGCTGAAAAAAATCACGGTGTTCAAACCTTGATTAAAGATGGGGCTTTAAAAAGCTTTTCAGTAGGTTTTAGAGTAAAAGACGGTAAGTATAATCGTGAAGACGATTCTATGCTTATTACTGATGTCGAACTGTTAGAAATCTCAGTCGTTTCAGTTCCTTGTAATCAAGAATCACTATTCTCAATTCGTAAGTCATTTGAGAATGATTCTGAATACGAAGAGTTCAAAAAATCTCTTAAAGAAGCTGATGCAGAAGAAATTAAGATGATGCGTAAGATTAAAGCTGGAGTCACCGATATGAGCATGGGCCACTATCATACCGTCGAAATGGACGAAAATGGTAATGGTGTTACCACATACGCATCTCATATGTCTAATCATGCTCATAAGATCGTTGGAGGTGTTGTGTTAGAGGCCGAAGGCCATACACACGAGATCACAATGATGGGTGTTCCAATTCATGACATGGAGGAGGGCGAGGTTGTTAACGAACGTCCAATGTCTCCATCCGAGGAGGAAGCAATGAATAACTCAAAATCTGAGGATGTTGTGGAAACTAAAGCCGAAGAAATTGAAACTGAGGTTGAGGAAACTACAACTGAAAAGGAATCGGCAGAAGTTGAAACTAAAGCCGAAGAGATTGAAGTCAAAGCTGAAACCGAGGAAGTAGTTGAGGATATGGAGAAAGATGAAGAAGAAGAATTAAATGTTCGCGACGCTGATGAGTCTATCCCATTTGTTAACTTGCTTTCCGAAGACGCAAACTCACTTCAACATGGTGATTTAGTAAACTATAACGAAAAAATGTTTAGAGTAACTAAACTCGCTACAGGCCAAAGCCCAATCTATAAATTTTTAGAGGTTGACGCAAAAGGCAATGACTGTGATAATGTTCTTAATGTGAACGCAGACGAAATTTCACAAGTCGAAAAAATCGAAACTAAAGCTAGTGAAGACGAAGGATCTGTTGATCAGTCTCAGGAGCTTCACATCGAATCTACAAAGGAGAAAGAAATGGCTGAGCAAGTCGTTGATACACCAATCGTTCTCGACACAGGCGCATCTGAAAAGAAAGCCGTGGAAGAGATCAAAAAAGAAGCTGCTCCGGTAGCACAAGTGTCAGAACCTCAAGTAGCCGAACTGGTAGAAAAAACTGGTGAAGCAATTATGCAAGAGGCAGAGGCAGCAGACCAGCAAATGTTGGTTAAGGGTGATGCACCATCTGCATATACCCCACAAGAATCTGAAAAGGTTGCAGAAATGCAAGCTCAGATGAAAAAATATCAGGAAGAGATCGCAGCACTTCAGCGTTCTAAAATGGCCTATCAGGAAAGCTCACGCACTCAGCAGCAGTTTTCTGAAAAGGACATGGCAAACGCAGTTCTAGTAGCGAAACTTCTTAACAAGCGTGACGTTTTTGATACAAAAATGGGTGCACGTATGAAAGCTGTTACAACTGTTGATCAGTTCCTCAGCAATTTCTCAAGCAACATCTATACAGAGATGGAACAGCAGCTCGTTGTTGCTCCTCTGTTCAACCGCCTTGCAGTTGACGCGAAGACTTTCCGCGTACCAGTTGCAGACGAAGATACAGACGGTGATGTAGCACAGTTTGCTTCTGGCACTTTTGCCACAGGTATTGCTGATGTTACTCGTGTTCCTACTTCAAACCAGAACACAATCTCATCTGTAGACTTCACACCACATAAGTTCATGGCTACAACTCACTTGGCCAAAGACGAAGAAGAAGATACAGTTCTTCCTCTGCTCGACTTCCTGCGTGCTGCAGCAACTCGTCGTCTTGCTCGTGCAATTGATAAGTCAATCCTTCGTGGTACCGGTGCACTGACAAGCTTTACACAGTCACCAACTAATGCTATCACTGCAGGTACAGGTTACGGATCAGTTATTGAAGGTATCACTAACTTGACTGATGACGTAGGTGCTGGCCTGACTGTAGACACTGGTTCTGCAAACGATAAGGCTGATCCATCAGACATCGCAGCTGCTCGTACAAAGCTTGGCAAGTATGGTCTTCAGCTGGGTAATGACCTGGTGTATCTGACATCAATCGAAGGTTACAATAACCTTGTAACAACTTCAGACTTCCAGACTGTTGATAAGTTTGGTCCAAATGCAACATATCTGACAGGTTCAGTTGGTGCCGTATACGGTATTCCAATTGCAATCACCGAGTTCTTGGACAACGTTGGTACCACTGGTAACGACATTGGTGTCCTGCTCTATAAGCCTGGCTTTATGATCGCAGAACGTCGTGGTATCGAGATCGAGAGTGAATACGAACCACGCCAGCAGGTCACTGCAATGTACATGTCAACACGTATTGACTTTAAAGCACTGACCACAAACTCAAGCAGCGCTCTGGATGCTACTAAGTATTCATACGCAGTAACAGTTGAAGCTGGTTAATTCTAGCTAACTAAATTGTTAAACTTTTCGGGGGAGGCGGTCATCGCCTCCCTTTATATTATAAGGA
>Ga0222719_10004915_pt1 | contig 11640 bp, 11 predicted proteins | sample C33_34DmetaG_FD_165039 | JGI IMG/M metagenome (GOLD analysis project Ga0222719, IMG submission 165039) | Estuarine water microbial communities from San Francisco Bay, California, United States - C33_34D | ecosystem: Environmental > Aquatic > Marine > Unclassified | place: USA: California...
ACCCTCAATAGTCTGTTCTTGTTGTGTTGTTGTTCTTTGTGAACCAGACTGGGTCTGTTGTGATGTTGCTGAAATACCACGATTTGATAGTGATTGTTGTAAAGGTATACCATTAGCAACATCTCTTGCCACATCACCACCATATGCAACTGTTATCCCTTCAATATACACACTTGGAGGAACAGATGAATGTCTTTGTTGTGTAAGAGTCTTTGGATCAAATGGTTGTGTTGTTGCCTGTGTAGTTACTGTAACATTTCTTACACTTGTTGGTGGTGTAACCTGTGTAGAAATATTTGTTGGAATATTCAGAAGTTCTTGTTGTAATTGCTGAGTACTCTTATTCTGATTTGTAGGTAAATCCTGTACTCTAGCAGTAGCTACATCAATTTGATTATTCTGTAACAGTTCAGTCATTTCAACTGCTAGACCACCACCAACACCAACATTTGCAAATGCCTGTGGTTGTGCTGGATCTAATAGATTGACCAAATTTTGTATCGGACTAAGAGAAAATGAACCAGGTGGTTGACCTGGAAAACTTTGATATGATGCTGCTGTAGCAGCTGCACCAGAAATAATACCATTTAGTAAGTCGTTTGTACCACCTGCAGGTCTAACTTGATTGATAATATCTAACCCACCAACAGCTCCAAGTGCATTCAATGCACCTCCAAGATCTCCTAAGAAATCACCTGCTATACCACCAGCACCTGATAAGAAATCATTTATACCAGATGAAATTGAAGTACCAACTGCTACAACTACATCAGAAAGATCTTCAATCGTATTTTCTGCAACTTCTAAAACAGATTCAACAAAGTCAGTTTCAGCAACTGCCTGCATATTAGTCTTTAGATTCTCATCACTAACTTCTTTACCTTCTAATGTTGCTGCATTCTGTAGTTGTGCTTTTACACCTTCAGCAGAAGGAGAACCAACACTTACTTGTGTAAGTTGATTTGATAATCCACCAGCAACACCAAGAAGTGCTTGTAATGATGTATTACTTGAATCCGGCATTTCCTGAGTGATATCAGCTAAAGCAGGAGTTAATGGGGTAAGAAAACATGAACCAAATGCACCAAGATCAGAAGTAAGTGCAGCAAATCCACCAGCAGAATCATAAGGATTATTTACTGTAGTTGATTCTGCAGCACGTAGTGGTTGTGTAGCTCTTTCTGACTCTCTTGCTTTTGCAGTAAGATCAATACTATCAGTAGCTTGTTTAGATTGTGAGTTTAGGATACGTGGTTCAATCATGCTGTCTTCACCATCATTTCATCGAAAATGAATCTAGAATCTTTTATTCTCTCATTTGCTTCTGCCTGATATACTTCTGCAATTTCTTCAGCAGATAGAATTTTCTGTATGATTGGGGGTTTATCCTGTACTAATAAATTATAGTCTACTGCTACTGCTGGTGTTTCATAATATCTTAAAACTATTTCAGCAGCCTCTGCAACTGTTTTTGCTTTCAGAAGTCTATTCTTTACATGACGATGTGTATTTTCTAATTCCCAAGTAATATATTGTAATTGTGTTTCGAAATCTAAAGGTGATGTAGGTGGTTCAATATTCTGTGAAAATTCATTTTCAAGGAATACACGTCTTGGTCCTGTCCATTGAGCAATACCAATACCACCACGTCCAGCAATAGGTTGTTCTTCTGGTGTGGTAGGATCTAATCCAGCACCTGCTTCATGAAGTAGATTACCTACAAATCCAGCTGCTATCTCACCTGCATATTGTGCATTTTGTGTTTCAAAATAAGATTTAATAAAGTTAAATGCTTTTTCTTCATTACCACCTGCTACAATAGGTATAGGTTTCTTTTCATACCTTGGTTCTCTATTTGTTTTACCACTTCTATTTTGAGGATTATCAATAGGTACAAACTTTGAATCTTCTTCTGTCCCAGGTACAGTAAGATCTTCTCTCCTTGGAATAGAACCAAATACAAGTGGTATCTGTGATACTTTACCATCCATAAAGATACCAAATACCTGTGCACCAGGTTTAATACCATATGGTTGATGTAAACCACTTACCCCAGGTTGTGTAATAGGTGCAACTACTGATGCCCATGGTAATTCTTCTGTCCCAATATCTTGTTTACTTGCAGAATGAATACCATATATCCTTACACGAAGACGACCAAGATCAAGTGGATCACGAATATCCTCAACTATCCCAACAAACCAGCGAACATCATCACCATAAAATTCTTTCATTACCATTAGTTTGTCCTCTCTGGATTTGTCATCTTCACAATATTCATTGATGCTCTATATTTATCTGCAGCTTCACCAGCAGAAAATATATGACGCATCTGATAGATAAGATAGTCACCAGATAGCTTTGTATCAACACCTGATGCAGAGTTATCACTTGTTGAAGAAACTGGTACAATAACTCTAATAGAATTACCTACACCTCTTTCTTCCTGTAGATAAGGAATACCTGGAACTTCAATATTCACTACAGATTTCAAAAGTATACTTCTAATAGATCTACTTTGTATTTTAGTTCTATACATCTTACCATCATTCACATGATCATGTAATCCATTTCTTTGATCAAAGACACGTGATGCAACAATTGATCTAAAGAAGTTTGTTTTATATGATGCTACATCTTTTGCTGGCTCACCAATTACCATACTATTATCAATTGTTAGACTTTGATTCTTTTGAGATGGATCAAAGAGTCTTTGTACAACATCAATTGTATTATTATTTGTTTTATAGGTACCAGAAGAAGTAAGATCTAATGTATGTAGGTCAGCACCAAATGCTCCTGCCATTGCTAGATCTAATATACTTTCTGTACCAACATTTTGCCATTTTAAGATATTTAATAAATCCCTTGGTCTATCAGGATCATCTATATTTGATGACATTGTTGAATAGACATATTCTAATTTCTTTTTAGTTGCATTCCATGGTGTTTTTGCTAACATAGTCTGTAAATCATTTAAAATGATATTATCACTACGTAGTGTTGAATAGAGGAAGAATGGTGCACCATCTGGTGTTGATATACGATCTCTAATAATTTCAATTGCATCTAATGGATTCAGATACGGTATTAGATATTGAAATTCAGGTTGTAATATCTCTGACTCATAAAGAGATATCATATCCTTTCTAAGAAAGTTTTGTAACATTCTAGAAATAATTTTATCACCTTTACCATGATATGTTTTACTTACCTTCTGTAGATAATTCAGATAAGCAAATTCTTCTACCATTGTAATTGCGTGTACTTCTTCCTTATCATTTACCTGTTCTGTCTTAATAAGTTTTGTAATTACAAAATTCTTTGTAACAGGTGGGATTTCAGAATTAATTGGTCCACCAATAACAACTCTTACTCTTTCATTACCATATATCCCAAAAGCAGATTTTATACCCATTTGATCTACAATAAGGGCATTAGCAGTAAGATAAGGATATTCTAAGTTTTCAAAAATACTTAATTCCTGAACTAGTGATGGATTGAGACTAATCTCTGTACCAGGAAATCTTTCAGAGGTTATGACAAACTCTTCAAGAGTATACTCGGATCTTTCTGTTGCCATGTTACTCTCTCAATAATCTTTTATATTCAGATACCACCGTTTCTATAGATGATGGTTTGATCACATTAATTGATTTAAGTCCCTCGTTAATTGAAATTAATCTATTTTTATATGTAATTGGTATTAGACCTGTTGTTGATTGATTATACGGATCTATATCTACATATTCACCAGCAGAGTTCTCATAATGATGTACTGCATTATATTCAACAATCTCACTTTTTAGTGTAACTGTATAAACTTCATCACCAACAGTAACACTAACTCGTTCAGTATCATCATATGTACCAGATGATTCTACAAATAATTGACCTAGATCTAGATTACGTTTCAGAATTGTACCAGTATTACCTGTATCTTCACCAGTTACAGTACGTCCAGGTAAGAAATATTCTGCAATCTCATCTTCTGTAATCAAAACCCTATTTGGATATACTGATTCTGCTTTAGCCTCTATTTCTTGTTCTGTCATAGGCCAACCTTGTTCTCTTAAATCATCATTTAGGAGATACAAAGTCCAATGATAATCTGGTGTACCATATAACTTTTGTGAAACAATATCTGGTCTATCCCCATCTAATATTTCATATGGAAGATAAAATGATATCTCATCTTTGATAGTATCAAGAAGATCGATATACACACTCAAATTATTTGAGATGTTTGATGTAACCTCATCACCGAATCTATATCGTATTTTAGGAAAGAATTTAAAATAATTTGACACTAGTAACCACCTTGTTCTACATCTTTTCTTGATAGTGTTGATTCTTCTATAAATGACATAGCAATATCAACTTCTGCAAAGTTACCATCATTATGCATACCCATACCAGTTGGATTATAAGTTGCAGTAAAGTTTCTTAAGTAAGATGGTTTAATTTTCATACCAGGCATATCTTGATCAGCATACTGAATTTTTATTTCAAATGGATTCGGGAAAAGATATGCAAGAGGTAAACCCTTAATCTGAAGAACATCAGGATAAAGTTCCATTCTAAAGAAACGTATAATTGATTTTATTTCTTCTGCCTCTGCCTCACTAGTTGCAATCATCTTAAACTGAAATGCAAATTCTCTGAGATTAACTGATCTAAACAAACTCCTTGTATGAGGATTAACAGTAATTCGTGTTGCTAATCCTACCGCCCCACCAAGTGCATTTGATACTTTGGCAGCAGCTCTTTGAACTGTTAGTGCACCTGCAGCTTTACCAATATTAGGATTTGTAAAAGCATTGATAATAGATGATATATCACTGTTCTTAATTGCACTACTAACTACATCATATACATCACCACCTTTTTGTAATACACTTAATGCACCAGCACCAACAACACCAAGATCGATAGGACCTACTTGAACACCATCTGTTATTTGTATAGCTTGAGGTAAATAAAGTACTGCACCACCAACGCCAGGTACAGGTGTTGGGATTGCTGTTGAGGCAGCAGCTGGTTGTGTTGGGCCAAGTTTACCTTCAAATCCCTGAACTTCTACAGCTGATGCACCATAGGAACCTTCTCTTGCTCTAAAGTTTTCTTTCTTTTTATTTATTCTTCCTCTATATCTGCTACCAGTAGATGTAACTGTTGCTGTAGCTTCCGCTCTTGCTATTTCTCTTGCCTGTCTTAAAATAGCGTCGTCATATACTTCATCTGAATTCTCAAGTACCTGCTGAGAAATACCTGAAAGTTTATTTACAACATCATCTACAGTACTTTCTTGTTTCATTGGTATAAATCGGATAGTTGCTAAGTAAGGTGCTTCACGACTCAGAGGATATCTAAGCATCCTTTTAATTTGACCTGATCCAGTTCTCGAATTAGCAGTACTAGGTTGTTCAGGATTATCTTTGTTTCTACTTCTTAAGATAGCATCTTGATAAACACCTGTACCTGAGCCACCACTACTTGGTCCGGTTGGCCCAGCTGACTTTACACCAGAGCCAATTTGTTTTGCATCAGGAGAAGGTTTGAAATTAACGATCTGACCATCAGCCTGTCTATATTTTGGTTGTGATCCAGGAGGCTTTTGGTAGAAATCACGTCCCATTTTAAATCCTTATAAATAAAAAAATCTTAACATTATTTATATTAAAACATATGGCCTATTCTGGAAAATACAAAGTTAAAAATCCGAGCAAGTACCAAGGTGATCCAACTAATGTTATTTATCGGTCTCTTTGGGAAAAGTATTGTTTCAAGTGGTGTGATGAGAATAGTGATGTATTAAAGTGGTCAAGTGAAGAAACAGTTATACCATATTTTTATGATGTTGATAAAAAATATCATCGATACTATGTTGATCTAAAAATTACTTTTAAAAACAAAGAAACTTGGCTTATTGAAATTAAACCAAAGAAAGAAACCAAGCCACCTGAATATCCTGGACGTAAGACTAGACGTTATATAACAGAAGGTATAACCTATGTTAGGAATCAGAATAAATGGAAAGCAGCTACTGAATTTGCAAAAGATCGTGGATGGAAGTTTGCTATTTGGACTGAAGATACATTAGAAAGTATGGGTATTAAACCCAGATCTACTAAACCATTAAAACCTTATAAACGACGTAGTAAATCGACATAAATAGATGTACTATGAGTAACTTATTTCAAAAACTAGAGCTTGAAGCCTTCCGTGCTGGTATTACCCCACGTACTGCAGAATCACGTGAGTGGTTCCGTAAGAAGGTAGCAAATATGGGAAACATCAATCGTAATACCTTGATGCGTGATGAATCATTACAGTTAAAGAACAGACAATTAATTGGATCTATGAACATGTTCTTTTATGATCCAAAACATAAGGATACACTTCCTTACTATGATAGATTTCCATTAGCTATTATTGTAGGTCCTGCAGAAGGTGGATTCTATGGATTAAATCTACATTATCTGTCACCAATTAATCGAGCTAAGTTTTTGGATGCTCTAATGGATATTACAAATAATAAACGATATGACGAGACCACGAAGTTCAGAGCATCATATGATTTACTAAAACGTGCTGGAAAATATAGATTGTTTAAACCTTGTTTTAAACATTATCTAAGTGAGCACGTCCGTTCCCGTTTCGCACGCGTGGAAGCGCCCGAGTGGGAAATCGCAACCTTTTTACCAACTGCTGATTTTGAAAAATCAACTAAATCGAATGTATACAGAGAATCAGCAAGAATTGCGAGACAGAGATGATCGATAGACTAAAATCCACTATCAGCTCCCGACGTGGGGTTGCAGCACCAAACTATTATAAGGTAACCTTACCAGCACAGTTCGGAGTAAGTGGTGATGAGCTAAACCTTCTCTGTCGAGGGGTAAACATTCCTGGCAGACAGATCGTAACTATGGATCGTAAGATTGGTAATGTACTTACTAAAGTCGCATCGGATCATGCATTCGATGATGTTACTCTATCATTTTTGGTACTAAATGATTATGGTGTGCGTAAGTACTTCGAGAACTGGCAGAAAAAAATTATTGATCCAGCAACAAAGGAAATAGGTTACTTCAAAGATTATGCTAAGCCAGTACAGATCGCACAACTCAAAAAAGGCGTAGGATTTCCTATTGCCAATATTGATCTTGGTCTTCCAAGTTTACCATCAGAAATCCAGGGGAGATTACCTTCTCTTGGTCCTATCAACCTTGCGCAAGGTGAGATTGACTTTAACTTTCTGACCGGTGGTGATATCATCTATGAGTGTCAGCTTATAGATGCATATCCAACCAATATGGGTCAGATTCAATTAGCAGATACAGCTGAAAGTTCTCTTGTAGAACTTACTGTCCAGTTAACATATCGTGATTGGCAACAAACAGGTGCTGGTGGTGGTTCAGCTGTATCAGACTTTATACAATCGCAGATCGGTGGATTTGCAAGCAGATTATTCAGTTAGGATGAAATAAAATATGGCACTACCTAAGTTTAATGATACCCCAGTCTATGAATTGACTGTTCCTTCAATGAAAAAGAAGGTGAAGTTTAGACCGTTCCTAGTAAAAGAACAAAAGATTCTTTTGATTGCTATGGAATCAAGAGACGAGGGCCAAATTGCAAATGCAATTCTAGAAACTATTGAATCATGTATTCAGGAAGATATTCCTGGTAAAAAATATACCCCATTTGATATTGAATATATCTTCCTTCAGATCAGATCAAAATCTGTTGGTGAAACTGCTACACTAAATTTACCATGTTTAGAATGTGAAGAAGTTAATGAAACAGTGGTAGCGCTACAGGATATTGAAGTTCAGGGGTTAGAAAAAGAACTACCTTTAATTAAGATTAATGATCAGTATTCCTTGAAATTAAGATATCCAAGATATCAAGACGCATTGATGCTTGGTGGACCATCCGATGAGGATACGGCAGGTCAATTTTATGTTGCTATGAGATCTACATTAGACTCGTTACATAGTGAAGATGAAAGAATTGATTTTGACGAAGAAACAAGGGAAGAAGTAGAAGGTTTCCTTGATAGCTTACCTACTAGTGTTTTTGAAGAAATTGTTAAATTTGTAAATGATCTTCCTTCATTAACACATAGCATTAAGTACACATGCACTTCATGTGGTCATGAAAACAGTAGGAACTTAACAGGATTAATTGATTTTTTTCAATATGCCTCTCCCATGAGAACTTAGTGAATTTTTATAAAACGAATTATCAACTGATGCAGAATTTTAATTATTCCTTATCGGATCTAGATAATCAAATGCCTTGGGAGAGGGAGATTTACGTTACAATGTTGATAGATGATTTGAAACAAAAAAGAGAAGAAGAACAAAGACAGGCAATGAATAGAGGCTAAGATGGCAACCTTAAAGGACGTAGTAGCACAGCTACAGGAACAAAATAAAGAACTATCTGCTGTGAATGCAAACATTGCGTCCATGCTGAAAGCTGATCTTGATCGAGCCAAATCAGAAAAAATTAAAATGCTCGACGAGATTGCTGAAAAAAGAAAAGAAGCGAACCGTCGAGCTTCAGGACTAGGACCAAAAGGTCTCAAGGCAGGATTTGTATCTGGCATAAAAGAGGCTTCAGGATTTAATCTTTTAGATAGAATGTTAGGTGGTATATTTGGTGGTGGAACCGTTGGTGCCCTTCTGGGATTGTTTGGTAAAGCTTTAGGTAGAGGATTAGTCTTTGGTGGTGCTGCTTTACTTTTTGAAAAGTTTGCAAAACAAATTACTGATGGTGCAATCAGTATTCTTTCAAATATTCTTCCAGAAACATGGACGAAATATTTAGCTGAAAATTCTGAATCAATTGCTACTTCTATGAGTGAAGCAGTTAACTGGGGCGCGATTGGTTTAGTATTCGGTAAAAAGTTTGGTCTTGCTATGTTTGGTGGTAAGCTAATCGGCGATCTAATGACCAACGCACTTGGTATTAATGCGGATGGCACCTTTGTACAAGAAACTATTGATAAGATCCTTGGTATAGACATTCCCATCAGTGATGGATTCTTTATGGAAGTAGCTGGTGTATTTGCCATGCTATTTGCACCTTCTCTCATAAGAGCTGTAATGACTGGGGCATTATTCGTTGGTGGCAAAGCAGCTGCCGGTGGGGCAATGATTCTCAAAGATGGGTTTAAGAAACAAATACAAGGTGGTTTCTTAACTAAGCTAAAAGGCGTAAGAGGTGGTGTAGGTGCCGGACTCGGATTAACTATTATAGGACAAGTACTTGGTGAAGGTATTACGGCATTTACTGGTAGTGAAGAATTCGGTAGTACAATTGGTAATGCGGTTTCAATTGCAGGCCTATTTGCAATGGGTGGTCCGTACGGAGTATTGATTGGTGCTATAGTTGGTGTTGCCTATGCAGGATTTAATATTATAAGTGATCTTTTAGCAAAGAGAAGGGCTAGACTTGCTAAAGAACTGAATGAAGAATTAATTGGTTATAGATCCGATTTTGGTTATGCACTTGCATTGGGGGATACTACCGCGGCAAGAACAGCACTCGATAATTATATAAAAGAAGCGGGCCGGATTCAAGACCCCGATACATCAAAGATGGCTCAAGAAACAATAACAGCAATGGCAAACCAGCTAGGTATGTTATCAGGCGAAGTAGTTGATGTAAGCACAGAAGTTAAAGCACTTGGAGCAGCACAAACATTCTTCAAAGAAAGATCCGGAGAAGAAAGCATTTTAGCCCAGGCTATGATTGGTAGCGACGCAGGGGTTGGTGGCTTCAAAGACGTTCTCACCAAACGGGCAATTGCAAAAGCAATGGAGGATCTTGGTTATGGTGGCATGGAATTGAGTGAGCTAGAGCCTGAGGAATTTGAAAACCTTAAAGATTATATTAGGACGGGGATGAGTCGAAATGCCGACCTTTATAATGAACTCGTAAGGACAGCCAAGCAGTTAGGTATAAAAGATACCATAGGATTTCAGAGTCAAATTTTCGATGAGCTAGCAATGACAGCAGCTACTAGCGGTCAAATAACTTCCGAGCAGATTCGAAATATTTTAAATAAGGCAGAAAGAGACTTTGGTGGAACAAAAGCTGTTGCAGAAAGTCTACAAGATATTCCACTATCAGAATTAAACTCTCTGTCCGGTACAAATGGTGGTGTACAGGTGAATAATGTTGATAACTCTGTAATAAATCAACAGACACAAAATATGGGATTAGCTACTAATACATCTACACCTGCTGTTGATACTATGATGGGTGGTATATCATTAAGTAGATATAGAGCTGGAGCATTTGGCTTCTAAAAGAAAAGGGAGACCGAAGTCTCCCAATCCCCGATTACCGAAGTAATCTCTCCTTTGTGTTGTGCCAACCTTTTATTCGAGTCTTACTCTGCAATTAGGATCCATACGACGACAAGCCGTAGGCGACTGGCGTACCTAATTCAGCATCTTTTGCATTAGATCATATCTCATATCTTATATATTATCCTTCATTTGCTAATTTAGCAAAGTATGACATAGTATCATCTTCATCTTCTTTTTCATTAGATTCAGAAACACTATTATCTAACTCTGTGATACTCTGAGCTGGCATTTCACGTGGTGCTGGAGCTGGTGCTTCATTACCAAGTGAAACTTCTTCCCGTACACTCATTGGTGATACAGTACCAAGTACATTCTCAAGCTTTGTCTTTAACTCTGTGTAAGACTTATACTTATTAGCATTCGTAAATTCATCTGCAAGATCATGCATCGAATTGTAAATACCTTCAAGATATGTATCATCTTCAGATAATGCTGTTGGGGAATCAAACTCTGACTTATCATAGTTTACCCAACCATCTACCTTACGAATCTTAATCTTGAAGTTTGCACCTGCCCAGAAATCGAATGGATTCATAGGTGTTTCATCTGCATATTGTGGTTGCATAGCATCCATGACCTTATCGAAGATCTTTTTACCATACTGATACATGAAGACTTTACCTTCATTTTCAGGATTAGCTGGGTCTGAAACTACTAGTACGTTTGATACATAATGAAGTCGACGTTTTTGTACACGTGCTGTTTCCTTATCTGCATCAATACCTGAATTCCAGAGTTTAGAGTTCAGTTCACCAACTGGATCATCCTGACCAATCGAAGTAAGAGAACGTTCGATATACCATTTACCAGTTGGACCTTTGAATCCATGATCCCAATAACGAACCCAAGGAAGATCCTGACCTTCTGCTGCTGGTAAGAATCGAATAACGGCATAACCATTACCCATCTTATCAACGGTAGGTTTCCACATACGTTCATCTTTGTAGGAATTTTGTTCTCCACCACCAACAGCTTGTGCTGCGTTTACTAATTTATCGATGGAGGCTGATTTACGTTTTAGTTCTGCGAATGACATTTTGTTTTCCTTATATTGCTGAAATATTACTGAATTATTATAACACATATTTATGTGTTTGTATACCCCTATTTAGGGATAATTGTTATTTCCTTGACACGATGTGGTTGCTCAAGGATCCAATCAATAACTGATACACAGTACTCGATTGACATTTTATTTTCTTTAACATGTTCTACTCTTGGGCTATCAAAATAACCAAATCGTACAATT
>Ga0222719_10004917_pt1 | contig 11639 bp, 10 predicted proteins | sample C33_34DmetaG_FD_165039 | JGI IMG/M metagenome (GOLD analysis project Ga0222719, IMG submission 165039) | Estuarine water microbial communities from San Francisco Bay, California, United States - C33_34D | ecosystem: Environmental > Aquatic > Marine > Unclassified | place: USA: California...
TAAATTGTCCATAGTAAAGCCTTCTGGACGATCATTTTTGATGTCGTCTTGACGCTTCATATAGTTTGTTACAACTTTTACTAGTTGTGCGTGTGTGTCATCGAACCAACCATTAACATGATAGTTAACATCCGTTGGCTTCTCAAACATCTTATTAGTGTCTTCAAAGCGTCCTTCTTCAATTGTATCCATCCATACTGTGTAGTCAGCAGCAAACTCTGCACGAGCTGCTTCTGTAGGGCAAACAAAGTCTGCTACAGCAATCTTACCTGCCATAACAACACCATCACTTAGGTGTTTCATACGCTGTGCTTGTCTAATTCTTCCTTCAGGACTAAAGTCCCAGTCATTGTATCTCTCGCGAACAGCATCAGCATTGATCCATACTGCGCCAATTAGTTCAGCAAAAGGTTCTGCCAATGTGCTTTTGCCACTGCCAGGTAATCCGCATATTAGTATTTTCATCTTAAACTCTCGAGTTGTCTTTGTTCATGGTCTACATCGCTCCAATGATAATCATAGGTAGCACTACTAGTTCCATATTCTATTTTATAGATATCCAAGTAATTGCCCATTTGCTTCCAAATGTCTTGGGCATTGGTTGTTCCAAAACTATTTAGCAAGTCAACTTCTCCCAGTTTTAAATAGCCTAAACTAAGTTTTGGATCGTATGGATCAAAATTATTTTCTTTTAACCAACTTTCAAATCCATCTATTTCTGCACAGTGCCATGGACTACGCATATCATATATAACATCATTGCCCCACTCAACGTCAAACTCACCGCTGTAATACTGCAAGTGTGTAATCGCTTCACACACTGTATCAGTTAGTTCTGGTGCACCTTCATCTCTGTATACTTCCATAAGTGTTTTTCCAATCTGACACCAGTGCATATACACTCCGCCTAGTATTCTATCATAACTGTTTTCTAAAAAGCCTTCACGATGTTCATCTGTTAGTAAATGTCTAGGTGCACGAAGGAATGTTGTAATCTGACTTGGACGTACCCAAAAAGGATCCTGCACAACTTTGCGTTGACTTAAACATAAACTTTCTATTTCGTGACAAATGTTGTTTAACTGTCTTACTGCATAAGTTGTCTCTGTTGTCATCTGTGTAGCGAACTCGCTCGGATGCTCTACTGTTCCTTGCAGAACCTCAAAATGATTATGTAATTTGTTCATAACATCATGTTTAAGCGTAAGCCCTAAATTACCTAAACTTTCTCTACCAATCGGATATGTTTCATCAAATCTCACAACACCCGGAGCAAACCATTCTTCAATTGTATAGTTTATTTCACTCAAGTTAATCGTCTTTATGTGCCGATTAAGTTCGCTACACAAATATTCTAATGTACGCTGTGTATAAGGAAATCCGTGAAAACAAAAATTCTTTTCTAAGTGCAAACTTTTTTGCAGCACATCTTGTTCAAGTGCTGTAGTCCAGTCTTTTGCCATTTGATTATCCTCAGGAACAATATTATAATCTGCTAGTTCTCCAGTTTGATAATTTCTTAATACTACTTTAACAGATTTCATCCCAAAACTCTCTTGCTTGTATTGTACCTAGTGTATCTCTAAACTTCATACCGCCACGCAAATTATCCATTGCTTGCATGCGCCACTTGCCTTTAATCCTGCCTTTAGCATACTCGTCCGGAAACTCTTCTTCAAAAGTTGGACGCTCTAGTAAACTTTTTAGCATTTCTCTTATTGTACGATTATCAACATATTCAGTCAATAACAATTCATTTACATAGTCGTGTAATATTTTCTTGGGAAGAAATAGTGGACTCATTGCAATGTCTGGCGTAAATGCAAATGTAACCTTTGCAAGTATGTCTACTTGTAATGCTCTTGCAAGTCTGCATATGTTTATTATTTCAAATAATCCTGGCAATGTAAGTGTAAAATCAATGCGCATTTTACGCCTGTCGCCTCGGGTATACTCTATCCCTTGTTTAAAGTTTGCTAACCATTCCTCATAGTTTAGACCTGTGCGTATGTATTCGCCTACGGCGCCTATTCCATCTATGCTTGCACATACTTGCCAATCTCTGATGTTAGAGAGTATATCTTTATACAAGTTAACGCCTCGGTAATCAACACGACTTAGGTTTGTGTTATAACGTGCATATAATCCAGGCCCATCACCAAGATCAATAATACGCTGCATGTAACGCCAATGCTGCTCATACATAAGTGGCTCTCCGCCAACCCAATATATTTCTTCTACTCTATGCTCTTCAACTGCTTGTGCAAACTCTGCTTCAACTTGATCTTTCTGGAATGTTTCGATAGCCTTTTTTACAGGCTTTTCCATCCAAGGTTCTATTTTACCTTGTTTACGAGCTTCTGTTTCCCAACTGCTAGATAGCATAGGTCCACACATACGACACTTGTAGTTACACAAGTTGCTAAACCGATAATCCCAACTAACAGGTTTCATAGTTGTATATCCATCTGCGTCTGTGCTAGGAACGACATCTTCCCATTTATGTGCAAACAAATGTGTAAAATAATCTCTGTATACGTCTTGATTAAGCAGTTTTTTATCGCAAACTTGGCATGCATCCGGCACTTCGTTGTTTAACATCTGTGTTCGTATACGACGAATGTGTTCACCGTTCCAATATTCTTCCAGCGTTTCTGGAGTGTATTCGTTGTCGCCTTCTGCTGTATCAATGTACTGTGTAAAGCTCTGCGCAGGTTCACGACTAGCACAGCACAAACGTCTTTCAGTTTGTGGGCTGAGGTAAGTGTGCGTCCATGGCGCCATACATAGGTTATCTGGTTTAAGCATTAATAAACTCTAGTAAAGGATTGATTATTTGTTCGTGCATTAGTTTCATAACTATTTCTTCGTTGTAAAAATGATCGTAGTTGTGTTCTAGTTTTTGTTTTGTAAGCGGGTCAGCGAAGATTGTTTTATCTGTAATACACAAATTAATTTGTTCTATTACTCGTTCAAATCTTATATCTGCATCTTCAACAGTGTCATAAGTTTCATCAACGCAATGGTCGAATGTTTCAAATCCTTGGCGCTTTTGCCATGCTAGTGTGCCTGCTTGCCCCCAAACGATGCTTGGATGTTTAAAAGCACAAGGTTTAAGAATTTTTTCAGTAACGTTTATGTCATCATTTGCATTACTAAAATCTATAGGGCAAACTGCACTTTCAACTACAACGCTAAATCGTGTGCTTGTATACCAACTTGGATCAATATATCTTTGCCAGGTTGTATTATTATATTCTTGATCTTGTGCATTTTGTAATGGCACGCCGTATCCTGCATAACTGTAAATATTGTTTTGTAATACCGGCATTAACTTATTGTATATTTTTGTACGAAACGGCGCTTCTTGATTTATAAGCATCAAAAAGTCTCTACTAGGATTGCTTGTTAAATTAAATTTATCGTAACCTAAATCCTTAAACTGAATACTTTCTCTAAATTGATAATAGTCCCTAGGACGTAGTACGAAATCTGCACTATCATCTAAACTAGAATTCCAACTATCTGGACAATGATCAATTACATGTCTTATTCCTTTGTTTGCTATTATACGTTCATCTTGGTCTGTATTATTATCAAAATCTACCCAGTCACTAATAACAACTGTTGAACTTTTGTCATAGTTTTTATTTACATCAAGTATTTCCACATTAAAATACTGTTCCCATATCTCTTCAAAGAAATATAACTGAAATACTGTACGATTTTCACTTACTAACAGTGTTGGCTTATATGAATTCATTATTTTATCCTCGCATACCAAAGTTTATGTACTATTTTAGCATCTTTATAGTTATTATCAATGCCAAAATATTCTGTAGCAGTATTATATAATTCTTCGTCTAATACTTCGTTTAATAATTTTTCAGAACTTATTTCTAACCAAGTTGGCATAATATTATTATAAAACTTTTCCATTAATTTCGATGTGTGTGCCTGACTGTCAGTATTCATATCCATATAATGATTATTGGCTGTTATGGCACTTACACGCATTATAATTGCTTTTTCATTTTTGTTTATTTTGTCTATAGAATGATGTATCTTACAAAAGATTTCTATTTTATTACGAAACTTCCATTCATATTCCAACCAGTTTTGTTTATTCCTTTCCATTGGATAAACTTCTTTGCTAATAAATTCAACTTTATTTTTAGGATTTATAATTACGTCTGACGGCAAATCTTCATAGGATAAATTGTTAAATTCTTTTAGTGTGTCAGGCCAGCCAACACGATGCGCAAGTAAGTAAACATCTTCTTCTGGGTAAATCACACTATGATGATAAAATGGTTGATCTATAGTAAGCCACATTAACCATCTCATATGATTCATGAAACCACCACTTGGTCCTATAATCTGCATTAATACAATACTCTAGAGTTCATAGCCAATTACCTTTGCTATTTTACTGTGACTTTTTGCAAAGTTTTGATTGCGGTATAAGTCAGTTTGGCGTAGTTTCTTACGCAGTGCTTCCCCAGACTCTGTTCCATTACTGTCATTCATATTTGAATTTACTACCATTTGTTTTAGTGCAATAATATCGTTTTTATATTTGCCGTGTTTAATCTGTTGTTTTTGCAAGTATAGCATAACAGGACTGCGAGCACCTTGCGGAATACGACTTAGACTAAACTCCCAAGGATCATGCATTAAGTTAAAGTGTATGCTGTTAAAGTCCATAGCACCTGCCCATGTTAGTACTTCATCCAAGTAATAAATGTTTTGCACATTCCAAGTACAGCATAGCTGTGTTGTAATAGGATAGCCTTCGTCTCTGAGTGCATGAACCTTTTTTATATTTGTGTTTGCAGTCTTCCATTTAGCACCATATCGTTCATATTCAAAACGTTCTTCGGTGTTATCTACGCTGAATGCAATCTGCACATGTTTAAAATGCTGCCATATGGTTGGATCTTTTGGAAACTGCGTAGTGTTAGTATTATAATGGATGTCGATGTCTTTTGCAAGTCCACGATCAACTGCACGTTGGAGTAAATCAAAATGCTGTTTAATCATCCAGGGCTCACCACCGGTAAATTCAAAGTATTTTACTTGCGGTAATATTTCGTCTAACTGCGTCCAAAACTCTTTTGACTTTCTAGGCCATTGCCCATCTTTGAGCCATTTGCGAGCAATGTGGTTATCCGAATCATTGCTATAGTCCAGTTCTTCTTGTGCCCATTTACTGCTACTCCAACTGCCGCATATGCGACACTTTAGATTACAAATGTTTCCTAGTTTAAGATCTAAGAACACAAGTTCTTCACCATTGTTGTCTTTGTATTCAACATCGAGATGCTTAAACTTTTCTAACATATATTCGCGTTTACTTTTTTTGCCAGCATCTTCTTCACGCCAGCAGTTACGACACCCATCAGGCTTTTCACCACGTCTAAAACTACGGCGTAAGTCGCGCATTGTTTTACTATTAAATGCATCTTCAAGTGTTGATGTTTTTAGATCAACGTTGGGTATTTCATCTGTGTATAAGCAACAAGGGCGTGTTGTTCCCATTGGTGTTGTTTCAATGCTGATCCATGGTAGTATACATTTAGGCATAAACTTGTAAACTCGCTAGTTCTGGAAATACTTCATAAAAGTTTTCTGTTCTTACTGCATCTAGTTGTGATGTTACTTGATTAAACTTTTTAAGATGCTGTGTATTATCTTGACTGTTCATAAAACTGATAGTACTCTTAAAGCCGTTTGTTGCACGTTGTAAATGATCCTGTGGTGATAACCAAGCAATGTGCTCTTCTAGTTTTGCAGTCACATCCTGCTTGATGTATTCGGGCAAACAGTCAACACGATACCAATCTGGACTTTGTAGCACATTTACATTTAAGTCCTGTGGCTTTAATAGCCCACGTTCTACCCAGTCTCTGTGAAAATCTGGAACATGCAGTACATTCATTAAACTAACTGTAGGACTAATGTAAAAGTCTACATCTGGACATTTCTCTAGCATGCGTTCTCTGTTAGCAGTTGTCTTTGCCCAGTCGCTGCCTTTGCGCATTAGTTCTGCTCTGGCACCACTTGCATCTAAACTTGCGCCAATGCTAACACTATCAAACATGCCCCAATAGTCCAGCACATCTAAATCTTTGTACAGTGTTTCATTGAAGTTTGTATTGTAAATTAATTTCACATCAAATCGTTCGCGGCGAACAAGTTCTTTAAGTATGTTATAGTGTTCCTGCATAATAAGAGGTTCACCACCTGCAAAATATATTTGCTCAATATGGTCAATATGCGGCACCATTTGTTCCCATATATCATTCTTATTGCGACCTGCCCATTCAATGCGTTTATGGTTAGGTGCTTGTCCATGCATTTTTACATGATCGTCATACCATAAACTACTAAACATAGGACCACAACTACGGCACTTTAGGTTACACTGATTGCTAAACCTTATATCCCAATACACTAATTCAAAGTCGGGATTTACTCCTTGATCGACTTTATGAATGTGATGTCCAAAATGTTTGTTGCTACTGTTGCGCATACTAAAAAATCCCTGCGATTCTTGTTCGTAGCAGCGTGTACATTCTTTACAGGGTTTTTCTGCCAGCATATTGCTACGCATCTGTACATATTCATCGCTATTCCATATCTCTTCTAGTGTGTTCACACGCATGTTGCCGATTGGATGCGCCATCTCACCTAAACAGCAAGGGTATGCTTCGCCTGTTGGAAAGCCGTGTATGTGTGTCCAAGGAATCATACAAAAGTGTTTACTAGTCATTAAACGTTGCTGTTGATCCTCACGCAAACTTTCTAACTCAATAAACACAGGGCGTCTACTGTTGTAGTCATATGTTTCGTAATATTTGTCTGTTTCGGATTTCATATTTTAACTTTTTGTATCTTTACTGTACTGTAGTGATCGATAATACTTTCTTTATCTTCATTTGTAGGACATTGTCCGCAAATAATATTGGCTTTTCCAAAATTATCAATAAAAGTTGTAATATCTTTTATAGAGCTAGTAGGAAGTATACCTTGCGGAATGAAGGGCTTCCATTCTTTTTTTAGATTATTAGTCCTAATCAATGTTTCTTTTAACAATCCGCTAGTACTGCATTTATATATATTCTTTTTATAAAGTAAAGGACACTTTTGTTGTATACAAAGATCAAATGCTTTTTCTGGATCATTATTATGAGGTTGCATATTACTATATGTTCCTTTATATGTTTTATAAAAAACACTAGGATGTTTGACATAAAATTTGAAATTGTTTGTAGTTACAAATCTATCTGCTCCGTACTCCCTTAGGTGATGCCATTTAAATGAACGCATTATTTCAGTTATACATTCGTTTAATTCTTCTGTTACTTTATGAGCTGTAATTTTAAAAACAACGTTTCCAATATTATGCATTAAGTCTATTAAATGCATATTTTTACTTAAGAGCATTCCATTTGTTGTAAAACGTATTTGTGCGTTTGGCATAAGTGTTCTGATACCATCTAACCAATCTAAGATTTCAGGATTTAGTAAAGGCTCTCCTCCAATTATACCAAAGTCTGGTATATCTATTACATCAAGCCATTCTGTTAAATCTTGTTTCATTTCTTGCCAAGGCACATAACCTTTATGCACAAGATCACTATAGTTAGTACAACCTTCACAACTTAAATTACAAGCTTGTGTAGCCATAGTTTCTAAAAATGGTAATACAGGTTTCAAAGTGTTTCATACCATTCTTCTAGTTCTGGAAACGCTTTAGCAAATTTGTGATTGCGTCGCACATCATATTGTGTATAAAACTTTTTAAAGTCGTTGTGCAATCGAGGCATCTCAAATGCTTCATTATGTGGTTTCTCAACTACCTGCAAGTATTCAAATAGTCTATTAAATTGACCACGTTCCCAATCCTGCATGTTGGTTAAGTCTAATTGTTTTAGTCTACTAACACACTCGTCTTTAATCTCCTGTGGTAATACTAAACAACTTTGGAAACTTGGAAAGCGTAGTATATTATAACTCATTACTGCAAAACTTGGGCCAAACACGTTTCTTGCATTTAATATCTTTTCAATCATATCCGGTAGTGTTGGTAAGCACAATGCATTGATGGTCATCATACAATGCGTGTCTATATCAGCAAAGTGTAGTTTAACTAAATTTTTCCACCACTGTTCAAAGTCCAATCCGTCGCGAATATATTCTGCACTATATCCTGTTGCTTCCATACTAGTGTAAATATCCAAACTAGGCAAGTGTGTTCGTGCCTCTACCAGTCTATCTATAAGTTCATCTTTGCCGCCTAGGTTACTGTTAATAGCAAGACGAGTTTGACTCTTGTCTGCATTATCTTTAAACCAATCAAACAGTCTCCACAGTTCTGCACTCATAATGGGCTCACCACCTGTGATGCGCAGTTCACGCAGTGTGCGATGTAGGTCTGTGTCCCACCAAGCAAAAAATGCTTCTACATACGGATTTGTTTCGTTTAATTTGTATAGTTGGCTACTATCATGCGGATGCGTAAAGTGATTACGCCCGTCGCTGACTAGTTCTCGGTAAGTGCCATTCTTCTTAACGTCTTTTACCCACGTTGTGCTAAATGCGGGATTACAATAACTGCAAGCAAAATTGCATGTTCTATCAAAGGCAATCTCAAGGGTAATGAGATCAACATCTTCGTCATGTGGTGTAGCGTATGCATTGTTTAGTTCCTCACTTGTATATATCTTTGATTTGTAAACACGGTCACTAATAAATGACTTGCCCATGTCCTCAATTTTCCAACAGTATTCGCAACCACTTGGACGCTCTCCGCACTGCATTTGACGGCGTTGTTCTTTTTTCTCAGGTGTATTGTGTAATAATTTTGGGTTGTTTTTAAGTGCTTCCACATCTATTTTATGTGGTAACGGATGGTGACAACTTGTAGTCATTCCACTACCTAACCATACTGTAGCATTATACCATTTGGCTGCACAAAAACTTGCACTCTTTGAGTCTAAATGATTGTGTTTGAAAATTAAATCAGTGTTCAAAGATATGCTCCATCTTATATTCTTGTTCTCGACTAAACTCATCGAAGCGTAGTTTATTATAGCGCAAGTCTGGTAACATGTCAATTATCAAATTTGACTTCTATTTTTGCTTTGCCATACTCATTTCTACGTTGAAACCAAATTTTATGTACAAAAATATCTTTTGGTACAATAGTATCGTCTCTGTTTTTGTATATAGTTGTAACAGGCTGTTCTAACGGGCTGTCATTTACTATGTATCCGTAAAAATTATAATCGTAATTTTGTTTTATAGGATATTGCTCTAGTTTTTCATGTACCAGTGTGCAGTTTTTTTGAAAATCAACTAATTGATCAGTGAATACAAATTTGTACTCTTGTTTTATAAATTCTCTAATTGTCTCATAGATATAATCTAATTTATTATCTATATGTAATTTCCAGACTGTACTGATCAACATGTTTTCGCCGTATACAGGAATACCTCCTACAGTTTGTGCATCTACATCTCCGGTAGTGTACCATTGTCCGACACTGTTACTTACTCGATTATATTCGTCAATGATGTACGGATCTTGCATAATATACGCTTGAAATTTACTGTAAAAACTTTTATAACTTTCGTTAGAAAATTTGTGAACAAATCTAGCAATGTAATTTGTCAATCCGCCTATATGAAAAGTTTTATGAAACCAAGCAACCATGTATGCTTTAATCATTTCGTCAAGAGGCAAATCTTGAGTGCTTACCACAATAGCATTATCTTCTTCAATATCATCAAAGTAATCGTTGGTACCGCCTTCAAAGTAGTCTTTAACCTGGATGCTGCTTATGTTGTATTCTTTACGCTGAATTACATTCATCTCGGCATTTTCAAGTAGCTGACATTGATAAACTGCAATCCCTGTGTGATTTCCAGCTTCGTATAGATCATAAAAATTATCTGTCCAACTATCTAATGTTTCTCCGGGCAGACCCAAAATAAGCTCTGTGTAACACGGTATACTTTTCTTGTCACATAGTTCAAAGACTTCTTTTACTTTGTTTGTTTCTAAATTTGTTCTTTTTATGTTTTTAAGCACTTGCTCTGTTGAAGTTTGCAAACTAAGAGTTAAGCCTGCATTGAAGCCACCATCAATTAGTGTACTAATAATATCTACAACACTTTGCTTTTGATTCTTAGCCCAATTAGTGTTGAAAAGTTTAGGATATCCTTTCAACCTGCGTTGTTCAGATAACTTTTCTGCAATCATCATATCTCTTTCAGGAAATATACCATAATTGGCATCTGTCAAATTTATATGTTCAGTTTTATTATCAGCAAACCATTCAATTTCTGCAAAAACTTGTTCAAGATTATATTTTTTTACTTTACTGTAAGTTAAACTTCCCCAATCGCAGAATGTGCATTGGTATGGGCACCCTCTATTTGATTCAAGTGTGCCGTTCCAGATAACATCGGGAAATTGTTTTAGCAAGTGATCAAATACTCCTGTTAGATAAGGACTAGGTATTGTACTTAAATCATTCAATCTCTTACTGACACCAGTGTTAACACACACGCCATTGTTGTTTATCAACAGACCAGGGAAGTCAAGATTACCTTTTAGCACTTCGTAAAAACTATGTTCGCCTTCTTGTAGAATTACAACATCCATATATGGATGCAACTCAAAAAGGTCTGTTCGAGACACTGGGACTTCAGGGCCGCCAAACACAATTAAACAATCTGGATTGGCTTTTTTTAGTTCTTCGGCAAGTTTATAATTGTATTTTCGATTCCAAATATATGTGCTAAATCCTACTACACTGCAATCTTTGAGTCGTTGTATAACGTCTGCAATTTTGTCTCTGCGCCATACAAACTCACCAAAGCAGTAGTTGTCTTTGATTTCTTTGAATTGGTTAGCATAAGCCCATAATAACCCAGCACTATACGGTAAAAAATAGATATCTAGATGAACTGGTCCCCAATTAAAATTAGGCTGTACAAAACTAACTTTTTTCATTGTTCATATTTGCCTAGAATATATTTTCCATCCGGTGTTCTTGCTCTTTGCTAAATTCATAAAAGCGTAGTTTATTATAGCGCAAGTCTGGTAACATGTCAAGGTACATTTGTTTTAAATGTTGCGTTTGTAAGAACTCGACGACTTTCCAAACACTATCATGTGGCCCGTGGTCGTCTGTGCTTGTTTCCACTGGTATATGACTCCAGTAATCGTTAAAAGTTTTAAAGCCATGTTTGCGCATCCAAGCATATGTTTTTGGGTTACCGTGTACAATATAAGGACGTAAGCCTATTGTTGCTTTCCACATTTTTTCTGTGACTAACAAAGGTTCCCACTCATCAAACACAGTTTCGCTAATGACGTTTAAGAAATGCTTTTGCCACAAATCCAGTCTACCTACTGTTACTAGATCATTTGGTACGCCGGCGAAATCTTCTTTACTGCCATTGTGATGATAATCTTCTGGATAGTCTTCAATAGTTATTGGTTCCCAGTGTTGTATGCCACCTTGCCAATCATTTTTACCATCAGGGCCGCCTAGTGTTACTATACCGTGCTTTAACAAATCACGCTGTCTAAGTATTTCAGTTATTTCTATTCTATGATACCT
>Ga0222719_10004920_pt1 | contig 11628 bp, 11 predicted proteins | sample C33_34DmetaG_FD_165039 | JGI IMG/M metagenome (GOLD analysis project Ga0222719, IMG submission 165039) | Estuarine water microbial communities from San Francisco Bay, California, United States - C33_34D | ecosystem: Environmental > Aquatic > Marine > Unclassified | place: USA: California...
CCGTGGTAATAATATGTTCAGCGAGACCTTTCATGGTCTTAGAAGAACACAAGACGGTAAATTGTATTACACATTAAGAGATAAAAATGTAGGTACTTTTAGTAATGATGGTGGTACTACAGAATTAACAAACTCTGATGATTATGTTACAGTTGTAGAAGAATATATTTCAGGTAAAGATGACACTTTTACAGGTGATGGCTCTGATACAACTTTTACATTATCTGATACAGGTAGAGAGGTAGACCAAATTGCTGTATTTGTAGATAGAAATAGACAAACAGCAACTACTGACTATACTATATCGGGAACAACATTAACTTTTACAAGAGCTCCTCATAATAATGCTGAGATATTTGTTAGAGTTATTAAGAAAGAATATAAAAATGAAACTAGTGACACTTATCAACAATACAAGTTTGAAAGTGGTAGAAATTATTATAAATTAAATAGTGACGGAAAATTAATTAGGGTTGAAAATAAAAAAATGCCTGTAGATGAAATAAATTTTCCAGATGATGTTTTAGATAGTGAATTTGCAGCTTACAATGGAACATCAATAGTAAATTCTACGACATATACATATGAGGATTAGTATAAATATATGGAATTAAGAAGGTAAAAAATGGCAGATTTTGTACTCGGAAGATTAAAATTTAAATGGCGTGGTGATTGGGCGGTTTCAACTGCTTATCTCATAGACGATATTGTAAAATATGGTGGTAACACATATGTTGCAGTTTCAAATCACACATCTGCCGCTTCACAAGCAGGTTTCTATGATGATACTTCATATTGGAATTTACACACCGAAGGCCTTTTCTATAAGGGTGATTGGGCTGGTTCTACATTTTACAAATTAAATGACTTAGTAAAATATGGCGCTTATCAATACCGTTGTATTAACAGTCACACTTCAGCTTCAGATTTTTCATTAACAGATGTAGATGGTTCAACTGTAAACTGGAGAGTATTTACTGAAGGATTACAATGGGAAGATAGTTACAATGCAGGTACAACATACCAAGACGGTGATGTAGTATCTTATGGTGGTTACACATATGTTTATGTAAATTCAACACCAGCTGCAGGTCAAACACCTACGGATAATGCTTATTGGGATATTATCACAACAGGTTATAAAAATACCGGTGATTACTCACACGGAACAACTTATAAAACAGGTGATGTAGTTAGATATGGTGGTAACACATATGTTGCAAATGCAAATCATACAAATCAATATCCATCAAATACAGACGGTACAACAAACTCATCTTATTGGGAATTAGTAGTATCAGGATTTAAGTTTGTAAGTGGTGGTTATAACGCATCCACAACTTATAATATTGGTAATACTGTAAGATATGTTTCATCTCTTTATGTGATGAAAAAGGACAGACAAGTTAACATCACACCAGGTACAGATGCTACAGTATGGGAAATTATTACTGAAGGAGATACTGGTGCTGTCATTAATACAAGAGGTGACTTATTAACTAGAGATGGTTCAGGTTCTGCTAGATTACCTATTGGTGTTCCGGGTGCAGTATTAACTACAGACGGTACAGACCCTATTTGGTCAAACGCTGAAGGTAAAAATGTTATCTATGTATCTAACTCTGGTAGTGATACAGCAAATGACGGTTCACAATATAGACCTTACAAAACAATTTATAAAGCATTAACAACTGCTACATCTGGTGATATTGTTGATTTTGATACAATTACAGGTGGTACAGGTGGTGTTCCAGGAACATATGATTTATCTCAAACTTCTACAGATGGTATAGGTTCAGGCTCAACAATTAGAGTTGTACTAGATGGTTCATCAACACCGACAATTGTAATTACAAATGGTGGTAAAGACCATGTAGCTGGCGATACAGTTACTTTTGGAAACATAGGAACAGATGGTAGTACCGTTCAAGGTGGCGGTATGACTGATATTACTATTAATGTTGTATCAGCTTCAATTGGTGATGTTGTATATGTTAAAAATGGTGTTTATAGAGAGCAATTACCTCTAGTTGTTAAAAGAGGTGTAACACTAAAAGGTGAAAGTTTAAGAGGTACAGAATTAAGACCTGCTTCAGGTACAGGTTCACAAATTAAAACAGTTACAGTAACATCTGGAGGAACAGGCGGAACACCTGGCACATATAATTATGTTCACGGTTCAGTTACATCAGGAAGTGGTATCGCTGCTTCAGCGGTGTTTAATGTTGTAACAGATGGTTCATCTACACCTACAGTAACAGTATACCACGGTGGTGCTCATTTTGAAGTGGGTGATACTATTACAATTGCAAGTGGTAGTATAGGAAATGCAGGTGCTCTTGTAGTAACTGTAGCATCACTTGAAAATAATGACGCTTCAAATATGTTATTGTTAAATAACTCTACAAATGTCACATTATTTTCATTTAGAGGTTTAACAGGAACTCCAGTCGCAGGTGGCACAAGTGTGGCTGCCGTAATATCTTTAGACCCTAGTTCTCAGATTTCAACTGTTTCGCCTTATGTACAAGATTGTACATCATTTAATTCAAATGCAACAGGTATTCAGATTGATGGACATTTACATGAAAATTTAAGTCCCGCTGGTAACAAATCTATTCTTGCAAATGACTTTACACAAATTAACTCAGATGGCCGTGGTGTTCACGCAAAAGGTGGTGGTCGTGGTGAGATGGTTTCCGTCTTTACTTATTATTGTGATAAATCATTCTTTGCTGAAGATGGCGGATTTATTAGAGGTCTAAACTGTTCATCTGCTTACGGTGAATATGGTGCAGAAGCAATTGGTACATTAGCCTCTGAAACACCAGTCACAGTAATTTCTCGTGGAGAAATATTAAAATATGATTCAACAACATTTGTTGGCGCTGCTACCGAATCAGATATTCAGGATATGGTTGCTGTACAAGGTGTCGGTACTGCTACTATTAGTGGTGACACATCTGGTGCAACTGCTACAGTATTTAGAGTTAACATTTCATTAGACTATTTACATATTGAAAGTAGAAGTGGTAACTTTCAACAAGGCGAAACTGTAACAATTACAAAAGAAGATTCATCTACTTTCCAATTTAACTTAGATAGTTCTACTGGTGATAGTACAGCTGCTCAAGTAGGTCAAATAGGTCCACTTATTGCAGTTGATTCCTCAGATGGAACATTAGGTAGTGCAAATGTTATTGAAGTTGGTTCAAATGTTCAGTTTGCTGGTGATAGCACATATTATAGGGTATCTGCTGTATCAGAAACAAACACAAGTAATCAACAAGCACTTATTCGTCTAACTGCTAGTGTTACATCTTTAAATGCAATTGCAAATAATACATCAACAACTGTAACAAAAAATTTCTCAAATGTCCGTTTAACTGGACACGACTTCTTGGACATTGGTACTGGTGGGTTTACTGATACTAACTATCCTGGGGCACCTTCTCAACCTGCTAACCAAGAAAGAGAAATTACAGAAACAAATGGTGGCCGTGTTTACTTCTCATCAACTGACCAAAAAGGTGACTTTAGAATCGGTACATTATTCAGAATTGAACAGGCGACTGGTGTTGCAACACTAAACGCAGACGCATTTGACCTTTCTGGTTTGAATGAATTACAACTTGGTTCTATTGGTGCTGAATTAGGAGCAACAATTAATGAATTTAGTACAGACGAAACATTCGGTAATGATAGTAATACGGCAGTTCCGACAGAAAGAGCTGTATTTGGTTTTCTAAAAAGAGATAAAATGGGTACTGGCGCTATGGTACCACCAACAGGTACAACAGCAGAGAGACCGACTGGTGATACATTATTCACAGGTGCATTAAGATATAATTCATCTTTAGTAACTTGGGAAGGTTATAACGGAACACAATGGACAGGTTTAGGTGGTGGTAATCCTTGGCAAACTCATACTGCTGACGGTTCAACTAACTTAACAGTTGCGGCTAACGATAGATATTTCATTGACACTACAGCGGCTGCTCTTACAGCAAATTTACCTACTTCACCTTTAACAGGTGACCAAGTATCATTTATTGATTTATCGGGAACATTTGATACAAATAATTTAACAATTGGTAGAAATGGTAATAAGTTAATGGGATTAACTGAAGATTTAGTTATATCAACTGAAGACACAGGTATACAATTAGTTTATACTGGCGCAACTTATGGTTGGAAATTAGTACAAAACTTCTAATGAGGGATAAATAAAGATATGAGTAATTTAAGAGATTTTACTGGAAAAAACAGACGATTTAGCGGTTCTGATTCTATCAGATTACCTAGAGGGTCTACAGCAGAAAGAGTTACTGCTGAAACCGGAGAGATTAGATTTAATACTACTTTAAGTAAAGCTGAATATTATGATGGCTCAAGTTGGGTAATCATTGATAGTCCTCCTACAATTTCAAGTATTACTAATGATACTTTTGATGATGCAACTGATACATTTATAATTAATGGTGGTAACTTTTCAACATCTATAACTGTAACTTGTATTGCGGCTGACGGTGCAGAATTAGCTCCTTCAGTTGTAACTAGAAACTCATCATCTTCAATAACTTGTACAATTGGTTCAACTTTCCTTACAGACGCTCAGACATCTGGTTCTGACCCATATGATATTAAAGTTACAAACGCTTCAGGTTTGGCTGCAACACTAGAAGACGGCCTTGCTTATTCGCCTGCCTTTTCATTTACAACAGCTGCAGGTAGTTTAGGTGCATTATCAGACGCAGGTAGAGCTGCTTCTAATTTATCTTCAACAGATTGTGGTGGTACATCTGCTGACCCGGATGATACGGTAACTTATAGTATTACTTCAGGTGCTGTGCCTTCAGGTATATCATTTAATACAACTACAGCTGCTATATCTGGAACAGCTACGGCAGTTGGTACAAATACAACTTCAAACTTTACGGTTCAAGCAGCCGTTGACGAAGATGGATTAGGAACTACTATTACAAATTATACTAGAGCATTTTCAATTACAGTAAATGCTCCTGTTGTTCAATCATTCACTTCTACAGGCGCAGGAACTTTTAGTGTACCATCAGGTGTTACAGCCGTTCAACTTCTTGCAATTGCAGGTGGAGGCGGAGGTGGAGTAGGAAATACCAATGAAGGTGGTGGAGGCGGTGGTGCCGGAGGTATGGTTGAAGCGCCTAGTTATCCAGTTTCTCCAGGCGGTACTGTATCTTATTCTGTAGGTTCTGCCGGTTCAGGCAATGGTGGTACAGGTGGTAGCACCGTATGGGGAAATGTAACAGCAAACGGCGGCGGCGGTGGAGGTAACAACAATGTTGGCCAAAACGGTGGCTCCGGAGGCGGAGGTGGCGGTGGTGGTCAACCATGGCCAGGAGGAAGTGCTACACAAGGTCCTTCAGGTGGAGGAACAGGTTACGGAAATCCAGGTGGTCAAGGTTCACACAACTCACAACCAGGAAATGGTAGAGGTGGAAGTGGTGGTGGTGCCGGCGGTTCAGGACAAAATGGCTCTTCAGGTGGAACATCTCCAGGTCCAGGCCGTTCTAATAGTATTTCGGGTTCAAGTGTTACATATGCACAAGGTGGTCCAGGAAACGGAGTACCAGGTCCTCCTGCCAATGTGAATGGTTCTCCTGCTCCAGGTGGTTCATATGGTTATGGTGGCCAAGGTGGTAACACTGGTGGCGGTTCAGGTTCTCAAGGTATTATTATTATTAAATACTAAAATCTATTTTATTTTTAGTTTTAAAGTTATAATTGATTACTAATCTGTAATCAGTTTTAATAGGATTTGAACTAGCATGATAATAATGACCGTCAAATAATATAGCACGGCCTTGTTTAGGTTGCACCCTTTCAACTAAATTTAATTTTTGTTTAGTACCATCATATTTGTTATCAAATAGATAAGTAGGTCCGTCACTATCATTTACATAATATAATAGTGTATAATGATTTTGTTCATTATCAACATGGGGTGTATGATATTTTTCGGAATTTTCTACTCTTTTAAAAACTAAATTTGTTTTAATTCTTAAAAGTTTATCTAATTCTATATTATTGTTATTCAAAAAACTATTTAAAGTATTGAATACTGGTTCATATATTGGTGAATTTATACCTTTTTCTTCGTCAAAAATTACATGTACTAAACCAATAGTATCACAACATAAATTATCTCTTATAGCTGTGTTGGTTTCTGTTACTGATGTTGTTGTTTTTTGAAGATACCAAGGAAATTCAACATTATATAATTCTTCTACGAATTTTTTTTGGTCGTCTTTACTTATAATATCATTAAAAACTTTAAAAAATTTATTTTTTAATTTCATTATAAAATTTTTCAAATTTTCTTATATCATCACAAATAGATATTACAGGATAAACAACATCATCTGATTTGTCTCCTGATTTGACACTGCCTTGTACTGATACAAATAATCCGTGTTTAGCGGCTACTTGTACAAATTCACTTTCTTCAAAATCATATTTTGGTTGTTCAACAATTTGAAATTTATGTTTTAAAAATTCAACAAATATATCCAATCCTTGTTGTTTTGCAAGAGTTATAACTTCACTTATAACTCTTTTATCATTTGTTGATACTTCACCATAATTATAATTATCTGTATAATTTTCTTTTTGCATATTTTCTCCTAAGCGTCTATAATAGGTATTCTTTTACCATATTTTAATTGTAATTTTGGTACACCTGGAATTGGTCTACCATCTAAAAGTTCTTTTTCATTTGTAGAATAGTGTAAGAATGTTTGTGCTTGATTTAATCCTTTTAGGTGGTCTCTCCAATGGTCATTTTTGATACCTTTGTAAATTAAAGCTGCACCAGGTTTTAATAAAATTGGCAAACCATCCGGATGTTTTTCACTTCTCAAATAAATTGGCCAACAATAATTTTTATCATCTAAATTGCTGTAGTCACATCCTGCATTTAAAGTTACTGATATTTCACAACCAGGTCTATCTCTATGACTACCCATACTATCATTCTTTTCATATAATCTCCAAAAAGTGTATGTAGGATATAATGTGAGTTTTGTTATTTCTTCAACATATCTATGACATAAGAACATTAAGGAGTCCGTTAACATATCTCCATATTTGCCAAAAGTCTGTTTACTTTTAAAAGCTGCATTGTCTTCTTCCCATTTTCCGTCCCAATCGCCATCATATCCTGAAAAATCCATATGTGTATATTTCCAATTAGATACTAAAGCTTGTGTTTTACAATACTCATACATTAATTTTTGAGTTTCTTCTGATATTAAATTTTCTATGATAATGTAATTGTTTTCTATAAAAAACTTTTGTTCTGTTGTCATCATTTCCAAGGTTCTCCTAAACACCACATTACTAAACTTGTTCTAGTTCCTTTTGTAACAGGTGTTACACAATGAGGTAAAAAAGAAGGAAAAACAATTATTGAACCTTTTTCTCTAGCTTCTGTGCAAGTATCAAATCTTTTAAATCTATCGTGTTTACCAAAATCAAATTTTAAATCACCACCTTCATAAGTATCACCATCAGTTAAATTTATAGTCACACTTATTTTTCTTACTTTTCCAACCCAATTACTCCAAACTGTGTATCTTCTATAAAGTTTGTCTTCTATTTTCATAGGTATATCGCCGTCTTCTTGTAAGGGGTCAGGTGATAATCCATGTATGTATTTTCTATACTTACAAAAATGGTCTGAACCACCATCAGCATGAAACCCATAAAAACCATTATTTGAATATCTTGTGAATTGTACAGGTTCAGCAGTATCAATATTCCAACACCAACCAGTTCTCCAGTTAGCTTCTTCTACATAAGGCATAATTAAGTCATATATCCATTTGTTGCTAAAAAATGTAACATCACTATCTCTCGTGTAATAGTTTTCTTTACTATCTCTAATATCATCAAAGGGTGTATCATTAACTGGTACGGAACCTTTAGATTCTGATTTATGATTTATACCAAATGTTAGTCCTTTTGAGTTTTTACCTTTTAGTGCATCTTCTTTTAATCTTTCTTCACCTCTACTGATAATTCTATCAACATCACTTGAAGATAATGCTTTTTTAAAATAATAATATTTGTTAACTAAGTCCATTATTCAATCCACTCTACCCAACCAGTAATAACATATTTAGCATTAGACAAAGGAGGGTTGCCTCTATGAGTATGTGTAAAACCTGAAGGCCATACGACAATACGGTTTCTAACAGGCTTAACTCTTTTTTTCTGATATAAAAATTCTGTTTCTCCACCTTCTTGTACATCATTTAAATACGCCATTACAACCAATACTCTTTCTCTAGTATCTTTATTTACAGCTTCTGAATGCCACACATGATAACCTTGGCCGGGTTCTGTTTTTTGTAATTTTAAACTAAAAATTCCACCATGTTTCCCTAAGGTATTCAATACTGAAAACCTTTGTTTGTATAATGGATATATTTCATCCCAAAAAACTGTATTAAAAAATCTACCTGTGCCTTGCAGATTAAAAGATTTTGTTTCTGTATATTGATTTGTGTAAAATTTTGCTTCGCTTAAGTCAGCGCTAGTATCATCTATAAAATGTTTATCATAATTTAAATTTTCTACCTGTCTTGTGTATGTAAATCCTTCTTTTTCAACAGCGTGGTATTGAGCAATCCAGGCATCCACATGCTCTTCAGGTATATAATTATCAAACACACCTATAAAATTATCATCTATTTCATATTTCTTCATATTCACCTCATATAAACCAAGATATAAAAGTGTATCTTGTATTTTTAGTTATTTGATTAACCCCATGTTTATAATTAAGACCATCAAATACTATTATTCTACCTAATTCAGGAGAAATACTAATAGAATTTTCTATAGTTGTTTCTCCTCCATCATAATCTTTATTTAGGTAACATACTGTAGCCGCTTTATATTCTATATTGTTTGATGTTATATCATAGTGTGGTTTCATTTCAACACCTTTATCCCATTGAACAATCTCAATATTTGTTAATTTTACATCACTTAAATGATTATTAACAAACAACTCTTTTCTTTCAATTAATTCATCTAATTTTTTATCTAAACCTTTTGATAGTGGTAAAACAGTTGTATAACCATCTCCTGTAGGATGTTTTTTTGTATTTTTAGTATTAGCTTTATGTAAATTAATTAAAAAATTACATTCTCTTTCTATTAAAAAGTTATCTTTTAGTAAAAGAAATTTATTCATTTCTATTTAAACCAACACATTTTAAAGATATTGTATTTTCAACACTAATAACTTTATCACTTATAAAGAAATTACCAGCAATAGATATTCTTTCAGTATTATTTTTGTTTAAAGTTGTTGAGTGATTAATATGTGATGGAAACAATATTAAATCTCCATTTTTTACATTAATATCCCATTTAGCAGAGTTGAATATATTATATTCTTCAATATCATAATCAAAATTCCAACTTTCTTGCAATTTACTTTTTTTAAAATCAAAAGTTATTTTATCATTATCAACTTGAGGATAATAAACAAAACTAAACATTGAATTTGAATGATGATGTTCTAATATTCTTTCTTGCACATAACATTTGGTTGCCCAACTATTGCTCATAATAAAATTGTTTTTTATTTGTAATAAATTTTTTTTATAAATGTTAAATTTTTCTACAATAAAATTGTGTAATCTATTTAACTCTGGTTTATTTAATAATTGTATGTCGTTTGTTAGCCATGTATTGTCAACAACACCCTTGTGTAGGCCTGATTTGTAAAACTCATTATTTTTAATAAAGTCTAATTCATTTTTATTTAATAAAAAATCTGTACTTTCGTGCCATATAGGTTCACCGTTTATTGCAATTAAATTATTCATATTTAATACTCATTCTGTTACCATGTAAATTGATTATATCTCCCTCAATATTATAATTGAATGATATAGAATATCTGTCATTTTTAGATTTGTTTTCCTCAACATAATGTTCCATATGGCTAGGAAATAATAATAATTTGTTCCTTATAGGAGGTATTTTCCATTTAGAAGAGTTTTTTAAATTGTAAATTGTTGGTTCTGGTCTTATAGATGATGAACACCAAGTAGGTATTGATTGAGATATTGTAGCTACAAAATCTCCTGATGAAAATACATCACATTTTTTAGGATAAAATACACCACTAATAAATGAATTATTATGTACATGTTTGCCATGTTTAGCGCCGGGTCTGTTAATTACTAACCAAGATGATAGATGTTTGATATTAATTTTAGTTTCATCTAAAAACAATATATTAAACAAATAATGTTTTATGTGAGATTCTATTTCTTCTCTCAAAAGATATAGGTCTTCATGTTCCAAAATTCTATCAGATAGACTATAATCTAATAAATCATCTTTATCTTTAGGATTACCTTTAATAAATCCTTCTTTTTCTATATTGTCTAGTAAGTATGTGATTTGTTTAATATCTGCCTCATATAAAGGCTGAGAAAATAACTCATGTACAATACAATTTCTAACAGTTGCCATTATGTAACCTTATACTATAAATAATCTTACCTTTATTTATAATGTATAAATAGTAGTGTGAAAATAAATTAGTGAGAACAGTATGACACAAATTGATATAAAAGGCAATGGTGGAGGCAGTTATAAAGCTCCAAATTCAAATATTAGAAAAGTAACAAGATTTTATCCTACGGTTGTAGATAATTTTTTTGACAATCCAGATTTCATTAGAGAGTTTGGATTAAGTTTACCTAAAGAACCTGATGCTGAAGGTAGATGGCCAGGTGTTAGGTCTAAAGCTCTACATAATATAAATGACCAATTAAGTTGTTCTATTCTATTAAAAGTATTTTCTGTTTATTTTGATTTATCATATCAAAATGTCAATTGGGAATCTAGTAAGGTTTATTTTCAACAAATATCGAAATTTGATGACACTAAAGATAGTGATAAAAATGTCGGATGGATTCATACGGATACAGATGAAAGTTTAGCTGGTCTTGTATATTTAAATCCTAAAATAGATATAGATTGTGGCACATCTTTATATAGAATTAAAGATGGTGAAAGTTATAGTACCTTTAAAAGACAATATCAAAAACACGATTTATATTTAAATAAACAAATTAGTGATGATGAATATTCAAAAGGTATAAATGAAAACAACTCTCATTTTGAAGAAACTATAAAGTTTGGTAATGTTTATAATAGATTAATAACTTATGACGCAAATGAGTGGCACAAAGCAAATAATTTTTTCAATGGTGATGATGATAGATTAACACTGGTGTTTTTTGTTGATAAAATTGATGTAGATAAATGGCCATTAGATAGGGTTAGAGATAGAAATAGTTATGACGATTTTATTGAAACAAAAATGAAAAACTTTCAAAAAGGTATATAATGTTAGATATAAAAGAATTAACAATGAAACATCACAAAGATGCTGAAAGACAAGCATTTGTGGGAATATTAATGTCTGGTGAAATAGACCATAAACTATATGCAACATATCTGTACAATCAATTACAATGTTATGCTGTATTAGAAAAGTATGGTTTACACAACTCACTATTCAGAGATACGCCAAATCTATTAAGAGCTGAACATATC
>Ga0222719_10004921_pt1 | contig 11628 bp, 16 predicted proteins | sample C33_34DmetaG_FD_165039 | JGI IMG/M metagenome (GOLD analysis project Ga0222719, IMG submission 165039) | Estuarine water microbial communities from San Francisco Bay, California, United States - C33_34D | ecosystem: Environmental > Aquatic > Marine > Unclassified | place: USA: California...
CAACACAAACTTGGCCTCTGTTGTCTGTTTCCGCGTCTCCTCCTCCTCTGACTAATCTATATACGTTCCGTAGTCATGGGTTTGTTGACGATTTTGAAAAAGTTGCAACAAAAAGAACGTCAGATGCGATTGTTGGTCTTGGGATTGGACAATGCGGGCAAAACGACGCTAGTAAAACGATGGTGTGGTCAATTTACGGGTGATATTGAACCAACATTGGGCTTTCAAATTCAAACACTGGAATATCAAAATTATACCTTGCACTTATGGGATGTGGGTGGTCAAAAATCGATTCGAAGTTACTGGCGGAATTATTTTGAACAAACAGACGGTGTCATTTTTGTCATTGATTCTGTCGATGTGGTACGACTGGACGATTGTCGCAAGGAATTACAAGACTTGTTACAGCAAGAACGATTAGCGGGAGCGTCACTACTGGTATTGGCCAACAAACAAGATGTGGCAACGGCACAAAGTGGGTCGGAAATTGCGCAACATTTGGAACTCTCGAAAGACAATCCACTTTATGACAAGCGACATTGGAATATTGTGCCTTGCAGTGCCGTCAGTGGAGAAGGGTTAATTGAGGGAATGGATTGGCTAGTGGAGGATATTGCCAGTCGTATATTTATGATGGCATGACGGAACTGTAAAAGAAATCTGTAGAAAGAGAGGCAACACCACCCGCCTCGACCGTTCTTCAATAGACTGTACCTTATGTTGGAAGCATGATTCATAAAGCATTAACCACTTCCTATTTACGAAAGCTATAGCATACCATCATCCCGATCCTCAGCATTGTTAACGTCCGTCTTGAGGACGTCGTCTTCGTCAGTGCTGGGACTTTGCAGGTGACTGCCATTTAAGGCAGGATCGTGCATATCAAGTACGTCGTCATCGCCGTCGTGATACACGACAGGTCCATCGCTTCGATGGTCCAAGGTCATTTCGGTATCGCCCCCAAATGCATCACCATTTTCCCTCTCGTCCTCATCTTCATCATGACTTTCCACCGATTCAAAACTACTATTCACACGCCGCCGATGTGCGCGGGCTTCGGATCGGGACGAGATAATGTACGACATGTCATTGACAAAATCTTTGAGACCAATTCCCGGTTTGGCATATTCCTTGGGTCGATAATTGGGTTCCCATTCTTCGGCTGGAAAGACACACCAATGCGCAATGGAAAAGAAGAGCATTTCCAAACAAATCAAAAAGTTTTGAATTTGTGCGGCATATTCTTGTGGATTGTCATCGTCGTCACCATCCGTGGTATCGGTCAACGAAACGATAATAGAGATCAACAAACCTTGCCAAAAGGTTAAAAAGACAATCCCCTTGATGGTTAAAAACTTGCTAAAGGGTTGACACCACGCCAAATCTTCCGATACGGCATGGTAAAATTTGAGCAAGCCGGTAAAGGCCAAAAAGACACTCACGTTGGTAACCATGGCCAAGTAAAAGCTGGGTGTCTTGAAGTAGGCGTACTTGTCATTTTCAAAGTCGGGTTGATAGTCTTGTTGATCCATAATCAAGGTACTAATGAAATTGCCAATCGATGTCAATGGTCTCACAAACACAAACTGCATGCACAGTATTTGACATTCCGTCACGACTGCTCCCGCCTTGGCCACATCGGATGTATCTGGTGGTGGATGATAGCATCCATTCAAACATTTGGTGGGACGTTTCAAATGGTCGGCATGACGACTGAGTACCTGTATGGCTTCTTGCCGATCGCCTCGTCCCAAGACGGCAATGAGGAAACTCAAAAAGGTAAAAATGGCATAGGCTTCGTAAAAATCCTTAATCACGGCCAAATATCCATCCGCCGAGGGAAAGACCAAACTGAAAAAGGACGTGACGGCATAAATGGGGGACATCCAAAGAATGGTGACGATTTTGCGTTGGACCAGTGGTTGATGATAATTTCGTAAATGTGTCGACATGTGAAACATGGTCAACAAACATGCCAACAGTGCAAAGGTTCCGGCCATTTGATACATAGTTAACGAGTGTTCTTCTTCCACCTTGTTGGTTAATTCTTGAATTTGTCCTTGTGTTTGATTTTGCAGTGCTAATTGTAAATTATCAATCGCTTGTTGTTCTTGATTGAGTGTGTAATGCAAATATTGAACTTGCAGAAATAAAAAAGTCGTCACACCGGCCAAAATGGCCACGGCAAAGGTATTGACAAAGTGTAAAAAATTACGAAATCTGGGTCCCGTACAACACGAACAACACCAACAGCAACGCGATGTACGACAACAACCCCGACTGGTAGTGTCTGGCAAGGCTGAAACAAAAATAGCAGGATTGTCTAGCGTGTCGTGACTGTACGAATCTTGTTGCGGCAGCACGGCGTGTTCATCCAACGGCAACGCCGTAGAATCCATCATGACACCGTCATGTTCGTCCGTTTCTTGTAACATCTTACTATGATACGACTATCGTCTGCAATCGAATCACACTTGTTGTTGTGGTTGTCGAGTCGTACTTTTTGACAAACGACGACGCACGATTTTCTCAAAGGACTGTCAATGGCTCGTGGGGGTACCCTACCCTATTCGCTTTGGCTCGCTTTCAACGGGGTATCTGTCTCAGTTGTTGCTTGTTAAGGAACTTTCACTGCAACCTCGTCTTGTCCTTGCTGTTCTTGTTCTTGTTGTTTGCTTTTGATTCCCACCAAGCTACAAGGTCGTCACGCGAGGCGACGGAGCGAATTCGAATACTCGCGATGTTTTTTGGCTGCATGACGTTGACTCTACCATACAACGTTGCGTTATGCGATCCAGTCGCTTCAGAAATCATTAGAGATGGGGATTTATGGAGAGTTGAGTCGAAGGAATCGAATAATATTACTACAAGTGCGACTCGACCGATCGCTACGCCATCTATGGGTCCACAATGGATGTACTATCACTAATCTATGATTCCAAGGGCCGTTTCGCGAGGTACCTGCCACACTTGCGCCAAGGAATGAAATTCTCCTTGTTCTCCAAAGCCGTCAATGCCCAATGATTCCGCGTGTTGATACAGGGATCGATCAAACACTGTACCGACAGTGATGCTGTCTACATCACTCGCCGATATGGTACAAGGAACTTTCGAGGCTTGTAAATCTTGCAACAACATTTCATAGGGTACTTTCCACAAGGGATATTCCAAATCGCAGTCAAAAGTCATCAAGCTTTTGTTGCGCCAGTCTTGAATGTGCAATAAATGCAGATCCCCAAAAACCAACGATTTGAGACGACTCGCTTTGGGCAAGACTTGTTCGTTCAATAAAGTCAATCCCTGTTGTATGCGGTCTTGATACGTTTCACCACTGGAGCGACGTAAGGGAATACCTAGCAAGGTAATGTTCAAATGCTGAGCTTGTTGTACAACGTTATCAATTTTAACGTTTTGATGTGCAATCATGCGCGTCGTGGCATCAAAGGTAGTCAACAAGACCAACCCAAACGACTCGTCTTTTTGAGATTGTCGGACCAAGGCACGAAGGGTCAAGAAGGAATCTTTCCCACCACTAAAGAACAGCACTTTGACGGTACGGTTGTCACGAATGGAAAATAATGCTGGCGACTCGTCAGGAGAGGCTTCCTTTATTTGATACAAGATGGAGGGTTGTTGAATCTTTCGTGTCTTGTCATTGTCCTTGACATTTTCATGACCAAAGGGACAATGACGACATCCAGAACCACAACACCAACCACGTTGCGTATGTGCCAACGACGTAAAGACAGAATAGCCAGTGTCGGGATCAATGTAGGTTTTCTCGCCGCGTTCACAAGCATCCTTGTGCAATGCAGCAAAACCAGACTGGTCGGGCGTGGAAGTTGGACCACCCATGACCATGTCCTCCAGGTCCGCAACCGGTGGTTCCGATGACGAAGGCTTAGATCGAGAGTTAGCAGTCTCAGAATTTCTTGCATCATCAATATTGACATGTTTCCACGCCGTGGCTTCTTCGTGTGGATCTAAAAATCCCAAGGCATCAATGGCTGCTAGGACATTGGGATGATCTTGATAGGCACATTTGGCCAATATCACGGCTCCCTGCAATAGACTGGGACCGGGTTGAGCAATATATGTATTGCCATTGCAACAATAGACACTGGCATGTTCCAGTCGAGCAAACCGTGCCGCGTGTTCTTTGGCATCTTGAAGATTGCGTTCCAAATCAAATCCACAACATCCCACCACAATCACATCGGGACAACAGGTTTCCTCAATATACGACCACTCGATTTGTGTCGACTTGACCCCGTCTTTATGAGAGTTGGCATTTATGACTTGAGCATAGTCCATCATTTGATACGTCCAATGACCACCATCAAATGGGGGATCTAACCATTCCAATACCAACATGCGTGGTATTGTTGTCGAAGTATCACGTGCCTTGATAATGGTGTCTTGCAATTGTTGAAACTGAGCCAACCACGTATCTCGTAACGTCACACCACGTTCCAATATGCCACAGGCCCGTGCGACCGTCACAAAGGTTTCGGCGACTTCATGTATTGTCTGTGGTTGCAACGAGACTATTTGACAAGGCCACGTATCTTGTTTGGACTGGATGGCATAGTGCACGTCATGGACAGTGGGGGCACAGACGGCACATAAATCTTGCGTAAAAATGACCGTGGGTCGTGCCGCCAGTAATTGATCGGCCAAAAGTGGATACAAGGAAGGAATGTCCGAATCGGCCAGAACGTTGGTTGTCGACGAGGAAGAAAAAGCAGGACAGATAGCGACGGAAGCCCTCTTTTTGGCGGCCGCGGCCTCTTGAACAGCCTCATGAATGTCTCGTTGCGATGTGACGGGCAATCCATCCTTGGTCAAGATTCGAATGTTATCATGATTGTGTATGGATTTGACCAACTCGTGACATTCGTGTGTCACGCCGACAATGGCATCGGCAAGACCCAAGGCTATACAAATGGCCGTGGCCGAAGGCTCTAGACAGGCAATGCGAAGCGTGCCAGTGTCTGTCATACTACAAGAGTTGAAAGTAAACGATACATGAAACAAGGAAGACCATGACAATGTCGTCGACCAAAAAGTTGAGAAAAGATCCATTTTTGTGGAAGAACGTTCTCGCAAAAAGATTTAAGATTTATTACAGTAGCGTTGGGGTTCGTCGAGTTCCAGTTATTACTTCTACTACAACTCCACAAGAGGCCCACGACCACGACTACACTTTGTATTCCGATGAAGGAGAAGCTCTTACTCCCACGATAGATACCTGGACTCATTGAAAGATTTGATAGTAGTATCAACCATTGTTATTGATTATTCTTATTGTTGAGGTACTGCACTAATTTGAGAACTTTCTAGTAGAAAAGTATACGGAGGCGGTTGTCATGGTTCCTCTCCGCCATTATGATGATAGAACGACAAATTCGATTTGCTGATTAGGATCGAAATGCGGAACGAAATTTTGGTTGCTGCGAGTGATGAGTACCAGCAAGTTTGTCAATAATCTCAAGTTCGGCATAGTTGATGTTGAGGTAGGCATGATGGTAGTAGTGATATTCTCCATCAAAGAGCCAACCAAGGACGCCGGGTGCTGCAAAGCCAGAATGAGCGCTGGCTCCATCCCACCCGTGCCACGCGAAATGGAGAAGATGGACCGAGAAGTGTGTTGGAAAGCAGAGAATCGTGATACAGAAGGATGGAATCTCCATCAAGGCGTATTCGACAAAGCTATCTTCCCACGCCCCGGTAGCGATAACCTTCTTGGGATTCATGTGGTGCCGTCTGTGAAACCTGTACAGGCTGGGCATGTGAAGAAAATAGTGGACGACAAATGCCCAGATTTTTCCTATAAAGAAACCCGATCCTAGCTTGATCATAGCCAACTGTACACTATCAGTGCAGTCTTTTGACCAAAACACATGGTAGCAAAGGACCAAGTGTGAGAATCATATGCGAATGCTATCTTACATGCAAAAGAAAGACCCACTTACCATCGATAGCCCCTGATCGATAGTAGAAGCAAAAGGTCATTACCGGAATGAAGAGCAAGACCAAATCAGCAAGGAAACTCTTGGCAGCGTGGATGTAGTCATCAAGAGCCACGGTCCTCTTCTTGTTGAGTGAATACTCTGCCCACTTTCCAGACAAATCCAGATACATGACTGCGCTGCAGCATACAAGGTGGGAAATCGATAGAGCCGCTGCGGCATACAATGCTCTTTGAAAAGCTTCCATGTTGTCGATTTTAAGGTAAAAGGAGATGTGATACGACGGGTCTCGAAGAAACGGTTTTTGTTTTTGTGAGCGTCGAACAAGAGAATGACACTAGCGATCTATCTTGACACTCTCGTCGGTTGCAGACACTCCGAAACGGTCGCTCGATTCGGAGTAGCAGCCGATCGAGAGTGACGGTCTATCAATACTTTTTGTGGCGGTCTCCTATGGCAAGCATTCACACAAGGCCACAACGCAACTGACGGAGAGCGACGAGGACCTCTTAAATTCCCGTTTTTTCACCCCAACGGCTGAGGTCGGCACAGACAAAAGGAGCTCGCTCGGCTCGGAAGACAAATGAAATTGATAGCATTTTAACGTCTTTAACCCTCAACAGACCTTTATTTTCTCATTTTTGTAAGAAGTGACTTGTTTGTTATCGTTGAGTACTTAATGTTGATATTCTCATAAAAATGTTTGTGTGTCAGAAATTCTAAATATGCAGTGTCCTGGAATTTCGGCATTGAACGACCTCGTGGAGCCGGGCATGGGAAGTCTTGGTAATCATTGGCAGTTGGTCGTTTGATGGTCAGCGTGAAGAAGACTCCGAACCAAGGGAGAACTAACGTGACAGCAAGATCACAAAAGAAGAAGCCAGTAGAAACCAATCATCATGCACGGACTTTCGGCTGGACCATGGGAAACGCTATTCTCAGAGCTCTTTCGGGATGGTAATGCTTCAAAATTTTCATATTCATTATACGTTGTTGGGCTCTTTTTAATCTTCCTACAATGTTTACTGTGGATCTTTGGCGCGGTCGTGACGCAACATTTGTTTGAAGCAGAAGAATTCGACTCTCCTTTCCTCATGACCTATGTTGGAGTATCCTTGATGGCTCCATTGCTTCCGCTCAAACTTTTTTCAGACTGGTGGTCACAACAAAAGGAACCGGAACCGATCGTATCCAAGGAAATACTAGCCGCCGCTTCGTTCGACAGCTTCGTCGACGACCTACATGGTAGTTCCTTGGACTGTACAGGACTCCATTCATTCATGATGAGACGTTCTCAAGCACGGAAGAAGGAAACTACCAGAAAATGGAGGCACAAGAGACACTTTTTGGCGGCTTTGTTAATATCGCCTGCAATGTTTGCTGCGGATTGGATGTTGAACAATGCCTTGTCAAGTACGTCGATTGCCTCGGCGACGGTACTTATCTCCGTCCAGAACGTAGTGGTATATGCTCTGGCGATAGGCTTACAATTGGAGAGCTTCAGTAAGCTGAAAGTTACAGGTATCTTACTGGCATTGATGGGCACAGCGCTAACGACACTTCATGACAACGACGACCAAGAATCGCTGACAGGAGACGGCTTGGCCCTCCTCGCGGCAGTATTTTACGCAACGTATACTGTCCAAGTTCGACTTTTTTGTCCCGACAATGAAGAATTATACAGCATGACATTGCTGCTCGGATATATCGGGATGATTTCTTTTGTTTCATTGCTTCCCGTGGCCCTGTATCTGTTCATCAAAACCAACGTGAATTTTACTTGGGCAGGCTTTGGCCTAGTCGCCCTCAAGGGTGTGTTGGATTTTGCTGTCGCAGATTACTTACTCTTTCGAGCGATCGTTCTAACTAGCGCTACTATAGCGACAGTTGGGCTCGGACTTACGATACCGATGGCATTTGTCACAGACTGGGCGATGGACAAGGAAGATGTTTTCACGATTCACTCTTGCTTCGGAGCGGCGGCTTGCGCTTTTGGCTTTCTTTTGGTCAACATGGCACCCACATGTGAAAGCTGCGAAGATGTGACGTGTGATTCCGACGATATATCGAATTCTTCCGACCGAAACGCGCACGATTATCGAAACGTAGTTTAGCTTGGAAATCAATGCGAAGAATGTTTTTAGCCCATGCGATTGGACTAGCCTAGCCGTCATCAGATATAGCACCAGTGAAGTTCCCTCTCTACTAGAGAGAGTGAAAGCTTTGCATTGATAGTTGATGAATTCTCGGCAACAACAATGACTTCAAAGATACACACAAAGGACAAGGCTCAAAAAGAATCTTGCTACCATTATGGGGCGTCTGTCATCGCAGTCAATATCTCTAGCCTTATCGGGTATCTAGCAGTCATCACTGAAGTCATTCATCGTGCCAAAAAACATGAACGTCGCGAGAAAGATACAACACCACCGCGTTTCTTGACACTCTCTCGTCGCGTTGTTACAATATATCCTTCGTAAAATTAACATAACTCAAGGAAACCCCTTTGTTGTGTCGCACGCAATGGAAGAGATGGTCGTGCTGCTACTGGTGTTGTTGTTGTCACTGCAAAATGTGGGCGTACGTTCCCAGTCCTTGCTACACGTCATTAATCAGGGTGACTTGTTCCCCGAAGACACAAGCATTAACGTGCGAATTTTTAAATGGAGCCCGGACAGTACCAAGATCGCCGCAGCGTCCGATAAACGGATTATGTGTGGTCAGCCATTGATCCGTACAATCTGCTGTCAACTTGGGTTGGGGGGCCCGAATTCGGCTGGAGCCCAGATGGTCGGAATCTGGCCTGGTCCAATACGGCCTGGAACTCGGCAGATGGTCGTATCGTAGTGACATCGACTGAAACCTGGGAGCCGGTTCAAGCCATCGAGTTCACGCTGACCGAATACTGGCCGGGTCTTCGCAACTTCGTTTTGGGCATCGAGTACTCGTACAGTCCACTCGACAATGGCGCGACGTTGGTCGCGACGACATCCGAAGGCGACGACGGAACCGTCCGCCTTTTTAATGTCTCCTCTGGGGGACAAATCCGATCATTTGAAGTCGACGACGTCGAACTGATTCAATTCAGTCCGGATGGCACGCGTGTTGTCCTGGGCAAGCGGATTTACACGACCAACACGTGGGAACCCGACGGCCCAGAAATACCTATTAAAACCTTTTCCAACGTGGCCTGGAGTCCGTTCAAAATGAATCAGATTGTTGCGACTCGTGGATCCCCCCAAAATAAGGAGCTCTTTTTGATCAACGCGTCGACCATGCAAGAGATCACTATTTACTTCGAGCCCAACGACGTTGATATCAGCGCTGTTGATTGGAGTCCATCCGGCCTTTACATTGCTATGGGGACCCTCCATAACCCCGATCAAAGCGAACGGACTAGATCTGGGCGTGTCACATTGCTTGAGGGTCCACCATCCTTTCGCCAGAAGCAGATTCTTTCGACTGGTGGAGACGTGATTAGCACTGTGGCTTTTAACAAGGACGGGAGTGTCTTGGCGGCGTCGAGTTGGGACGGGAAGATCTATCTGTTTTCAATTTCGGATACCCTGTCACCGACCTCCGTGCCGACAGCTACACCTTCCGCTTCGCCGTCGACCTCGCCCAGCTCCAATCCCACGGATCCCCCCACCACCTTGACACCAACGTTCGGTCCAACTTCTGCACCTAGCCCGTCTCCCTCTTCTGCCCCAGTCAGCCAGTCCTCACCGAATGTCACCAACCAGATGGGTGGCCTAGGATCCTCCTCCTCGAGCGATTCAAATGCCATGTGGAAGAGCAGCATCCTGTATGAGCACCTGCTGTTGACGACTGGCTTGGTATGGTTGCTTCTTTAATTAGCAATAAAGTGCAAGGTCCAGTGTGATAGTAAACAATAATTGAATGGCAAATAGTCCAGCTTAAGTACTTCTACTTTTATTAGTAATAGCAAATCAAATAGTTGCTAGTTGATCCACATCAGCCTGCACAAGTGCATCAAAAGAAGCAATTCACTGTTGGAGACCACGGAGTCCTCGGGAGGAAGGTTCAACGCCTGGTAGGTAGCCATTGGTGTAGCAGGTTTGGTATGAGGTACCGTTGGTTGCATCATATCCGGGTAAACATTTTGGCCGAACTCCAGCGTATTCTGTGATGGCCAAATTGGCTGTCCAAGTTTGCACTTGGTTGCCCATGTAATCTTCAATCTTGTATACCCACTGCCACACCGCATGCCCTACATAACTTGTGTCGAAGCTGTAGGTCCAAGTTCCTAACTCTGACATTGACCAGTATTTACTGTGCGACTGCGCCAACTCCTTCGATATTGTTTCACTGATCGTATCTGTGAACGACTCCAACCCTTCGACTTTAAGTCCCATCTCTACCGTGTCTGTAATACTGGCGCTCCAAGTAGTCGTTTTTGTTTCGGTCTCAGACTTTTGAGTACCATATGTATACGAGAAGCTGGATGGGACAACAACAATCTGATTTATGGGCACCCAGAAACCAAGGACGTTTGCGGTGACGTTAGTCGAGCAACAACCAATCCTCCAAGCTCCTCCTTGACAATCCTTGTTTTTCCCAGATTGACACGCTCCACCTAGAGAGAGAAAGGAAGAACCATGAGTAGCGAATGGGCATTCGTGCAAGTGGACGTTGCGTGAGCTTCCCATACTTACATTGCACTTCACCGTTTGGGCAAGATTCATATATGCCGTAACCAAGCGGCTCCCCCCACTTGATCTCACTAACTGGTCTGGGAGGTGTCGCGCATTTGATTGCCGAATAACTTGATGAAGCACAGTAGTCCGCGCAGTTGGGATTTCCACCGGAACCACAAGCTCCAATCATAACTTGTCCCACTGTTGAATGGGGTGGAAGAATACGAAGGAGTGTGTGAGAATATGCAAGGATGCGTGACGTTCTCGCAGTTCCATTCCGGACGTAAGAACTTACCTGGACATTTGAGAAGCTCTCCATATTTACCACAAATCCATCCGTTGATATCTTCCACGTCATTTTCTTCGTCCGTCGTGGCGGCGGTCATATTAGGTTCGGTACCGGGAAACGGGCCGCAGCCAAGTATCGTGACGTCAAGCCGAGGCCTGCCGTCACCATCTACCCAACAGTCGTAATGTTCTCCGGAACTGCAGTAGCCGAGTGCGTACTGAAGAACGAGCAGATAGACTGGATGTGAGAACCGAAAGATAAGTCGCAACACAATGCTCCTGCATCTAGAGGGGATAGACACTGACCTCATTTTCAGGACAAACTAAATACTCTCCCCATTTGCCACCCAAAAAATGGGGAATGATGTTCGCGGAGGCAAGATTCCCCCCGACAATCGCCAATCTAAGCAGAGTCACGGTTAGGTTAACTTGTTTCATTCTTTCTAGGTTTGTTGATTTGATATCTTTGCTTTATGTTTTATGAGCATTTGCGGTCGTCTGTTGGACCTGGATCATTCTGATTTCGCGCTTTTATGCCGCATCATGGTATTTCGCGGGAACGAACCAGTGGCATATGATGTTTCGCCGCACACATCGGCATGCAGCGTTGTATGGTATTTCGCTGGAACTAACCAGTGTGTAGAATGTCACTTATGACGTCATCATGCGTTGATCAAGGCAGTCCCCGGTACGATAGAGGGCCGGCGGGA
>Ga0222719_10004922_pt1 | contig 11626 bp, 15 predicted proteins | sample C33_34DmetaG_FD_165039 | JGI IMG/M metagenome (GOLD analysis project Ga0222719, IMG submission 165039) | Estuarine water microbial communities from San Francisco Bay, California, United States - C33_34D | ecosystem: Environmental > Aquatic > Marine > Unclassified | place: USA: California...
CTTCACCCCAAGAATTCTGGAGCAAGCTAATCGAACCCGGCGCCAAGGTGGAAACCCCACCCGAAGTACCAGAGGTAGTAGATGAAGAACCAGAAGAGCCGGAAGTTGAGGAAACGAAAACGGTGAAAGCCGAACCGGAAGACCCGTTAGCGAGTGACCCCAAGCTAGCGAAACGGTTTCGAGATTCACAAGCTTTCATTTCGCAGCTAAAGCAGGAAAATCGCGATCTCGCCAATCAGGTGGGAAAGCTCTCCGAGCAGATGAAGGAACTAAGCCGTTCGATGCAGACTGCGCAGACCCCGCAGAATGCTCCGGTAAAGCAACCTTCGAAGCAAGAAGTAAATGACGTGATGGCGGAAGTGATGGCTTCCCTTCCCGATGAAGTCAAGGATGAGGTGCAAACCTTTCCAGAGCTTTTCAAGGGAATCGATGCCCTGATCAAGCACCATCTGTCATCTGCGAACAAGGAGATTGAAGAAGACATTGCTGAAGTCCGCCGAAGTCGTCGTGAACGTGTTGTGCAAAATAGTCTACGCGAACGTCATAATCTGGCTAATTCGCAGCTAGGCATCACTAATGCCGCGCAGTTGGACTTGGATGACGGAACTTTCGCCCAGTGGGTGCTAAGTGAACCGTGGCGCAAAAACGTCGTGATGGATTTCGAGAATCCGAAAGGATTTGTTGATTTGCTTCGTAGCTTTTTCTACGAGTATCCGGAACTTGCCAAGCTAAGTAATTCGAATACACCCCCCGTAGATGAAGAGCGACAGAAAGCAGACGCTAAAAGAGATGAACGACGAAAGCAAGCTAGTCATTCGATACCTGCTAAACCTGTTACACGTACTCCTCAAAAGCCGAAAACAGTACAAACGCCTGACGATAAGCAATTGTTATGGCAGCAATTAACAGCAAAAGTTAGCTAAGAGGTTAAAATGGCTTATACAGTTAGTAACTACGTCAACGTAACAGGTCAAAACCTGTACGGAGACTTGAGCGTGGAAGACGCGCTTACCATTCAGTCGAAGATGTTGCCCGTGGCAAAAAAGCACCTGACTTTCGCACGTTTCGCGCAGAAAGACACCAAGGGGCAGAACCAAGGAAACGTCATTCGCCATCGCCGCTACAAGAAATTTCCCCTTTCAGATCAACCACTTGGAGAAGGTGTGACTCCTGATTTCGACGTGCTCGAATCAGAAGTGATCTCACATACTGTTCGACAATATGGGCGGTACGTGCCGGTGACCGATCTGATGGAAATTCTTGGGCAAGACCCCTATATCAGCATCATTACAGAACGCCAAGCGCAACAAGCTGCAGAGACAATGGACCTGTTGGCTTACAAGCACTTCAGAGCACCTGCTAATGTAATTTACACCAACGGTTCATCCCGTGCAGCTGTGAACACCAAGCTCACCGTTAGTGGTAACAACTGTCCACAGTTAGACTCTGCTATTCGTTTTCTTGAGGGCAATGATGCCGTTAAGATGACCGAAATGCTAGCAGCTACTCCGGACATTGCTACTACACCAATTCGGGCTGGATTCATTGCCATTTGTCACCCGATTTTACGGCAGGATCTGGAAGCGATTCCTGATTTTGTACCGGTTGAGAAGTATTCTGATTCCGGTGCCGCAATGGAAATGGAACTCGGAAGCTACAAGGGTATTCGATTTATCGGTACTACACAGGCAACCGCGTTCGAAAATTCTTCTGGCAACACCTCAACCGGTGCCGGTGCTCAAAGTGGTACTAATGTTGTGGAGAATGGTACTTACGCCGATGTTTATCCGATCGTAATCTTTGCAAAAGATAGCGTTGGAACTGCCACCATCGGTGGTATGGATAGCATCATTCCCAAGGTAGTTCGACCAACTCCTAGCGGCACAGACCCCTTGGGTCAACGCGGTACCGTTGGTTATACATTTATGTTTGGAAGCGTGATTCTTAACGAGGATTGGATGGTTAGCATCGAGACTGCTGTCTCCGCTCTAACTGCTCCAACTGCGGCTACTTCTTATTACGCGTCCAATAGTTGATTGATTCGCCGCTAAGTCGTGCGACTCGCAGAACTTAGCGGTAATTTCTAGCTCAAAGGAGTTATTATGAAGAATGATAAAATGCAAATGAGTTACGTGCCTCAGACTACTGAGCATAAACTCATTTCTTCGAACGGTACGTTCGACTTTACGCTTCCTCATGGAGCCATTGTAGAAGATGTAGTAGTTGTTAAGAAAGTATTGGATTCAACGGCAACTGCTGCCACTTTGAATATCGGTACAACAGCTGCTCTTGGAGTCAATGCGGCGGCGGCGAATTACTACACAGCTACAGCTATCGATATTGATACTACTAATGGTCAGCTTGGTGTAGCCGGTATTGATGCAGGTAAGATGATGGAGCCTGTCGCTAGCAACCGTGTTGTGCGAGTTACTACAGCTAATCTTACAGCTAACAGTGTCGCACGAATTTACGTCTGGGTAAATTATCGATTTGCCCCTCAAAACTACAACGTAGCCAGTGGACAAGTTTCCACACCTACTCGCGTAGTCTAACCTTTTTCGTACAAGCTGAATTGCACCTTAATTCAGCTTGTACATTTTACTTCTTTTTACTATAATAGTGGCGTTTTCATGGATTTCTCATACGCTCCCAATCAGGCCCAGAGTTATTTCAATTCCGGAACTGGAAAATTCCGGCAACTCCCTGCCAACAAGTCTCTCGCTCCCGAATGGGATGGAGAAACTTCTAACATTCCTCCCGGTTTCGGCGTCATTCGAATCGAGAACGGACGCGAACAGTTCGAAACCGAAGAAGTCAGTGTCTCCGTCAACGGTTATAGCGTCGTCATTCCCCGTGGATCGGCTCGCATTGTTTCCGCCATTCACATCAATCGCTTGATGGAATGTCGCACTACTGAATACACACAGACTCAGTTCTACAAGCCACCCGAAGGTTTTGTTCGTCCGCGCTTTCCGATTACGGTGATCGTGGAGCCAAAGAACATGCCGGTACTGGTGGATAATGAGACTGCTACCGAAGTCAAAGCCGAAAGCAAGGAAGTTCGCGCACCGCGAAAAACCAAAAACATATTGACAGTAGGCGAAAATGAGCTTGATGCTGGGTGATATTCGTACACGGGCAAAACGGTTATTGCAGGATACTAATGATAGCAATCGCCGTTGGCCTGATGCTGAGCTAAATGATTATATCTTTGATGCTCAGCACGAATTCATTCGGTTGACAGGGTACCCCCTGCACACCACAGGGGTTTCCTTGTCCGGGTTGACAGCTGAATACAGTATTCCTTCTACGCTAATGACGCTAAGACGAGCACGTGTACGCAATCGTGCCGTCGAGATTCCGATCATTAGTCCCGCCGTGTTGGATGAAAGCATTGTATTTCTGAATGAACCGGTCAATTCTGATTGGAAATCACAGACCGGACCTATTCGCGCTCTGGTGGTAGAACACCAATCCTCTTCTACATTTCGACTTTTTCCGATTCCCTCCGGAACGATCTATACCGAAGTTAGCGCGACGCTAAATTCGACAACCACAATCACCGTCGCCGCCGGTCAAACCACAATTAACGTAGGTATGGTGGTGAGCGGCACCGGCATTCCACCGGGAACCTACGTGGCAAATGTCAACGGGACGACTATTACGTTGAGCAACGCAGCCACCGTTAGCGGTACTCAGACGCTAACTTTTGTTTCAACCAACATTTTTTCTCCCCAGCTACTGCAGATACCGACGACTGATATTAACGATATTAGCGGCACGGACCTCTCCTATGACAGTTCCAATGTATTTCTCGGAACTGCCGTTACTTTACCCAGTATTGAGTTGCAGGGAGTTCGACAACCACCACGCAATGCTTTGCAGGACTCAGCTGATGGAGACAATGATGTGCCGCTAATTGGCATGGCCTACCATGAAAGCCTTGTCTACGGCTGCGTTGAACGTGCGTATCTAAAAGAGAATGAGCTAAGAAATGTTCAAAAAAGTGAGGAGTTTCGACGGCGTTTTCTGGAATACGTTGCCGATGCTCGGCGCACTGAGCCAGAGAATCGCATACGTCGAGTTGGTGGTGCTAATCGCGTGCGAATGAAACTATCGAGTCGGTGGATATGACAGTATCAGTACAGGGAACCGGTGGTGAAACAGTAGTCTTTCAAACACGAAAAATAACAGGGGATGATCTCGAAACCAACGCAGCCTTGTTGGATTTGGATGACATTCCCATTCCTTCTGCCATCAACACTGCTAAAGGATATACTACCTTTAGCCAGTTCTATAACGACCTTCCCGACAACACAGATATTCAAGGCCCACAAGGGCCACAAGGCCCGGCAATTGACAGTGTATCCCTAGCACAGTCAGTCGATCTCTCCACCGTCACAATGACCTTCGGCTATACCCAAAATAACCAAGGGTATACTGTAGGAACCACACCCTCCTTTTCAATTCCTGCTGGCCCAACTGGCCCAACTGGAACAGGAATTCAGTTCGTTTCGCACGATACTGACAATCATACCCTGACCTTCCAGTTTACGGACACACTCCCCGATAAAACCGTTACCTTACCGCAAGGAGAGACTGGCCCTGCAGGTCGTAGTATCTCAAGCATCTCCAAATCCGGAGATGTGATGACAATCAACTACGATGACGGTTCTTCTCCAACTCAGATTTCAGGAATCCGTGGCCCTGCAGGAGATGCGGCTACTGTCACTGTAGACTCTACAAACACGTTAGCGGCAGGAGCATCTGCCAGTGTGACGGAAACTGGAACCAGCAATTCTCAGAATCGGGAATTGATCTTCAACATCCCTGCTGGTGCAGACGGAGTAGACGGAACAGACGGAGACGATGGAGTTTCGGTCACAGATGTTAACCAAGTAAACGCCACTACCATTAATTTCAGCCTATCTGACAGTACAACTACTTCCAATATCACCCTTCCTTCTGCGACAGCTTCTTCGATTTTACCAAGCTACACGAACAACGCAGGGAAAGTCCTCGCAGTTAATAGCAATGCAAATGACATCGAATGGATTGCTGGGTCAGGAACCGGAACGGTCACCAGTGTTGGACTGACAGGTGCGAATGGAATCAGTTTCACAGGAAGCCCGATCACAACCAGTGGCACGATCAGCACAACCGTAGATGCTGCTACGCTAAAAAGTCATTTAGCGATTGATTGGACAGATGTTGCGAATAAACCAAGTATTCCTGTTTCGGGAACGGATTTCGATCCAGTAGGAACAGACAACAGTACAAACGTCACACTTAACACTGCAAGTTATGATTATCTATCTTTAGCTGGTCAAACAATCACACTAGGACAAGTTGATTGGACAACAGACATTGCAAATAAGCCATCGATCCCAGTAAGCGGAACAGACTTTGATCCAGTTGGCACAGACAATAGCACTAATGTTAGTTTAGTAACCACAAGCTATGATTACTTATCCCTTACCGGACAAGCAATAACATTAGGTGCAATTGATTGGACAACAGACATTACAAACAAACCCAGTATTCCGGTAAGTGGAACTGACTTCGATCCAGTTGGCACAGACAATAGCACAAACGTAAGCCTAGTAACAACCTCCTACGATTATCTTTCTTTAGCTGGTCAAACGATTACGTTAGGAGCAATTGATTGGACAACAGACATTTCGAACAAACCTACGATTCCTGTTTCTGGGACAGACTTTGATCCAGTTGGCACAGACAATAGTACGAACGTTTCGTTAAACACTACAAACTACGACTACTTATCGATCACAGGTCAAGCAATAACACTAGGTGCAATTGATTGGACAACAGACATAACAAACAAGCCAACAATCCCTGTCAGTGGAACAGATTTCGATCCAGTTGGCACAGACAATAGTACAAATGTCACTCTCAATAATACGACCTATGATTACCTGACGATCTCTGGTCAGGCCATCACAGTTGGGCAGGTTGATTGGACAACAGACATCAGCAATCGTCCGTCAATCCCAGTTTCTGGGACAGATTTCGATCCGGTAGGAACAGACAATAGCACCAACGTAAGCCTTGCCACCGTTAGCAATAACTATCTCAGTCTTAGTGGGCAGGAAATCACTGCAGGAACAATCCCATATCAACTTGGTGGAACCGGACTAACTGCCTTGGGATCAGCAGGACAGGTACTAACCGTCAACACGGCAGGAAACGCACTAGAATATCAAACTCCGTCAGGTGGTGGTGGTGGAGGAATTACCGAAGCGCAAGCAATCGCATACGCAATCGCACTTTGAGATAAATTATGGCCTTTGTTTCACAAGCCTCTGGACTGACTGTAGCTGCAGACACAGAAACGACTGTATATGATGCTACCGCAAACAATTCTGGTGGTGGTGCTCCTGCAAATGGGGCAGTTCTGATTGGATTGGTGGCAGCAAATATTGGCAGTTCTACTTCCAATGTTCAGATCTACAAAAGAACCGCTGCAGGTTCAGCAGGAACCGATGATATTTACATCATCAAGAATGCTCCTGTTCCGGTAGGTAGTAGTTTGGATACTTTGCCCGGAAAAGTAGTGTTAAACAGTACAGATAAGATTTACATGAAGACCTCTGTAGCAAACACGATTCAAGTAACCGCTTCCCTACTGGAGAATTAATGTCAGGGTATATCGGAAGCAAACGATCCAACAGTTTAGTCAGTTTTGATGAGGGTACGATTGGCAGTGGTGTTGTGTTTCCTGCTGGGCATATTATACAAAGAAGTTCCTTCGCCACCTATGCAACACAAACAAGCACGACAACGACCACTGCAGCAACAGGTTTAAATATTTTAACTGCGAGCATCAGTAGTTTAAAAAAAGCAAACACTACAATCGGACTCAATTTTTTTGTAAATGTATTTCATCCAGACTTTGGAACAGGTCATATTGCTTTTTCACGCTCGATTAATGGAGCCGCAGTTACTTATCAGTTTCAAAACTCAGGATCAACTGGATACGCAAATTCAGCTATAAACGTGCGTAATAACGCTAGCACATACAGTCAAGGTTCTTTTGTTTCCGGTTATCTATCAGAAACCTTAACGAATTCTGTTGCAGATAGCGTTGAGTATAGGATTTTATTGTATAACACTGCTGGTACTTTTTATGTAAATCGCAACGATGACTCTGATTCAGAATCAGACAACTGGGCTAAAAGTATTTGTAATTTACAAATAATGGAGATTAGTTAATGGATTTAAAAAATAAGGCACTGCAAGCACTTCGACCAAATGCAGAATTTCATTTTTCTGGTGAATACGTGACTCTTGAATGGGTTGATAAAAATCAATCAAAACCATCTGAAAGTGAATATCAGTTAAAATTAGCAGAACTCCAAGCAGCAGAACCACTGCGTCTACTACGAATCCAGCGCAATCAACTTCTACAACAATCCGATTGGATGGCAGTAGCAGACAGAACAATGACCCAAGCACAAATCGACTATCGACAAGCCCTACGAGATCTACCAGAGACAGCAGATCCACAACTAGATGAAAACGGACAACTAACCAACGTAACGTGGCCTAGCTTATGAGTAATGCGAGAACACTAGCAAGTCTAATAGACGGTAGTAATATCGTTGTTCCCAGTGGGTTTGGTTTGGATTTTAGCGCCAATGCTAATTTTTCGGGAATGACTAGCGAAGTATTGGATGACTATGAGGAAGGGACTTGGACAGCCACTTTTACGGGAACAACAGACACCGCAACTGGTTTTTACACAAAAGTAGGCAGAGTCGTTAATGCTTATGTTTACAGTTCTTCGTTAAATGTCACTTCATCAACATACGCAATAATTGGTGGATTGCCTTTTGCTATTAATAGTTCGAATTCGGCAGGATCAATTTCGCATAATACTTATGCTAGCAACGCTGAAAATGGGTATGCTCAGAATAATCAGACAAATTTTTTTATCACTGAAAAAGGTAACTATGGTGCTACTTTAACAATAACCGGCGACCCTAAATATATAATGATGTCAGTTTCTTATTTCACAAATTCTTAATCCCTTAAAGTGGATTCTTGAGGCGGACAACATAGGAGATAAACGATGGCTCTAACCAAGCAGACAGTAACCGACAAAATCGAAATTGTTGGACAATTCAATCACGTTCAAGTTCGTGAAGCAATCCAAGTTCTAGAAGACGGTAACGTAATTTCACAGTCCTACCACCGCTATGTAGTTTCTCCACTGGATGACACAACCGACAAAGATCCGAAGGTTCAAGCCGTGGCAGCAGCAGTCCATACGCAGGAAATTAAAGATGCTTATCAAGCACACTTAGCATCACAGGAAGTTGCATGACCACCGCAGCAGAATTAGCATCCTACGCCAGTAGCTTTCCGAGTTTCCGTAATCGGATCATCAATGGGGATATGCGGATATCACAACGCTCAACGAATGTTAGCTCATTTTCTGCTGATGGAGGAGGTTCTGGAGGGTTTAAAACATTAGATCGTTTTTACCATGAGTTAGGAAGTGCTGGCACTTATACCCTAAGTCAGAATTCAATAACTGATTTGGCAGGATTTAAAAAGAGTTTAAAAGTATTTTGTACCGCAAGTGCCACTCCTTCAGGAACTGCACAGTTTAATGTTCATCAACGGGTTGAATCTAATAATTTTTACGATTTAGCTTACGGAACCTCATTGGCAAAATCCATCAACTATAGTTTTTGGGTAAAAACAAATGTTGCAGGAGATTATCTTCTCTGGTTTTTAAATGTTCCAGACCAACGAATGACGAGTAAAAAGTACACTATTAGTTCTGGTGAAACAGGTAGTTGGAAGCATATCTCTGTAACAGTCAATGGAGATACTGGGGGAAGTGTTTTTGACGCTGATAACTCCCACGCATTTCAAGTTCGACACGTTTTAGCCAGTGGTGGAGATTATACATCCGGAACTTATATGGACGGGACTTGGCAAACCGTTTCTGGCAATACTGGTAATATTTATGCTGGTCAAACTGCGAATGTGTCGAGTGCTACTAATAATTACTACGAAATCACCGGAGTCCAACTTGAAGTAGGCACAGTAGCAACTTTTTTTGAGCATCGGCCCTATGGGACAGAGTTGGCGTTGTGTCAGAGGTATTATGAGAAAAGTTATGATATTGACGCTGCACCAGGTTCGGCAGTATCTAAAGGCACAATACAGCATGGATATTCAAATATGGCTGCAGCAAATTATGTAGCAAGATTTGGAGCACAATTTAAAGTGTCAAAACGAAGTCAACCAACTATTATAGTTTATGATACAGCAGGGAATCCTGGTAAATGTAATTATCCAGATACTGCAGTGAATCAATCGTTTACTATAATATTAGTAGGACACAATGCTTTTTCAGCAGAAACATCTTCATTATCAAATAGTACAGATGCCAGAATATATTTTCATTACACTGCAGAAAGTGAATTGTAACAATGTATCAAAAATATCCTTTATATCAAAACCAAGAGTTAGAATCTATAAAACGATTGTCAGATGCCGCATCAATCCCATTCGACCCAGCCAACACAGACTACCAAGCATATCTTACTTGGTTAGCCGAAGGCAACGAACCACTACCAGCAGATGAACCAGAAGGACAAACAGCATGAGTTACATCGGCAATCAGCCCGTCCTCAACACCAGTGAATTCCGAGAGGAGTTTGCGGTTACTGCCAATCAGACGGTTTTCAACACAGGTGGTTTCACCGCATCAAGCGACTCCGCAACGTTGGAAGTCCTGCGAAACGGGGTGCTACTGGGAACGGCAGACTACACGTTAGGTAGTGATGCCAGCACGGTGACTCTGGCAAATGCCGCAGTTAGCGGAGATATCATCGTCATCAAGGGTAGACGAGAACTGACCAACGGGGTGCAGGTTACCGAAAGAAGACACGAACACACGATAGCTTCTGGAGAAACTACGGTTACCTTTCCGTATCCGCTTACGGTTTCCCAGACGGATGTTTACCTAAACGGAGTCAAGCTAGGCTCCTCCGATTTCAGTATCAATTCATCAACCAGAGTAGTTAGCTTTACGAGCAACCCTGCAGTCGGAGATCTGGTTGCCATCGTCAGCCGAGAACCTGCGCTTACTGCGAACAGTTCCTTACCTGTTGTCGATGCGGCTGGCAACAACGTGCTGAGTGAATCCGGTGGGGTGGTGACTTTAAGTGATGTGGTAGGGAATGGGATTATTACTACTGCCACTTCACTTCGTCTTAATTCCGACATTACTACTAATTTAGAAATACCTGCTTATACAAAATGGACTAATGCTAACACAATAGCAAATGGTGGCAGTTTAGGGAATCAAGTGACTGTAGGCACAGGGATAGATGCTCCTAATGGATATTTTGTTTTTCCGTCAACAGGTATTTACTTAATTCATGCATTTGCACATTTGCAAAACACATCAGGTGATTCATCTCTTACACTTAATGTTTATTATTGGAATGGGTCAACCTCTAATATTATTTTTTCATTAAATAACCGGGATGGTGGTGATGTAGGAGTGTCATCTGCTATGCAGATTGTTACGATTTCAGATATTACCCATAACATTTATCCTAAAAGTGATACTTTAAACAGTGGCAGCGTTATTACTGGAGTTGCTGGTCAACATATGACTGGATTTACATTTTTAAAGATAGGCTCTTAATATTTTAATCACGAATCGAAGCACTAGAAACCCAAACCGAGTCACGCTATGCCAATAGAAGCCTCTTTTATCGAAATGCTCTCCTCTTTAGGAGGCACAATGGCAGCACTATTATGTAGCTTCTGGTACATAAAATATCTAACGGACACACATCGACAACGTGAAGAACTTTGGATTAACAAAGATACCGAAGCGGACAAGGCACTTCGGGAACTGCAAGCCACAAGCAATGCCCAGTTACTGTCAGTTTTACAGTCTGTTAATGAAACGCTTAAGAACATGACAGTCGCAATATCTGAACTCAAATCCACGATGGAAAACAGCAGGAAATAAGATGGCAGCAAGAGTCAATAAGAAGGCTATGCCCTGCAACAAGCCCAGACCAGCGCCAGCAGGAAGCAAAAAGAAGAGGGTGGTCAAGGACTGCAGCGGTGGAAAGGAAAAGATCATTCAGTATGGAGCAAAGGGCTATGGAAACAATTACTCTGCCGCAGCTAGAAAATCTTTTAAGGCACGACACAAGTGCGCTTCAGCAACTAAGGGATCTGCACGATTCTGGGCTTGTAAAGACCTTTGGGGTGGAAAGGGCGGACATACTACTGCTAGCCCGAAGAGTAGAAAAGGAAAATACTAATGAAGAAATCACTGCTGCTACTGGCCCTGTTGTCAACCTGCGGGTTGCCGCCGCCAGCGTTCTCGCATCACGGCAATCTGCCACAGCATCTCGACAAAGACAAAGGCCCGTTGGTCAACGAAGTTGAGCAGCAACTGTTTGAGGTGAACTACCCCACGTTGTTTCTCCTCCAATGGACATATCAATGTTCACAGCAGATGCAACCACAGTTTGAATACCAAGGGATGCCAAAACCGTTGGCACTCCAGTTTTCCATCCAGCAATGTTCCTGCGTCATCGATGAGTTCCGCAAGCACTAT
>Ga0222719_10004923_pt1 | contig 11625 bp, 12 predicted proteins | sample C33_34DmetaG_FD_165039 | JGI IMG/M metagenome (GOLD analysis project Ga0222719, IMG submission 165039) | Estuarine water microbial communities from San Francisco Bay, California, United States - C33_34D | ecosystem: Environmental > Aquatic > Marine > Unclassified | place: USA: California...
TAGCCCAGACGCCCCCAGGCTCTTACGGCCTCACCGGCAGGTTCGGCAGCAAGCGCTGCTGGTTCGGGCCATCTCTCCATCCAGACCCGCCACACTGGTTCGACCCGCTTGACGGGCGTCTGCTGAAGCATGAACTCTGAGACGAGAACGCCCCACGGGCTGGTATCGCGCCACGGTAGCGGCCGGGCGCTGCGTTCGAACCACGCGCAAACCCGATCCACACGATTTGTGTCCTTCGCCACGGCCCGGATCGTTTCATGGCTAGCCGTGCGTCGCAGTAACGTGGACAACATGGCCGGCCTCATGCAACCCGTGGGACCCGAGCCCTCCGTCGTCTACTGGGTCCGCCGCGGCACCATCGTGCTGGTTCTGCTGACTTTGATTCTTGGCGCGTGGTGGCTGCTCGGTGCCCGCAGTTCGGCCACCCCGGGTTCCGCAGCGGACACCACAGCAGGGACCGATGAGGAAGTTGCCACCGATGGAGTTGATCCGAACGCTCCTATTGACGAGGCAGTAGCCACCCCCGCCGAGCCCACCGAGTGCGCCGACTCGGCGATCGAGGTCGGTGCCACCACTGACTCCTCGACATACCGCGTGGGCCAACAGGACCCAGTACTCACCCTCACCATCACCAACGTGGGAGAGGTTGCCTGCTACCGGGACATCGGACCGAAGGCCAATGAACTCGAAATCACCTCGGGCGGCTACCACGTCTGGTCCAGTGACGACTGTGCCACGAGCGATGAGTCGAATGTGACTCTCATGGCCCCCGGCCAGCAGGCCGTCTCGAGCCTGACGTGGAACAGCCGACTGAGCCAAAAGGGCTGCCCCGACGAAGGCAAGGGCCGCAAGGCGAAGGCGGGTCGGTACGAGGTGGTCGGCCGGAACCTGAGTGTTTCTAGCGAGGGTGTCCCCTTCGCTTTGAGCAACAAGAAGAACTGACGGGCAGAGAGAACGTGCTCAGAATGGGCGTGTAGCTGCCGTTAGAAGTCGGGTTTTGCGGATGAGATGCTGCGGAATTCACGAAGCGCCTCGCCGAGATTCGACACTTCGATGATCTGCGATCCGGCCGCGCGCTTGTCCAGCGCTGCCTTGGTGCCTGTCGGTGCGAGGATTCGGGTGTAGCCCAGCCGAGTGGCTTCTGCGACGCGCTGGGTGATCATTGGTACGCGGCGGACATCACCGGAGAGCGTTACCTCGCCTATTGCAGCGACGTTCAGTGGGATGGGGGTGTCCTTGCCGGCGGATCCGATAGCCAGGCAGGTGGCTAGATCGGTACTGGGGTCAGAGAGCTTGATGCCGCCGACTGTTGCGACGAACACGTCTTTGTCCACGAGTTTGAGTCCGGCCACGCGTTCGGTGATCGCGACCAGCATCGCCACTCGTGATGAGTCGAGGCCAGAGACTCCCCGACGCGGATTCGGGTTGGTGGTAGGGGCAACGAGAGCTTGCACTTCGGCGAGCATTGCACGGCGGCCTTCGATGGTGACGGTTACGCAAGTGCCGGGGACCGGAGCTTGACGTTCCTCGCGGAACAGCATGCTCGGATCGACGACCTCCTGCATTCCCTTGTCGGTCTGCTCGAAGCAGGCGACTTCATCGGCCGGGCCGTATCGGTTCTTGACCGCGCGAAGGAGACGCAGCGAAGTTTGACGATCACCGTCAAGAGACAGCGTGGCGTCGCAGATGTGCTCGAGCGCGCGTGGCCCGGCCACGGTGGATTCCTTGGTGACCTGGCCTACCAGGCACACCGGAATGCCGCGCTCCTTGGCGACACGGGTGAGCGCCTGGGCCACCTCCATCACCTGGGCAACGCCACCGGCGCGGCCATCGACGTCGGCCGAGGCGATGGTCTGTACCGAATCGACGATGACCAGCGAGACGTCCTTGCCGAGTTCGTCGATATGACCGATGACGTTTGCGAGGTCGGTTTCATCGGCGATGAAGAGTTGCTCGCTGTCCACTCCGATGCGTGATGCGCGTACGGCGATTTGATCGACGCTCTCCTCACCTGAGACGTAGAGCGCGGGTTTGCCGGTTTTCTCGGCGATGGCGTTGGCGACGTTCAGCAGCAAGGTGCTTTTCCCGGCGCCTGGTTCGCCGCTGACGAGCAACACCTGTCCCGCGACGAGTCCACCACCGAGTACGCGGTCGAACTCACCGATGCCCGTTGTGATGCGCGGGATGGGGCCTTGCGCTGTGACGGTGGACACTGGCTTGGCCGGGGTGGCGGGTGCGCTGCCTTGAGTCGATGCGCGCCGTCCAGGAGCCGGGGTGGTGGGCACTACCTCCGCGACGGTTCCGAATTCCCCGCACTTTACGCATTTACCGGTCCAGCGCAGCGAACTCGCCCCGCACGCGGAGCATGCGAATGATGGCTTGGACTTGGCCACGACAGTTGCCGGTTACGGGACTGGATCAGCGGGATGCGGGGCAAGCGCCGGGTCGGTCGGATTGCCTTTGAGCAGTGCTTGGCGTTTGGCGCACATCTCGGCTAGGACGTCGTAGGCCGCCTGACCGATCAACGCGACGATCTCGTCCTTGGAACCGACGTAAACGGGGTCGATGGCGATGTGGGCGTCGGTGTTGCCGGTGCAGTACCACTGGAAGTCGTGGCCACCTTCTCCCCAACCACGGCGGTCGTACTCACCGAGAACGACAACCAGGCGTTCCTTGCCGTCCTCGTATTCACGATCCTCGTAGGTCCTGCGCAAGGGGAGTTGCCAACACACCTCAGGCTTGGTTTCGATGAACGAAACGCCCTCTTTGGCGGCAAGGTGGTGCAGCGCGCAGCCGTAGCCGCCCTCGAAGCCTTCTGAGTTATGGAAAATGCACGCGTTGTCGATTGCTCGGGTCTTGCTTGCGCCGTCTTCCTTTTCGGTCCAGCCACCCTTGTGGCCGGCCGGGTAGTTCTCCCACATTTCAGGAGTGAGCTTCTCGACCCACTTCTCCACTCGCTTCTTGTCCCTCTTTTCAGAGAAGTGGGCGCCGTGCACGCAGCAGCCCGCATCGGGCCGGTCTGCGTCGATACCCAAGCAGCCTCGACCGAAGATGCACGTCCATTTGGACGTGAGCCAGGTGAGATCCGCGCGGATGAGTTGGTGGTCGTCGGCAGGATCAACGAACTCGACCCATTGCCGTGGAAAGTCCAGGGGTACTTCGGGCACCTCGAAAGCCTAGGCGAGCCGGGTGACGTTGGCCAAGGCGCGGGGGTCTGACCTGGACATAGAGTGGGTCTGTGCGCATGGGTGTCCTAGACGTGGGCAGTAATACCGTCCACCTGCTGCTGGTGGACGCGCACTACGGCGCTGCGCCGATTCCGGCTTCCAAGCACAAGAAGCAGATGCGTCTGTCGGAACATATCGATGCTGACGGCAACATCAATCGTTCCCTGATCGAGTCACTTGTCACCTTTATCGAGGAAGGTCAAGAACTCGCGGAGGAGCAGGGCGCAACAGAGATCATCGCGTTCGCGACCTCGGCAATCCGGGGTGCGGGCAACGGCGATGCCGTAATCGATGAGATCAATGAGCGAACAGGGATCTCGATCGACGTGCTGTCCGGAGATGACGAGGCGCGCCTGACATTCCTCGCTGTCCGACGCTGGTTCGGCTGGTCCTCGGGACGACTTTTACTCATGGATATCGGTGGTGGCTCGCTGGAGTTGGCGATTGGAGCCGATGAGGAACCGGAAGTGGCGATTTCACTACCGCTAGGCGCGGGCCGGTTGACCCGGGACTTCATCACCACCGATCCACCATCGGTGCCCGAGGTCAAGGAGCTGCGCAAGCACGCGCGTGCGGTGATTGCGGACTCCATCGGTCCGATACGCCGCGCAGCCGATCCGATGCTGTCGGTGGCCACGAGCAAGACGTTCAAGCAGTTGGCTCGCATCGCAGGAGCGCCGGCATCGTCAGAAGGCCCTTACGCGCGTCGGCGGTTGAAGCTGTCGGATGTTCGTCAACTGGTCACGCTGCTCTCGGGTCTTTCCGTCGCCGAGCGCGCAAAGTTGCCGGGTGTTTCCGCCGGGCGAGCCGGTCAACTTCTGGCGGGTGCGATCGTTGCTGAAGCTTCCATGGATCTGCTGAGTGTCGAAGAATTGGACGTGTGTCCATGGGCGCTTCGGGAGGGAGTCATACTTCGTCGTATGGACGGCCTGACGCGATGAGTACGGCGCCCGAGGCGGCGGGTGTCCCGGTTTCCATCGAACGAGGCCTGAGCGACGAGGACGTCCGTCAACGGATCGAACGCGGGGAAGCAAACGAGGCTCCCACCGCAAACGCGCGTTCCCTGGCCGACATCGTCCGAAAGAACACCTTTACCTGGTTCAACGGTCTGATCGGATCGCTGTGGGTGGTCATGCTGATCGTGGCCCCGATCCAAGATTCGCTCTTCGGCTTCGTGATCGTTGCAAACACCTTGATCGGTATCGTCCAGGAGTATCGAGCGGCGCGAACGCTGGAGAAGTTGGCGGTCATTGGCGAAGCGAAGCCGATCGTGCGCAGGAACGGGCAGGACGTTGAAGTGCGACCGTCGGAGGTTGTGCTCGACGACATAATCGTCGTGAAAACCGGGGATCAACTCGTCGTCGACGGCGTGGTTCAGCAGGCGAGCGGCCTGCAGATTGACGAGAGCCTGCTCACCGGCGAAGCCGATCCCGTCGACAAACATCCCGGTGAAGCGGCGATGTCCGGTTCCTTCGTCGTAGCGGGATCGGGCATCTACCAGGCCACTCGCGTAGGCCGAGAGTCCTTCGCCGCAGGCTTAACCGAGCAGGCGAAGCAGTTCGAACTCACTAACTCCGAACTTCGCGATGCGATCAACAAGTTCATCCGCATCGTCAGTTACTTCCTCGTGCCGGTGGGCGTCTTGCTGCTGACCTCGCAGTTGATTCGAGCCGAACTCCCGATCAATGAGGCGATTCGCGGGACCATCGCCGGTGTCGTGACGATGGTTCCCGAGGGCCTGGTTCTGCTGACGAGCATTGCGATGGCGGTGTCGGTGATCCGCCTCGCGCAAAAGCGTGTGCTCGTTCAGGACCTACCGGCAGTAGAGGTCCTGGCGCGCGTGGACACCGTCTGCGCGGACAAGACTGGAACCCTCACCGAGCCGGGCATGCACGTTGGTGACGTTGTAAGCGTCGGCGATCGTTCTGAGGGTGAACTGCGTGAGGTGCTCGGAGCGTTGGCTGCAGCAGAGACCTCACCCAACCCGACGATTCTGGCCATAGCGCAGTCGTGCCCAGACCCGGGATGGACGGTTTCATCGACTGTGCCCTTCTCAAGCGCGCGCAAGTGGGCTTCGGCCGCCTTTGCCGGTCACGAGGCCTGGGTAATAGGAGCACCGGAGATGGTGGTGCCTGACGATGCTCGGGTCCGCGAGATCGCCGCTCCGTATGCGAATCAGGGAGCGCGGGTGCTCGTGGTCGCCTCGGCGCGGGACCAGGCCCGTGCGGTCGATGCTGAGAACGGACCTGGGCCTGTAACACCCGAGGCACTGGTCATCATCGATCAGCGACTGCGTGACGACGCCCGAGGAACCGTCGAGTACTTCCTGGATCAAGGTGTTCGGGTCAAGGTGATCTCGGGTGACAACGCCGAAACTGTTGGCGCCATCGCTCAGCAGGCGGGTGTTCCTGGCGCCGAGGATCCGGTGGACGCCCGTCATGCGCCTACCGACACTGACGATCTCGCGCGCACTATGTCTGATCACTCGGTCTTCGGGCGGGTGGCGCCGGCGCAGAAGCAACAGATGGTCGACGCTCTGCATCTGGGCGGCTCCACGGTGGCGATGACCGGTGACGGTGTCAACGACGTCCTCGCGCTGAAGAACGCGGACCTGGGTATCGCGATGGGTAGTGGTTCGGGAGCAACCCGGGCGGTTGCCCAACTGGTTCTGCTGGACAGCAAATGGTCGGTGCTCCCGAGCGTCGTCGCCGAAGGCCGCCGTGTGCTGGGCAACATCGAACGTGTTTCCGATGTCTTCTTGACGAAGAGCGTTTACTCGACGGTTCTCTCGGTGATGACGGGGGTCTTCGCCGTAGCCTTCCCCTTCCTGCCACGCCACTTGTCCCTGGTCAGCGCTCTGACGATCGGCATTCCTGGTTTCTTCCTGGCGCTGATGCCTAACAAGGAGCGCTTCCGTCCGGGCTTCTTCAAGCGGGTGCTCGTCTTCGCGATCCCGGCCGGCATCATCGCCGCGGCATCGGCATGGACGAGCTACGCGATTGCTTTGTGGGTATCCGAACCTGTACTGAACGCACAACAGGCGGCGACGGTCACACTGTTCATCGTCGCGACCGGAGTGCTCGCGATTTCGGCTCGACCACTGAACGTGGTGCGTTGGGGGATCATCGCGGGAATGGTCGGGGCTTTTGCTGCCGTCCTGTACGTCCCACCGCTTTCGAAGTTCTTCGCGTTGAGCCTCAGCCCGGAGCGCTACAGCATCGTTGCGATCGTCGTGGGAATTGCCGGAGCGATCGCAGTGTGGATAGCCGGCATCATCGCCGACCGTTGGCGACGGGCGAAGGACTAATCGTGGCCAAGCAATGGAAGGTCGGGTTGTCGTCGTCGTCGGTCTATCCAGAATCGACAGCGGTTGCCTTCGAACTCGCTGCCGATCTCGGGTACGACGGCATTGAAGTGATGGTCGGTACCGACGCGATGAGTCAGGACCTTGCGACTTTGCAGGCGCTCACGGATCACTACCAAGTCCCGATCCTGTCGATCCACGCCCCGTGCTTGCTGATCACTCAAAGGGTCTGGGGGATCGATCCGTGGGGCAAGCTCGAGCGTGCCCGCGAGGTAGCCGAAAGCCTCGGTGCTTCCACAGTTGTCGTGCATCCACCATTTCGCTGGCAGCGGGAGTATTCGAAGTCCTTCGAGGACGGGATCGCTCGAATGGAAGAGGTGACCGACGTTCGATTCGCTGTGGAGAACATGTACCCGTGGCGTGCGGGGCCGTCATCACTTGGTGCATACGCCCCGGACTGGGACATCCGGAATCAGGATTACCGCCACGCCACGGTGGATTTGTCCCACACCGCGGTTTCTCGCACCGACCCTCGCGAAATGGTCGCCGACCTAGCCGATCGGGTCGCACACGTGCACCTCGCAGACGGTACTGACTCCGCCCGCGACGAGCACTTGATTCCTGGCCGGGGGGACCAGCCGGTGGCCGAAGTCCTCCAGGCTCTGGCGCGTTCGGGGTTGCGCGGTTCGGTCATTGCCGAGGTGTCCACGCGCAGTGCTGGCAACCGCGAGGAACGCGTCGCAGATTTGCGCGAGACTAGGGACTTCGCTCTAAAGCACCTAGGGGGTAGTTCGTGACCGCGGACAAGGACTCCCGGCAGGCATCGATCGAGCGCGCGGCCCGTGCGGTGTTCGAGCGGCGCGGGTACGCATCGGCCACGGTGAAGTCTATCGCTGCCGCAGCGGGCGTGGGCCCGTCGGTGCTGTCGTCGTATTACCGCAACAAGGCCGAATTGTTCGCCGCAGTCATGGACCTGCCATTCGATCCAGCATCAGCTATTCCCAGACTAGTTGCGCCCGGCTTGGATGGCATGGGTGAACGGCTCGTGCGGATGGCGCTCCATGCTGCCGAGAACGAACAGTTGCGTGATGACGTCGGTTCGCTTGCACCGTCGATTCCGAATGCGGTGTCGAGCACTCCCGGCGGGATTCGAGCCATCTGGGAGTTCGCTACCGGTGAGGTCGTCGACCAAGTGCTGATCCGAGCGGGCATTCCCGACGCCCGCATGCGCGGTGCGTTGATCACTTCTTACCTGGGCGGGATTGTGATGGCCCGGTACGGGCTTGCAGTAGAACCGCTGGCATCGGCGTCGGAAGATCAAGTCGTTGGTCTCGTGGCCCCGACTATCCAGGCACTTTTGGATCCGACCAAGCCACTGCCGGGGGCTGTGGCACAGTAACCCGCCATGAAGCGAGTAGCCATGATCGGCGGTGGTGCTATGGGCGGCGCGATCGTCGAAGGCATTGTGAGCGGCGTTTCCGGTGTGGACGTCGTCGTTGTCGAAGCCAACAAGGAACTTGCAGATCGTTGGCGAAGCAGAGGCGACGTCGAGGTTGCACCTCTCGCTGACGCTGTTCGCGCCGCAGACGTCGTTTTCCTCGCGGTCAAGCCCCATCAGATCACCGATGTCCTCCGCGAGGCTGGTGGCTCGTTGAAGCCGAATTGCACAGTCGTGTCGATCGCCGCTGGTGTGTCATTGGAACTTCTTGAATCCGTCGCACCATCTGGCACGTCAGTCATAAGGGCAATGCCCAATACGCCGGTGCGCATCGGACGAGGAGTTGTCGGTCTATCAGCAGGAGCGGGATGTTCACCGGAACAGCTCGAGCAGGTCTCGGCTTTGCTGGAGCCGGTGTCCACAGTCGTCACGATTCCGGAGTCGCTTATCGATGCGCTCACCGCAACGTCGGGAAGTGGACCCGCGTACGTTTTCTACCTCGCTGAGTCAATGACTAGAGCTGCCGTCAAGCTCGGCCTGGACCACGAGACAGCCAGCACTTTGGTTTCACAGACACTGCTTGGGGCGGCCGAACTTCTGGCCCAATCTCCCGGTGACCCCGCAGGGTTCCGGGCGGCTGTCACGTCGAAAGGTGGGACAACAGCGGCCGCGACCGCTGTGTTCGACGAACGAGATCTGCCGTCGATCGTAGAAGCCGCGATGCGTGCGGCGAGCGATCGCGCCGAGGAGATGGCACGCGAGCAGGCGGATGCCGCACACTAATTGCCCTACCACCGTGGTGTGGGACGAGGATCTCGCGGAGTATGACTTCGGTGCAGGCCACCCACTGGCGCCGATTCGCGTTCAACTCGCCATGCGTCTGATTCGCGACTTTGACTTGGACGATGGTCCAGGCGTGCAGGTCATTGGTGCGATTGAGCCGGTCGACGATGCGCTCTTGGAGCGAGTTCACGAGCCTGACTACGTTCAAGCCGTTCGCGCAGCCAGTACCGAACCACCCGTCGTGGACCTTGCCCGAGGGTTGGGGACCAGCGACGACCCCGTTTTTGCACATATGCACCGGGCATCGGCTCGGGTCTGCGGCGCGACACTCTCGGCAGCGCAGTCGGTTTGGAACGGCTCGACCACGCATGCGGTGAACCTTGCCGGTGGCCTGCACCATGCGATGCCGGATCGAGCCGCTGGCTTTTGTATCTACAACGACATCGCTGTAGCGATCCAGTGGATGTTGGACAACGGTGCTGAGCGCATTGCCTACATAGATCTCGATGTTCACCACGGCGACGGCGTCCAGGCGGCTTTCTGGGACGACCCCCGCGTTCTGACGATCTCGATTCATGAAAGCCCGAGGTCGTTGTTCCCTGGAACAGGGGATCCGCGTGAGATCGGCGGTCCGAACGCACCTGGCAGTGCGGTGAACATTGCAGTGCCCGCTGGAACCGACGATCAAGGATGGCTCCGGGCTCTCTATGGAGTGGTGCCAGAGCTGCTGGAAGCATTCGCCCCGGAGTTCATCGTCTCCCAAAATGGTGTGGACTCCCACGCCGAGGATCCGCTGGCGCACCTTGCGTTGACCATTGACGGCCAGCGCTTCGGCTTCGAGTCGGTGCACCGGTGGGCGCACCGCTATGCCGGTGGTCGTCTCATCGCTGTAGGTGGGGGTGGCTACGAATGGGTAGACGTGGTGCCACGCGCTTGGACGCACCTCGTGGCCGAGACATCCGGTCAACCGTTGGACCCAACGACGAACGTTCCTGAAGGCTTTCTCGAATACGTTCGGCAGGCTCTCGGCCACTCCGCCCCTGGTCGGCTGACCGACGGCGCCGATCCATGGCCACGACCCATTGCACAGGGCTGGAACCCGAGCGATCCAATCGACGCGGCAGTTGCCGCCACGAGGTCGGCCGTATTCGGCTACCACGGTCTTGATCCCGATCCGGAGAGATGAACCGGGTATTTTCAGAATTCAACTTTCCCTCCCGGCCCATCCGGCACTAGTGTTCGCATCTAGGAGTACGAGGAGCCGGTACCAAACTCCGGCGAGAGTAGGAATGGAAACGCCGATGCCCAACACCACGGAAAACCCTCTCGGTGACGTGAAATTCTTGACGGTCGCCGAGGTCGCGGCGGTGATGCGGGTGTCGAAGATGACGGTGTACCGGTTGGTGCACAACGGTGACCTCCCGGCGGTTCGTGTTGGTCGCTCGTTCCGGGTTCCGGAACAGGCAGTTCACGACTACTTGCGTGATTCGTTCATCGAAACCGCTTAGTTCCCAGGGCGAATTTCGATCGCCGGAACGGGTGCGGGTAGGCTTCCCGCCTGATCGCTTCGATGGTCGAGGTGTGTGGATTCCGGCGCAGCCGGTCGATGAGGGAGTAGAGGCAGTTCATGGGCTCTGTGGTCAAGAAGCGCCGTAAGCGGATGGCCAAGAAGAAGCACCGCAAACTGCTCCGTCGTACGCGGGTTCAGCGCCGCAACAAGAAGTAGGTAGAGGGCCCCACCGTGGGCGTTGTCGCCATCGTCACCGGGGTTTCTCGGTACCTCGGCGGCAAGATGGCCGATCGCCTCGTCGATCAGCCCGGCATCGATCGAGTCATCGGGGTGGACGTTGTTCCCCCACCGCGTCCTTTGGCAGCCGAATTTGTTCGCGCCGACATCCGAAACCCGGCTATCACCAAGCTGCTAGACGAGGCGGGTGTCGACACCGTCGTTCACATGGGTGTCATCGCCACTCCGCGCCAGGCCGGTGGTCGTTCGTTGATGAAAGACATCAACGTTATCGGGACTATGCAGTTGCTCGGCGCTTGTCAGCGGGCCGAGAGCGTCCGGCGCTTGGTGGTGAAGTCCACGGCAGCTGTCTACGGCAGTGGCCCCAAGGACCCGGCGATGATTTCCGAAGGCTCCTCCCCGCGGCACCCACCGACATCGGGATGGGCAAAGGATTCGCTGGAAGTCGAGGAATACGTCCGGGGTTTCGCGCGTCGTCGCCCGGATGTTGGGGTCTCGACCCTGCGTTTTGCGAATATCGTCGGTCCTGGAATGCGGACCGGAATGACGTCCTACTTGACGATGCCGGTTGTCCCCACGGTTCTTGGCTTCGACCCCCGGCTGCAGTTCGTGCACGAGGATGATGCCATTGAGGTGACTCGACGGGTGGTCCTGCAACGAACGTCTGGGACCTACAACGTCGCCGGGGACGGCGTTGTGCTGTTGTCGCAGGCGTTGAATCGACTCGGCAAGCCGTCGATGCCGCTGCCTGCCGCTGTAGTTCCCTCGGTCGGCAAGGCATTGGCTCGAGGTGCGTGGGCTGACTTCTCTCGCGACCAGGTGAGATACCTGACGTACGGTCGTGTCCTAGACACGTCGTTGGTGCAGTCCGAGGTCGGATTCGTCCCGGAGTACACGAGCGAAGAAGCCTTCGGGGCGCTAGTGCGCGGAATTCGCAAGGAGGTGAGCCGACATGGATGATTCGCCAAGTGCGGCGCCTTTGCGTCCTTCTAGGGCAGCCCGCGAGGTTGGTGCGACCGGTCCGACTCCGCCATCGAAGTCCCGGGCGCCTATCCGGTTGACCGACGATGACCAGCACAACTTGATCGATTCATTCCCGATGTGGGAGGTGCTGCGCGAGCGGCTT
>Ga0222719_10004926_pt1 | contig 11623 bp, 9 predicted proteins | sample C33_34DmetaG_FD_165039 | JGI IMG/M metagenome (GOLD analysis project Ga0222719, IMG submission 165039) | Estuarine water microbial communities from San Francisco Bay, California, United States - C33_34D | ecosystem: Environmental > Aquatic > Marine > Unclassified | place: USA: California...
TGAGGTATGAGGATTTAAAAAATCAAAAGCCCTCTAAGGTTTCCCCTAAAAGGCTTTAACATTAACTAAAACTATAAACAAATGAATAATATGAAACATTCACAATACGAATATAGTAAAAATATCTGAATGAAAAAGGATTATTTGAAAAAAGAATATATTTACCCTTACCTGACAAAGAGTTTATTGATAATCTATAAATCTTGTTTTACATCTCTAGGAGTCTCTGTTGAGCCTCCTTTGATTATCTATAGATATAACTGACTTTTTTTAAAGTGTTTTATTTTCAGTTAGTGATACAAAAAATAGTTTGGTGGTTATATTATTATGAGTCATAAGTTTACTTTAGAAGTACCCACAGAATTATCAGCCGTACCATTACATCAATATCAGAAGTACCTTAAGGTTATGGATGATAATGAAGGTGTAGAAGATGTTGAGTTTATCAATTTAAAGATATTAGAGATATTTTGTGGGGTTACATTAAAACAGGCCTATAAGTTACCTTTAGCAGAGTTCTCATCAATTATAAGTCATATAGTAGAGATATTTAAGGAGGACACGCCTTTGCAGAGAGACTTTACATTAACAGACCCTAATGGTGATAGTGTAACCTTTGGTTTTATACCTAAGTTAGATGATATTACTTTAGGGGAGTTTGCAGACTTGGAGAGTTACATCTCTGATTGGCAACAAATGCACAAGGCTTTAGCAGTATTATACAGACCTGTTACATTTCGCAAAGGGGATTTATATTTGATAGAGGAGTATAATGGTACAGATAAGTATTCAGGTATAATGAAAGATGCCCCGGTTAATGTAGCTTTAGGTGCAGTGGTTTTTTTTTATCGTTTAGGGAGCGTTTTGTCGGATTATTTGATTCACTCTTTAACACATCAGTTGAAGGAGGATCAGGAGCTGAAGAATCATTTGGAGCAAAATGGGGATGGTATCAATCAATATACGCAATCGCTAGAGGAGATATCACAAAATTTAAAGAAGTTGCGAGCCTATCGGCTTCCGAATGCCTAACCTGGTTAGAGTTTGAGAAAGAAAAGAATGATTTAGAATCTAAGATGATTAAACAAAAATATAAATGAGGCAAGTATACAACGTACTAGACAAAGTAAAGGATAAATTAAAAGCTAACGGTATAACCAATAAGGTTACCTTTGGGGATATACTAGAGGTTGATTTAGATAAGACAACAATCTATCCACTAGCACACATATCTTTAGGGGATGTTGTATTTGCTCCTCAGATAATCACAGCTACAATACAGATATTCTGTTTAGATATAGTGGATAAGACAAACGAGTTGGGTGATGATGATTTATTCTACGGTAACGATAACTTACAGGATATATTAAACACACAATTACAAGTTGTAAATGATATACAGCAAGAGTTAAGGAGGGGTTCATTATTCACTGACCAATTACAAGTCTCAACAGATATAACCGCATCACCATTCTTAGACAACTTTGAGAATCAATTAGCTGGGTGGGCTGCAACAATTAGTATTGAGATACCTAACACCGAACACACTATCTGTTAATGGCCGCTAAGTACGAAAATAAATACGTTGGTAAGGTACTAGATAAATATAAGAAGATTCTAGAATCAGAGCTTAAAAGAGAACTTAAGAAGCCTGGCAGTAGATTAGAAGGAAGTATTGTAGTAAGGAAACTAAGAGGGTTAGACGGTATAGGTGTTAGTATGAACGAATACGGTTTAAATGTAAACCAAGGTAGGAGTGCGGGTAAACTCCCTAATATGTATAATATTCAAGATTGGGTTGATAGAAATCAATCTAAGCTAGGTATTCAAGACACAAGACCTATAGGGATAAAGAGAGTTGCTTTTGCAATAGGTAATAGCATAAAGAAAAGAGGTATAAAGCCTACGAGATTTATAGATATAGTTATTGATAAAGTAGAGCCTCAATTGACATTAGATTTAGCTAATGCTTACTTAAGAAGTATAAACGAACAATTAGACAAAACAACACCAAATGCCAGTAGTAAAAATTAACATATCATCACCTTATCATATATCAGTTGCTGAACCAGGAGTGACTCAACCCGGTAATTAAATAAATATGGCTGTAGATAAAATAAATAGTAGAAGTCCGTTATTTTTAGTAGCTTACCCAGGAGCAGTTGTACCTACTGCAACACCTACCCCTACAGTTACTGCAACCGCTACAGCTACTCCCACACCTACACCTAGTGTAACGCCGACTAATACACCGACTCCTAGCACTACTTCTACTGCCACCCCAACACCTAGTCCCACATCAAGTGTCACACCGACTCCTACATCATCACCTGTTAGTGTAAGCCCTACCCCTAGTCCTACATCAACAGCCACAGCCACTGCAACCCCTACTCCGACACCTAGTACAACGTCAACAGCCACACCTACTCCTTCACCGACTTCTACTCCTGGGGTTACAGCTACAGCCACAGCTACCGCTACACCTTCACCGACTGTAACGGCAACCGCTACAGCTACACCTACACCTAGCCCTGCATATTATTATTATTCCGTAGAAGATTGCTATTCATTAACAGAACCAGCTAATATTAGGTCTACAGTTCAATTAACAAACGGTCAGGCTATTTTATATAATGGACTTTGTTATCAAGTTCAAGGAGGTGCTAGTGCTAACACAAACGATATTAGTGCTTCTTACACAGACTGTCCTACTTGTGAAGCTGCAAACGTAACACCTACTCCGACTAACACGCCAACGGCTACTGCGACAGCAACCCCAACTCCTAGTCCGGCAGGTTATTGGAATTTATTTTTCTGTGATAATACAGATGCAAATCAACAAATTGCTTATGACGCTAATTTAGATGTAGGGGTCGTAATCAAGGCTTCTAATGGAACTTGCTATATAATTCATAGTTATCAAGCCAGTGGATCAGCCACTCAAACAGTGGTACAAGAATATGCAGATTGTACAGAATGTCAAGCTGCACCAACACCAACAGCTACAGCCACAGCTACCGCTACACCTACGCCTACCAATACACCAATATACGAGTATCGTTTTGATGCTGATCAATATCAAGGTGCTAGTACTGCTTTAGGTGCTTGTGCAAACACGCTAACTGTGTCTGTATATTCATACGAAGCATCAATATTTGGAGCGTCAGTAATTGGAACTGTATTCTATACTTCAGCTAGTGCAACTAATACATTTAATGGATTCTCAGAATGGTATGGAATTGGTACTACATCAAGCACAACATCCTCAATACCCCTTAAGATTAACAGTAATGGACAGGTGATTAATAATTCAACTTGTCCTGATCCTACACCAACAGCGAGTCCAACCAACACACCAACACCTACTAATGCTGACCCATACAGTTACTGGATTGGTCAAGACTGTACAGGAACATCACCTGACGTACAAGTCAGAAGTTTAGATCCAAATATAGGAAACACATTAACTAGTTTTTATTATGACGGTAAATGTTACGAGATTGTAGAAGGTACATCTACACCTAATACAAACGACATTGTTTCAGCTCATTCGGATTGTACCGCTTGTGCAAGTGCAAACGTAACGCCTACGCCTACTCCAAGTGTAACGCCGACTAATACACCAACTAATACACCCACGCCTACACCAACACCCACATCATCTGTATTCCAATATAGTAGAACAGATGCTATAGCTCCTGGCGATACCGCTGACTCTGATGCTTGTGAATCATCTGTAAGTACAAATATATACTTTACATCACAGACAATATCTAACGGTGATACTGCATATACTGACTCTAGCGCTGGTAACATATTTCTTGGTGGAGGTAGCTGGTATGGTATTGATACTACAGGTAATGGTGTCCCCAACATATCTTGTCAAATATCAAACTTTGGAGTCGTATCGAATGTGGCTAACTGCTAGTATATGAAGGTAACATTAGTCACTGGATTATGGGACATCAAAAGGGGTGACTTAAAACAGGGGTGGTCCAGATCGTTTGAACACTATCTAGAGACCTTCAATAAGATGCTAGATGTTGATTTCAATCTAATAGTATTTGGTGATACTGAACTAAGAGACTTTGTATTTAAACACAGTAAAAGAGCGCAGAGCAACACTCATTTTATTGTTAGGGATTTAGATTGGTTCAAAGATGAGACATTCAACCTTATTCAAGATATAAGAACAAACCCTGACTGGTATAATTCAGTTGGGTGGTTATCTGACAGCCCACAAGCTAAACTAGAAATGTATAACCCTCTAGTGATGCATAAAATGCATATACTAAATGAAGCTAGGATTCTAGATGTATTTGACAGTGATTATATGTTTTGGATTGATGCTGGATTAGCAAACACGGTTAATCCACACTCTTACATCACAAAAGACAACTTAAATAAGTTATGCTCTTCAAATATTAAGTTTCACCATATATGCTTCCCTTATAATGCCACAGACGAGATTCACGGATTTAAATATAATGAGTTAAATCAATATGCAGGGGATAAGGTTGATATGGTTGCTAGAGGAGGTTTCTTTGGTGGCCGCAAAGACTATATAGAGCTTATATTTGGCAGTTATTATCAGTTACTAGGTAAAACACTATCTGAGGGTTTAATGGGGACTGAGGAGTCTCTATTCTCTATATTATGCTATACTGAATCGGATAATATAACATACTCTATTATTGAAGAGAATGGATTGGTCTATAAGATGTTTCAGGATATATATGACGGTAAGTTTAAGGTTTTGTCTAAAAGTAAGGCAAAAATAAACTCAGTGGGTATGTATGTTATTACATATAATTCACCTAAGCAATTTCAGCTTCTGTGTGAGAGTATGGAATCTTACGATAAAGACCTATTGAACGAAACAGAGAAGTATTTGCTGAACAACTCAACAGATAAGAAAACAAACAGAAGATACAGGTCACTTTGTAAAAAATATGGCTTTAAAGAGATAAAGAAAGATAATATAGGTATATGCGGAGGTAGACAATTTATTGCAGAACACTTCGACAGAGAAACAAACCTAGACGCTTATATGTTCTTTGAAGATGATATGTTCTTCTATAACGGTGACAAAGATAAATGCAGGAACGGATTTCCTAGGTTTATAAATAGAATACTAAGTAAGACTTTAGATATAGTCAGGTTAGAAGGACTAGATTTTATCAAATTAAATTTCAGTGAGTTCTTTGGCGATAATACTAAGCAGTGGGCTTGGCATAATGTACCTGCAGACGTTAGGGAGAAATTATTCCCTTTAGATAGAAAAGATAAACCGTTTGTGGAATATAAGAATATTAAGACGCTAAAAGGATTAGCTTATGCAACAGGGGATGTCTTTTATTGCAATTGGCCGCAGATTGTAACTCGCCAAGGTAATCAGAAGATGTTCTTGGATACTGTATGGGATAATCCATTTGAACAGACTTGGATGTCTTATATATACCAAGAGCAAGTAAAAGGAAATATTAAGTCAGCTATACTATTAGCTACACCAACAGAACACAACAGATTTGAACACTATCCCAAAGAAGAACGCCGAGAAAATTAAATTTTATGAATGATATATTTATACAGATAGCATCTTACAGGGACCCAGAATTAAAACCGACAATTAAGGACTTATTAAGTAATGCAGATAATCCTCAGAACTTGAAGATATGTGTCGCACATCAACACTCAAAAGATGATCAGTGGGATAATCTAGATGAGTATAAAGATGATGACAGATTCTTAATACTAGATATAGACTACAAGGATTCTAAGGGTGCCTGTTGGGCTAGAAACTTAATACAGCAGGAATACAATAATGAGAAGTATACGCTTCAGTTAGACTCTCACCACAGATTTGTAAAAGGATGGGATACTAAGTGTATAGATATGTTAGAGGGCCTTAGAAAGAAAGGACACAAGAAACCATTACTCACCTCTTATATCCCCTCGTACAACCCTGATAATGACCCTGAGGAGAGGGTTGATAATGCTTGGGCTATGCAATTCGATAGGTTTACTCCAGAAGGTATTATATTCTTCCTGCCGTATTATATAGAGAAGAGCGTAACAGAGCCTGTACCTGCTAGATTCTATTCAGCACACTTCTGTTTTACTGACGGAATATTCTGTAAAGAAGTTCAGCACGATCCTGAAATGTATTTTCACGGTGAAGAAATATCTATAGCTGTTAGAGCCTGGACTTGGGGGTATGACTTATTCCACCCAAATGAAGTTATTGCTTGGCACGAATATACTAGAAAGGAAAGAACTAAGCATTGGGATGATGATAAGGATTGGATTAACAAGAACACTAAGACACATTCTAGAGTTAGGACTTTATTAGGTGTAGATGGAGAGGTTTGTACACCTTGCAATAGAAATTCTTTTGGTAGATACTTTCTCGGTGAAGAGAGGACACTAGAGGACTGGCAGAGAGTTATGGGGATTAGGTTTAAAGATAGAAGTATCCAGGAGTCAGTATCAAGAAACCTACCGCCTCAAGAAAGAGATGAGCCTTACAATCCTAAATTTAGACACCCTCTAGAATTTAATAGGTCTAGATTAACTTGTAATGATTATACTTTTGCTGCAGCTATATTTGAAGACGAAAAAGGTAATCAACTGTGGAGGGAGGATGTTGGAGCAGATACAGTGAAGAGTTGGTTAAGTCAAGAACATATTATACTGTGGAAAGAATATAACGGACCTAAACCGCATAAGTGGATTGTATGGCCACACTCAGAGTCTAAAGGGTGGGTTGACAAGATAGAGGTTTCCTTAGTTACAAAAAATTAATTTTAAGTAATATATATAAAGGCATATGGCAACTTTAACACAAGCTCAGTTAGAACTAAAAGTATGGGATGGTAGATTCACTAGTGATAGACCATCAACTGCAACATACACTATAGTTAAAAGACCAATAAGTGGGGAGAATAATGTTCAGTTTGAAGTAGCTGAATTATTCAAGGATTATGTTGAGCCTGCATTTACTAATGATTATAACAACATATCCACTGCTGTTTGGGTTTATTGGACTATAACAAAGAGCTTTAGTGATGCAGCAGACTCTACACAAACAGGATATGGTCTAGGGCTTCAAGGTTATGGTTATTTCTCAGACGGTATTAATCCTTCACTAGGTACAGGTAAACAGATAGATAACGAATATTTATATGTACCGGAAGGAGAGAATATCACAATACCGATATTCTTAGGTACAGACGGAGTTAATAACGTCACTATGTACAAAGGCGGTTCTGCTGTGTCTAACGTCAACTACACCACTATAGATAGCCCTGTTGATGAATACCCAAACGACTTTATCTCTTATGTAAGAAACTCTGACGATATAGATTATGCTGTACTTACAAAGGATGATTTAACTACAGAGACAATATATATTGAAACCATATGTGAGCCAAAGTTCGACCCATACAAAGTATCATTCTTAAACAAATACGGGGTAATACAAGATTTGTGGTTCTTTAAGAAGAGAACAGACAAAATCAGTTTCACTAAAGAAGAGTTTGTAAGGAATACGATAGAGGTTGTATCTGACGCTTCTGCTAGTTATTCGGTTAATAAGGCAGCGAATGTAGTCTTAGATTTAAAGTCTAGTAAGACATTTATTTTAAACACAGGCTTTGTAAAAGAAGAGTATACTGAGACTATTCAACAGCTTATGCTATCTGAGAATGTATGGATTACAGAGGGCAATAATACTTATCCTGTAATACCTACAACTCAAGAATTAAATTATAAAACTGTTTTAAACGACAAACTAATAAACTTCACTGTAGACTTTAAATATGCCTTCAACGAATCTAATATTGTTCGATAATGCAGAAAGTACAATTATATGTAGAAGGCACTCGCCTTGACTTGTTCAGAGATGAAACAATAGAACTAACCTCAACTATACAAGATGTTAGGGATATCGGTAAAGTATTCACTGATTTCTCTCAGACGTTTACAGTACCTGCATCTAAGACAAACAATAAAGTATTTAAGCATTACTACAATTACAGTATAACCGGTAACGCTTATGACAACAGGATAAAGAAGTCTGCTGAGATACATATAAACCATACTCCGTTTAGAGAGGGGAAGATACATTTAAACAGTGTTAATATGAGAATGAATAAGCCTTATTCTTATGAGGTTATATTCTACGGAAACACTGTATCGCTAAAAGACTTGATAGGGGATGATGAATTAACTGACCTTTCATACTTTGATAACTTTGACCACGATTATGATGAGGTTAATGTTAGAACAGGGTTGACTGCAGGATTAGACTTTACGATAGATTCAGTATCCAAACCAGACTCAATAATATATCCATTAATAACAACAAAGAAGAGGTTGTTTTTTGATTCAAGTGTTGTTTCCCCAACGGTAGCTCCTGGTAATTTATATTGTGATGAATCAAATTTACCTGACTCTTTAAGTCGCGATAACGGACTTGAGTTCACAGACTTGAAACCTGCAATAAGGTTAATCCGTATTATTGAAGCTATAGAAAGTCAATACGGTATTGAGTTTACTAGGTCAATAAGAAAGTCAGATGGTAGTGATAGAAAGACATTCTTTGACTCTGAAGCGTTTATCGGTGACGATACGACAAACTATTACGGATTGTATATGTGGCTTCACAGAAACAAAGGTGATTTGTTTGAGTATGATTTAGAAGGCACAGACTTTAATGTCAATCTATCAAATTTCTCTGCTCTACCTGGTAATTATGGTAATGGTGCATTCTTTTTAGAAAGACTAACTGTTGATGCTATTACAGATACTAATGTAGACGGATACAATATCAGACTGTTTGTTTACCCTGATTCAGCTTATGTGGACAAAACTTATACTATAAACATACTAGATTACAATACTAATGCTGTGTTGGGTTCTAGAACTGGAGAGGGTAATTTAAGTGTAGAGATAGATATAACAGACGGAATTGACTCTGCTAAGTTTTTTAAATTTAGTGTTCAATCTACAGAGGCAATATCTTTCAGTAGCTCTAATGCTCCAAGAGTAGAATTAGCAACATTTGATTCAGACAGGGTTCCTTTAGAAGTTGATCAGTGGGAGTCTACAGACACTGCTGTAGATAGAAGAGTTGTTATGAGTAAAGCCATACCTAAGATAAAGGTTATGGACTTTCTTACAGGATTGTTTAAGATGTTTAATCTTACTGCATATTATATCACCGATTACGGAGATGTTAACTACGGTAAGATATATGTAGACACTTTAGATAACTTTTATACTGATGCAGTTCATAATCCTTCAACTGGTGTTATCAATATTGACAATCATTTAGATGTAAATCAACATACAGTTAGTACTATATTGCCTTACACTGATATCAATTTTCAATACAGTGAGACAGATGTTGTTTTGATGGAAAATCATTTAGCTCAATTTAACGAAGTATTTGGTAATTCAGAATATAATGTAAGAGAGCTAGTAAGGGCTCAAGAAGGTATTACTATAGACAGGGCTAAAAAGTATGATATAAGTCTACCCTTCTCTCATATGAAATATGAAAGATTATATGACTTGTCAGGTAGTTTAGGTCCTAACGCAACTAGTGAAACAGGGGTGCAATGGGGATATTGTGCTACAGGAGAAATTAACGCTGATAATAATTATGACCCAACAGTTATACAGCCTTTGATTTTTTACGCTATAGCTGAAGAAGGATTACCTGAAGCAAGCAATGCTAACTCTAATAGGTCTGGTAAAATTAATTGGATTTCAAGTTCTCCTTATTCGACTGCGCTAGATAGTTATTTCAGACCGTCTAACAGTTATGATGACGGTACTCCAACCTATTTTGATTCAGGCCTCAACGCAATACAGATAGGTACACCACCTAAATATTCATTAAACTTTGACCAAGAATATGATGAGTGGCAGAGAGAGAATTACGGTAGTAGAACTAATTCACTATTCAATCTTTACTACAAGAGCTATATAGAAAGTGTATTTAATGCTGCTAAAAGAATGTTTAAGGTAACTGCTTATTTACCACCTAAGATAATTACAACATTAAGACTGAACGACCAGATAAGGATACAAGACAAAATGTTTAGAATAAATTCAATAAGTAGCAATCTAAACACAGGTAAATCTGAATTAGAATTGTTGAATGTATTTGCACTAGAGGAGCTTGAGCCAGGGGATTTAACAGCCGACTTAACAACGATAACATCTGATACAACAGCAATCACTGCAGATGCAACAGAATTTTAATGTATGATAAGACAAGTAATAGAATTATTGAAGGCGAGTGATTTTTATGGGGTAGACCCTATAATAGATATAGCCAAGGGTAAGTATAAAGCTCCTGAGAACCTAAAAGAATTTAAAGAATCGATAAAGAGAAGAACTAATGGCTGATAACAGTAAGAGAATAGTTTACAATATAGAAATAAACGACAAGGGTAAGGTTAAGATCGATGGCTTAACCAAGGGCTTTGTTAAAATGGATAATGCGGTAAAAAAGTTAAATACCGATTTATTACAAACCACAGCATCAGTATCTGAATTTAATAAAGCACAAGCCGATCAGATTGCAACAGTAGGATTAGCTGGAGCAACATTAACTGAATTAGGTAGAACTATATCTGACTGGAATTATGGAATAAGAGGTGTTGCTAACAACTTACAACAATTGTCTGGATTATTTGTGACATTAATTGCAAAAGCTAATGGCTTTAAAAATGCAATTTCTGTTTTAATAACACAATTATATGGTCCTTTAGGTATTATTATCGCTTTTCAAACAATAATAATGTTGCTTGAACGATATAGTTTGCAATCTGAAAAAGTATCTTCATCAACAGCGAGGATAGGTGTTAAATTAAAATCATATTTACGAGTATTAAATGATGTTAATAGCAGTGAGGAAGCAAGAAGAAATGCGTTAATAGAGGTAGATAAGCAGATAGGTAATGTTATTGATTCTGAAGGAAAAAGCAAACTTTCTACAGAAGAACTTACTCTAGCTATAGAGGATTATATTAAACAACAAAGAATAAGAGCTGAAATTGACGCGTTAATATCTGAAAATCAAGAAGTTTTTGCGGAAAGAGAAAGAGCTTTAAGAGTAAGAAAGCAGATTAATGATGCTGAAACAGTTGAACAAGCTAAAGAGATATATATGGCTAACGCAACCTTTCTTAATAAATGGCTAGATATTTCTCAAGAAGCTGAAGATGCTGCGGGTGGTAAGGGTTTATTAGCTAGATGGTTTAGTGGGGATGAAGATATAGACTGGAAAGGTTTGTTTAACCAACAGACTCAATCTGCTTTGGATGAATATGATAAAGTAACACAAAGAATAACTGAATTAACCCTAGGACTAGAGCCTTCTAAAAAAGATGAAGAAAAGTATAATAAAAGACTTAAGCAAAGACAATTATTATCAAAAGAAGCATTTGATCTTCTTACTGGATATTTCCAAGATGGAATTTTAAAATTAACAGAAACTAAAGAAGAAGCTACTGAAGCTCAAATAGAGTCTATGCAAGAGGGAGCAAAAAAAGCATTAGATAATCTATCTAGAATAACAAAAAAAGCCAACAAAGAAGCGAAAGATGAG
>Ga0222719_10004929_pt1 | contig 11621 bp, 13 predicted proteins | sample C33_34DmetaG_FD_165039 | JGI IMG/M metagenome (GOLD analysis project Ga0222719, IMG submission 165039) | Estuarine water microbial communities from San Francisco Bay, California, United States - C33_34D | ecosystem: Environmental > Aquatic > Marine > Unclassified | place: USA: California...
CTTCGGGACTTATGGAAAATATCGTATCGCTTAACTGTTCGCGGATACCAACCGCGTCATAGGTAGTAAAAGTTGCCATGAGTTAAATCTCCTAACCTAGCAAATGTTTAAATGCTTGAGCCGCGTCTGCGACCTTGCCTGTCTTTGCGAGTCGTTGTTGCGATTTACGATAGGCGTCTCTTGCCTTTGGCGTTGTGTTAGCCGCACCCGCTTTCGCGACTGGTGCAGTCTTCTTCGCCGCCTTCGGCTTGCCAGATTGAAGCTCGTCGAACTTCATCGCCTTATACAAGGTCGAAACTGCACGATGATCGTAAAATTGCGATATTTCCTGATCGGTGAAACCAATCTTCTTGGCGTACTCAGCGACTTTCGTCTTTTCAGCCTTCGCAACTTTCTCATCACGCCACTGGGGAAGTACCTCGTTCAACCGCCCGCGCTCTTGCTCAACAAACTGAGAGACGACTCTCTGCTTGTCTGCTTCCTGCGCTTGCAGTAACCGTTGCTTCTCTTCCACCAAAGCACGTTTACGCTCTTGCCTTTCACGCCACACTTCACGCTGAATGAGCCATTGCTGTGGGTCTTGTTGATACAGGAGATCCCAGTTGGGTTCTTGTTCCTGATCTTGCACATCAATTTGCTCAAGCACCTGCGAGAGTTGTGCGCGTTCCTGACGTATCTGGTCCAGTTCGCCTTCCAGACTTTTCCTCTGGTCAGCTAATGCCATCGTCTTACGCGTGTAGTCTTGAGTCCGCGAATACCCGCTTAACAATTCATCGATAGTCACTTCAACTTCGTCACCATCTACTCGGACGGTGTAAGTTTGGGCGCTACCTTCTTCGTCGGCTTCGTCCGTTTCTTCTTGACCGGCTTCGGGGTCTTCTGAAGAGTCCTCGCTATCAAACTCTTCTGACGTATCCTCTAGCCCAACGTCCTCTGCATCTGCTTCGGACTCATTAACAACTTCCTCTTCAACTGGTTCTGGGGTAGCCGTTGCCGGTTCCATCATCGAGCCAAATAAGTTAGCCGCTTGTGTTACTGAAAGTGATCCTGTCTCTTGGTTGTCACTCATGGTTACATTATCCCTTATTTACGGTTTAGTTTGTCAAGGAATTGCTTTGCAAGCTTCCCCTTGTCCATCACACTGAGAAGGTGCGATTGCACCTCATCTAGCATCCTGATTGCGGTATAAGCCCGCTCTCGTTTCTGGACATCATCTTCCGCTGTATTGATAAGAGACTCAATGTATCTGTTACGAATCGTATCAAACGCTTCGGTATACACTTCATTCTCGACAACGGATCGAGCCTTATCACTAAGCTCGATGTCCCGTTTAGTAAACATCATGTTAGCTCCTTGGAGCGTTGTTCATCATCTGGCGCAATGTCGCACCGCGTTCGCGGATTGCGAGTTTCTCGCGCTCAACCTCTGCTTTTAGTTCAGCAATATCGATCTGTGTTCCGTACTTCGCCTGAAGCTCAAGTGCATCCAACGAAATCTTCGCATCCAGTTCGTCACGCTTACGCTCATCTTCCATGAACATCTTCTCGCGTTCCAACTGTAACTTGACTGCCGCTGTTTGCATATCTGCCTGAATCTGCTGAACTTGTACTTCTGCAAGTGTCTCTTCAGGAGACTTACGCTTCGGCTTCTGGGAAGCCTTTTGCATAATCTGCTGCGCCTGAGGACTACTTGGTGACATGAAGTAGTTGTCCACGTCCTTGATGCCCGCAGTCTCGATGATCTTGCCGACCGTGTTGCGGTACTGGTCCAGGGTCACCAATGGGTTATCCAAGCCGAACTGCGAGATCACGTTCTCCTGACGCTGTGCGACTGACTCAAGAAGCATCATCTTCTGTTCGTCATCAACCCCGCCAAGCGCAACATTCACTGTGACATCAAATCCTGCCTGCCATGCACGCGGATCAACAGGGACAAATTGATTCCGCAGACGAACCATCCGTGGCTCGTCTTGATGCAGAATCGTTAGCTTAAGCAATCCCTTGAAAAGATCACGCATACCCGTCTCTGCAAAGATACGGGCAATGAGTTCTAGGTGCTGACGTGCCGCTGTGACCGTTGCCGCAACAGCCGTCTTGGTTGTGGATTGAAGCGCATCGGCGTCTAGTCCTGCCGCCGCACGGTTAATCCCTGTACGCGACTGCTTCACTTCATCCATGTACGCCATCATCGGGAACGCTTGTTGTCCGACAAATGGCTGAGAGAATGATTGCACCATGTTTGGCGCACGCATCCGAATAATGCCACCCACTTCTGAGTTCAACACATCCTCAAGATTCGCCTGACCTTCGACAACAGCCATGCGTGGATGGATCGCTTGCGCCAGAGAGTCCAACTGATTACGCAGGATCGCTGACTTAATCCGCTGAATGTCCATCGTAATGTCAGCCAACGACTGACCGAAGAACGTGTGTGGCTCTGGGTCTGGGCAGAACGCCGCAAACGGAATATGGTCATACGGCTCGTGTCTTACAATGTAGTGCGCGTCGCCTAAGCAACACACCTTACGCAATTCCGCGATCCCGTCACCGTCGTAATCCGCACGGACGTAGGCTTCGATGTACAGAACGCGTCTGTTTGCATCGTCCTTCGCTGTGAAGTTCTTCAACGTCGCAGTCGGGTTACGCGTGTAGTATTCGCTGTTCGTATCGAACTGGAAGTCTTCGCCTGCGTGTTCAAGAACTTCGTCGAAGTCGTAGCCCATTGCCACTAATTCAGAGACGGAAGCCATCTTCCGATGCGCGACAATCGTGGCATCGTGAATTGATTTAGCACGGCGATCAATCAGGAACTCTTCCGGCGGTAACGCCTCAACCTTAATCTTCCCTTCCTTGGTGCGTCGCTTCAGTTCAACGTCGTATGACATCGGCTGATCCATCACCGCATCCTGAATGACGTTACCCATCTCATCCATGACTGGGGGCTGAACCATAATCGGCTCACCAACAGGAGTCGCCTTAACCGCTGACGCCTCAACGTCATCCTCCTGAAGCAACAGCATCATCGCTTCTTTGGTCAGGTCGGTGTAGTTCTCAGTGGATACCTCAACAGACTCATCATAATAGAACTTGATGATCCCAGACTTGCGAACCAATGCATCCTTGAACGCAGAGTAAAGGACGTTAAACCCTTGATTTTCCTGCATAAATACATGATTGATGTAGTCGGTTGCTTGCTCGGCCATCGCAACGTCTTCTGCGCCATGCGGTACGAACTCTACGACTTTCTCGCCGGATGTGAATACCTTCATCAACGACGGGAGAATCGACTGTACGGTATCGCGTACATCCATCGAGACAACGGTTGACCGGCCTTCTTCTTCATCGCCGAACGGTTCGCCTCGGTAATACTGTGACGCGACGTTGCGCTCTAAGGAGATCGTGTTGTCGATATAGTCAATCGCATCCTGCACCTCAGAGGTGATGATGCCTTCAAACTCTTCGTCCGAGATTTCATTCGGATTATCAAGCTCGATGCCTTGCTCTTTCAACGACTCCATCGCGGCGTCAATCGCTGACCCGTGCTTGTCGTCCATATCGTATTCGTTGTACTGATCCATACGCCTACCTTTATAAAAGTCCTATCGCTCGCAATACGTCATCGCGTATTTCTGGAATGGTATCAGAACTACCGTATGCGGCGTTCTCTAAAACTTGCGGAACCGACGGTCCAATTGGATTCAATAAACCAAGCGGAGTTTGATCGGCGGCTTGGTTGAATGCGCGAACGCCTTGAGCTGTTGCCGCGAGTCCTCGGTTGAGTAACCCACTAGGCATCGGGGTGATTGAGCCAAAGTTCCTTGGCGCATCTCGAAATGTCTTTTGTACAACTGAGCCTAGTCTAGACCCGCTCACCTCTTCGATCATCTCATCCGTAATGAGTCCGGCGTTTGCCTGAGACGCGCTTAGTATTCCGGCGGCTACAAGGCCCGCCTTGAGTTCTTTTGGCAAAGGCTTGCCGCGTTGTACAAAATCGATGTATGCGTTGATATCGTCTGCGCGCTTTTGAGTTCCAATCTCATAACTACCGGGAGACTCATACCCTCGCTTATTGAACGCATCGATCTTTTCTGAGCGCGTAAATAATCTAGGTTCGCCTTTTTTTGGCTTAGTCATTTCCTCAGAAAGTATCCGATTTGCTTCAGGAGCGTTTAACTCAAAAGGAATAGCAATTTCATAGCCAGAAACATCACCACCTTTGGCGAACTCGTCAGTGTACGTTCTGTGCTTATCACCTGTAGCTGTTACAGGCGATCCTGCTTCGGGAGTCCATATAGTTGAACCCGCGTCCCCGTACCTCAAATCAGCCAACTCTGGGTCAGTGATTACTTCGTTTATCTGGTTAAAACTAGGAACCCCTGCTTCTCGATAAGGTGCTAACTCGCTCCTATCAATAAACCATTTACGAAGGTTCCCCGCTGATCCTTTGATCACATCGCCTTTTTTGTTAAACGTAGATACTGGGGCTTCGCCTGCTAACTGAGCATAGCCCTCCGCTGTATCGAATCCTGCGAAATCAGGGAATTTAGTCCTGACAGCCTTGTTCAAAGACTCCTTGATCGTCTTTGTTAACGGGATCTCTCTCGCCATTTGCGCCATGATCAGCGCAGGTGGGTCACTAAAATCTATCGCCCTATTAGACATAAAATTAACGACCGCTCGCACCGGAATCCCTAGCTCCCTCGCGATTGTGTCCATCTTGTTTTGATAACGTTTAGCGATGTCTTCGCCTGAAGCCCACGCCTCATTAATCCGTGCGTAACCATGTCCGCCTTCAATCGTCATCCCGTCTGGGACTAACAAACCGCCGATCATGTCTGTTTCGGCAACATCAGATTTATCACTAGGGACACCAACAATTGCGGAGTCTATATCTTCTTCGGCGTTACGGATTCTTGGGGTCGGGATGTCCTCTCGATTAATCCGAGTTTCAAAACCGCGCTCAACAGCCATCATCTCTCGGTCACGCAGAGTCTTGCTCTTAGCTAACGCCTCTTGGTACTTCTTTCGGTTAGGGAACCCTAATGAAAATATCCTTGAATCAGGGATTAGATTGGCGATCTGCGCCGCGATTCTTACGCTCATTTCTTCACACTCTTCGTTCCTGAACACTGCCACCGCTTACGCGATAGACGGAGGGGGGAGTTGGGGTCTTTGGCCGCTTTAGGGTATTGCTTCATCTGGGCGGCGCTTCTGGCGCAGTACGCATCACCTTTCTTGGTGTTCGGTGCAACCTTTGCGCCCTTCGCGCCATAGGACACCTTCTTGCCGGTTGAAGTGACTTTTACCCGCGCCTTACCTTTCGCCGGTTTAGGCACGACCACTTCCCTTTTTCTTCTGCTTCTTCTTCGCGGCTTGCTTGAACGCCTTGGCAGTTGGTGCGCCTGCCGATCCTACCTTCCGCATCTTCTCGCCGGAACCTTCCGCGATGCGCTTGCGTTTTGCATGAATATTCGCGTACAGACCGCGACCGCCCATTGCCATATCACACGACTCCCTTAAGTAATCGTTTCAGTGGTTTCGTCCACGTCGAGCCTGACGCGGACCCATAAATACCCACAGCCGCTTCACCGGCTAGGGTTAGTATACACGCGTCAGCCAAATCGGGCGAGGCGAGGCCACGCTTCTTCATTTCCTCCTTGGACTCAACGCGGAGCTTGCCGGACGAATTAAACGTGTAGCGTGGAGCCGTGAGGTCGGCCAACAGGTCATCGTCCTTCGGTAGTACGCAGTTCCTTTGCTCCAACCAGTTCTTCATCTTGCCCCAGAGTTCCCCGCGCAAATTGATGTACGCGTTTTTCATCGCCGGTGACTCTGACACATTAATCCCGACAACCGGCATCCCCATCTCGCGCAGGCGGTCCACAACGCCGGACCCCAGGCCGATTGAGTCGATATAAATATTCAGCGGACGATCTTCCGGCTCCTCCGAGTCGTATTCCGCTTTAATCGCCCCAACTAACTGCATCAAGTCGAGGCCACGCCACTTCTTCACCTCGGTAATCACATTGCCCTTCTTCTTGGCTAACGCAGATTTGTCAGAGCCAAAACGTGCAACGTCGATTCCGTAGGTCATTGACGCAAACTTATCAACCTCGATATCACGATTCATCGCTTGCTCAACAACACTGAACGGAATCATGGTGTCGTCATCCGCGAGCGGGAACTCACCTAAAACGCGGACGCGGTATGCATTACTCTCCTCGCCATACTTAATCGCCATCTCACGGACGAACTCTTTGGAGACGCGCTTAGATTTCTCGCAGTTGACGTGCAGGGTGAACCATTCATCCTTGAGCCTGTTGTGCGTCTCAAAGAAGTACCCTGATCCGCGTACTGGGTTACCGAGCAATACCGTGACCGCAGAGTGTCCCGACATGGAACCGGCGGCGGCTTCAAACACTGACTCAGGGACACCAGACGCTTCGTCGGCTACAAGCATGACGTTATCCGAGTGGATCCCCTGCAACGCTTCTGGCTGTTCCGCCCTCGATGTACGCGCTGAGATAAACGCCTCGGTAGGGGACGGCTTGAGTTCGATCCGGTCTGACTTGACTTCAAGCAGTTCGCTCAAAGCGGGCGGCATCTCTTTCACCCATCGTTTGATTTCGGCAAACAGTGCATCGAATAGCTGTGAAGACGTGGGGGCCGTGACGACGACCTTGACGGGGTAGCGCGTCAACAGATACCAAAGCATCGCCCAAGACGCAGCAGTGGATTTGCCTACACCGTGACCCGAGCGGACGGAGATGCGTCGGTTGTTGTCGCTTATTGCTTCAAGGAACCTAGTCTGCCACTCATCGGGCTCCGCTTTAAAGACGTTGCGTACAAACGATACGGGGTCGTTGCGATACTTCTTGATGAAATTCACAAAAGGATTTTGTATGGGTTCGTTCATTTGTCTCCTATACCCCTGGGGGTTGTCTCGATGTGTGTCACCTAGCCGCCGTCGCCGCCCCGCCAAATAATCGCATGGGGGGGGTCATCGCGGCGGAGTTATCCACAGATCGACGCTTTTCCGTGCTCAAGTTTTGACCAGTTCGCGCCAACGGTTTCGTGACCTATCCACAGGCATGACCCAACTCTAACAATATCAATGACTTACGATGCAACGTTGACAAGTTACTTCGGCGCATAACTATCATTATGTTAAATCGCATTTCGGTCGCCGGTCACAAAGTGGTCACGCCGCATCGCGTGCGCGTATTCGCCGCGATGTGTGAAACCTTGGTTATTTGTCATCTTCGACGTATTCAAACTCGCCTTCAATTGTTAGCCCTTTGATTGCTTCGAGGTATTGCTGATGGATGTTCACGTTCGCATCAATCTGCACTTTGTCCCCCCATAAATGCGGGTCCATCCTTGATGCTATCCAACGCTTGTTCTCAGCGATTACACGCGCTGATGCAGGATCGAGAGAGCCTTGGCGAACCTCTGTCATCATCTCTTCAATATCAGAGACGTGCCACTCCGCCCTCGCTATTCTTGCTTGCTCATACTCGCTCTTCCTTGCAGGCACGCTATCGATCCATCGACGAACTGTCGTGTACGGAATGTCCTTGCGCTTGCACCAAGCATGGAGCGATTCGCCCTGAGAGACGCAGTCAACTAACTCCTGCTGTAACTGAGGACCATCCTCTGACATAGCGAGCCATCGCTCTCTTCGTTCTAAGCTCTTCGGTAGCGGCTCCCCTTGACCGCCTTTTAAACTTTTACTCGTCATAGTCCCTCTGCTTCTCTTTTACGACCGTTTCCCAGAATGTTTGGCGCATGGCTTCGATTGCCCCGTAAAGCATGAACAAGTCGTTCTCCTTGCCACCAAACCAGAAAATAGGCTCACCATCTTCTTGTATGATCGTAAGCGCAATTCCACGCGGAATAATCCCACCCGTATCGACATCATCAGCCACATCAAAGAGCATCTTCTCCACAGCTTTCCGATTGTCGTCGTCAAAGTCTCTCGCATCGAACGGCTTCCCATTAATCCCAATCACCTTATCTACCACAACGCATCCTCACCATTTGTCGTCTTCACGCAAGTAGTATACGCGCCTAGCTTTTGTTTCAAATGCGTCAGCAGAGTTGGCGTCTCATTCACCATCAGCACAATATCTGCCGCCGTATACACCACCACGTCATCATCTAACTCCTCAGACAATGACGCCGCCACGATGTCCGCATCCTTCGGATTCATCACTGCGACGCAACGCTTCCCTTCAACCTTCACCCCGAGATCGAACCACGTCATATCAGAAGGCGCGTTCCCGTTCTCCAGTGCTTCCTTCTCCAACGCATCAACGCCTCTCTCCATAACGCCTAACCGTCTAGCAAGCTCGAACTCCTCAGACGATAGCCGCGCATCCTTCATCCGCCCATTCGCTTTCGCGAACTTAGCCGCTGTCTCTGGGCTGCACTTCGACGCCAAACGATCAATACTTCCCCAACGTGCAATCGCTTCCATCTTCCTGCGTTCCCAACTCGCTTCAGCTTTCCGCGTCACGTCACTCGCATAGTCGCTCATCTTATTACCCTCTAACCAATATGTTTCACGGAACATCGTGTCCGGCTGTTTTCGTGAAGCGGGACTACCGGATGTCGTCAACGTCAAGTGACGACTTCCGTATCCCTGCGAACAGGTGCATCAACTTCCGCCAAGTTCCGTCAACCTCCGTTTTTCAGCGACGGAAGTTATCCCTTTCCCTTAAGGGGATCAAACGACTTCCGTTCACCCTTTTCCAACTTCCGTTCGACTTCCGTCAACTTCCGTTCCTGACCAAATATCCGGTCATAATTCGCTTCAAATTTCTGCTTATCAACGGGTCGATACCCATCACCTTTACCACTCATAACGCACCCTGTATTCCAATGTTTCACGAAGAACCGGAGTTCCATTCCCGCTTTGCAGGTAATGCATTTGCATTACATATTCACTGCATTTGCATTGCATGACCTTGTAGCTTTTAAGCTACACTTCACGCGTTCTTCTCCTTCAGCTTTGCGCTTACAAGCTCCGCGATTTGCTGAACGTCATCCCACTCAACAGGATCAAATGTATTCGTCCATATCTCCTGAATCTCTTCATATGTCAGCCCAACCCACTCACGCTTTGGTACTTCAGCGGTCCCGTGATACTTGGTGTAATCGCCGCTCATGCTTTCTTCTCCTTCACTCGTTTATATATGAACAAATTCGCGTACATATAGTTCGTGTATCAATCACTGTCCCGTAGCTCCAGTTCAAGCCAAGTGACTCCAGATCTTCCTGTTCACAATTTTGCTGACATTGGTCTTTGTGACCTCAAACTTCTCGGCAATCTCCTGCAACGACAGCCCCTCCTTATGCAACTCCCTGATAAAGATCACGTCCTCTGGATCGAGCTTGCGTTTATTGTGGTTCAACCAATACGGATTATTCGTCATGCCACCCACCTTTTGCTTAACCATATGCGAGAGAGCTTCGCGTCCCACTTGCAATCCGCCTCCACGCTATGACTGTTTGCGCCACACTTGTCCGCCAGGTTGCGCCTACGCGCTAGGCCATACTTCATGCGATTGACGCGTACCCACGTCCTAATCGTTGTCGCGCTCTTGCCAACCGCCTTACCGATCTTCGTGATCGACACTTCGTCCCGATACATCTGCACGATGACCTTTTCCTGATCCTTAGTTATCGACATAGCCACGTTCTCCTTATGATTCGGCGACTACCGGCTTACTCACAACGCACAACCCCTTGCGCTTCGACTTCCAATCCAGTTGCTCAATCGCTAGATACCCTTCATCGAGCCACTGGTTCATCTTGCTCATGGCTACACGCTTAGGTATCTCAAGCGTGTCCTTCATCCAACGCACCAGATATCTGTCCGCTGTCTGACTGGCGTTACTGAACGGGTTCTCCCTGTTCCATCTCAGCTCAACCTCGGCAAACACCTTATCGATTTGCTCCTGACTGATCTCACCTTCACGCTTCCTCGCTGTCTCGACCTCCGCCGTCCTGTCCTCAAGCAAACCTGTCTTGCTTCTTCCGTAATACCGGACATCCCTGTCGATCAGGTCATTCGCCTTCACGACACATCCACACACGACTGACTGCTTATTCAGAGGCAGGTTAAGCGCCTTGCATGGACCGATCTCCGCATCACCGCCGACCGCCCACATCGCGTACACCAGACGCGCACCATCGACTAAGGCGGTTGAGCCTCTGATCGCTTCCCTTGCCTCTTCGGCCACCGTGATGCCTCTCAGACCATCCTTACGCATATGGTGAGCAACGATCAGCGTCGCACCTGTCTTCGCGCAGATGGATGACATTGCGGTCCACCATACTTGAGCGGCTTTCGGGTCCGCGTTCACGTCTGCCCAACAGAACGCTTGCAGCGGATCAATGATGACCAGTGCCACGTCTTCCATTGCGTTCAACTGACGCATGAGATCGTGGTAATGCTCGGTCATACTTACAACTCCCATACCCTCGTTAATGAGAGCAATCGCGCCCGTAGCGTCTGGAAGCGGTACAACGACAAGATTTGGCGACGCTTTTTCAAGCTCGTCCGGCGTAGATATTTGAGCGAGACGGCGATGGACAGAATCGGCGCTATCTTCCGCTGTGAGGAAGACAACCTTTCCGCCCTTCGCAACGCGTCCTCCGAACGCAAAAGGCGTGACTTCAAAAGGACTGTCTCCGCTGAAGAGCGCCACTTTGAGAGCCAGATCGAGTAACGCGAATGACTTTCCAATACCGCCTGACGCCGCGAGCAAAGCCGGAACACCCTTCGGAAATATACCTTCGACCAGATACTCCATCTCAGGCGGCGTTCCCTTAAAACGCCCGACGTGCCAGTCTTCCAAATGGAGGCGCGTCTGACGCTTCTCCTCCGTTTGTGCGGCCATCTCAATGGCTTCTCGCAGAACCTTCTTGATCGGTAAAGACCCGTCTCCGTAACCATCTTCGGTGTCGTCTTGTTGCTCATCGTATCCCCCCGATGCGTTTTCCTGTATCCCCATTGCTTCCATTTTGGATTGAATTGTATTCAGTGTATGAAGCTCACCGCGCTTGGCTCTGGCTAACTGATAACCGGCCTTCTCTGTAAACGCAGTGATGCCACGACCGTCTTCTTCTAACGTCTTGCCGTCACGGGTAGCAACGCGCATCTCATAGAGCGGCCAACCGTGTTCAACAATGTCGTCAATCGTCGGCATGGATGCCGTGCTTTCGTAATACGCCATGATCGTTGACAGGATGGTCTTCATCATCACCGCTTCACGCCCATCGTCATACTGCCCGAACGCGTTCGTATGCTCCGCCTGAGTGGTTGATCCGTGTTCGTTGACCGCATGACCTTCAACCATCGCAAGCACCCAGTTAGGCGCATCAGCAATGTCGTCGTGGTCATAGGTGTAGATGTTGCCTGACGCATGACGTGATGGCGCTGTGACGACGAACCCGCCTTCGCCTCGCACATCAATGCCATAACCGATTAGGTTGGTGTCCGTCTTCACATGGAAGCCTTCAGGCGCTCTCAGGAATATGTGCTTACCACCTGATCCTGTTTTGGCAGTCGCAGTGATCGGAAGATCGTCGTGCGCCATCTGCACCTGATCGAGC